>JGI994J12354_10002506_pt1 | contig 17826 bp, 35 predicted proteins | sample IntmicLarv3ML3BL_FD_12354 | JGI IMG/M metagenome (IMG submission 12354) | reverse complement strand
CGAGCCGATCCATCGCCTAGTGGAAGGTGTGGATGAGCGGGCGCTTCGGGATGCGGCTGCGTCCCGGGGAATAACGCTGGATGGTGGCGATGTGCGGAAAGTGCAGCCATTTCTGGATGCATGGCTGCCGGAGGGCGCGAAGCTGGACTACATCCATGGCGATGGGGCGCTTGCGGAACTGGCCGGCCGGGAAGGGTTTTGCGGCATTCGCCTGGCGGCCATTGACAAAGGGACGCTGTTTCCGTCGCTGTGCGGCGGGCAGGTGCTGCCACGCAAGGCGTTCTCCATGGGGGACGCAGAGGAAAAACGCTATTATATGGAGTGTAGAAAATTGTGAGAAAGTGGCTGCTGCTCGGGACGTTCGTCGTTTTGCTGGCCACGGTGCTGCTGGTCGCCGGTGAAGTGATGGAGCAGCCCCTACAGGACGCGGAGGAGATACTTGGCGCTGCCCTGGACAAGCTGGGGGTGACGCGAAGCGAAGCGCTGCTTACCTGGCTGGAGATGGAAGAGGAGATGAGCGACGAGCTTCCTTCCATAGTATGGATTGGGCGCAGGGCACGGCATGTATTTCACAGCAACCCGCTGTGTGGTAATATCCACGGTCCCGTGGCGTACGAGCTTGCAAGCGCGGAGGAAATGGGCTATCGGCCCTGCTCACGGTGTTGGGATATAATAAATGAAGAAACACCCCTGTGACGCGAAAAGAGAGGGCAATGATGCTCTTTTCCAATAATTTCCGAAAAAAAGCGAAAAAAAATTGAAAAAAAGCGTATCCAACCCCTTGCAAAATATGCAGAGGTTGGTTTATACTATTAGGGCTGTCGTTCTGGGATGAAGCGGTAAGTTACCGGTTGGCCGCCGGAGAATTACCGCAGACCATGTCCGCACAATCGGGCGACGGGCTTCCTGCCCGGCCGCATGGGTTTTCTAGATGGAAACACCCGGCACAGTGTGCAGGCTGCTCACGAAAAAGGAGGAAAAGACGTGGCCAATCAAAAAATCCGTATCAAACTCAAGGCGTATGAGCACAACCTCATCGATCAATCCGCAGAGCGCATCGTGGAGACGGCGAAGCGGACCGGCGCCAAGGTTTCGGGGCCGATCCCACTGCCCACCGAGAAGGAGATCATCACCATCCTGCGCGCTCCCCACAAGTACAAGGATTCTCGCGAGCAGTTCGAGCTCCGCACCCACAAGCGGTTGATTGACATTCTTCAGCCCACCCCACGCACCGTGGATGCGCTGACGAAAATTGACCTGCCGGCGGGCGTGGAAATCGAAATCAAGCTGTGATTCGAGCGTAAACAGGAGGGTTAACCATGAAGAAAGCTATCGTCGGCAAAAAAGTCGGCATGACGCAGGTGTTCTCGCCCGATGGGCGTTTGCTCCCCGTCACCGTCATCCAGGCCGGCCCCTGTACAGTAGTGCAGAAGAAAACGATCAAAAGCGACGGCTATGCCGCCATTCAGGTCGGGTTCGACCAGATTCCTGAGCACCGGGTCAAGAAGCTTGTCAACAAGCCGAAGGCTGGCCACTTCAAGAAGGCAGGCGTGGCCCCTACCCGGAAGCTTCGTGAGTTCCGTTTTGAAGATTGCGACAAGTATGAGATCGGCCAGGTCATCAAGGCTGACATCTTCGAGGCGGGCGACAAGGTCGATGTGACCGGCATCAGCAAGGGTCACGGCTTCACCGGCGTTATCCAGCGCTGGAACCAGCACACCGGCCCTATGGCACACGGCTCCAAGTATCATCGCGGCGTCGGCTCAATGGGTGCAAACTCCGATCCGTCCCGCGTGTTTAAGAACAAACACATGCCCGGTCACTACGGTGTGGAAAAGGTTACGATCCAAAACCTGTCCGTGGTGCGTGTGGATGCTGAAAGGGACCTGCTGCTGGTACGCGGCGCGGTACCCGGCCCGAATGGCGGTCTGCTGCTGGTGCGCGGCGCTGTGAAGGCCTGAGGAAGGAGGATACGACGAAATGCCTACTGTGAACCTGACAAACACCGAGGGCAAAACCGTCGGCCAGATTGAGCTGAGCGATGCGCTCTTTGGCGCCGAGGTGAACCCCTTTGCGATGCACATGGTCGTACGCGCCATCCTCAATGGACGCCGCGTGGGTACCCAGTCCGCCCTGACGCGCACTGAGGTGCGTGGCGGCGGGCGTAAGATCTACCGCCAGAAGGGCACCGGCCGGGCGCGCCATCACGGCAACCGCGCTCCGCAGTTCAAGAAGGGCGGCGTGGTCTTTGCGCCCAAGCCCCGTAGCTACGATATCTCCGTGCCCAAAAAGGTCCGCCGCCTGGCGATGCGCTCCGCGTTTACGTCCAAGGCCCAGGCCGATGAGATCATCGTGCTGGACAAGCTGGCCCTGCCGCAGGCCAAGACCCGTGAAATGGTTAAGGTGCTGCGCAACCTGGGCGCTACGAAAAAGGCGCTCGTGCTCGTGGCGGAAAAGGACGACACGCTCCTGCGTGCCAGCCACAACATCCCGGGCGTTACCATCGCGCTGATCAACACGATTAACGTCTACGAGATCCTGCGCCATGACGCGTTCATCCTTACCCAGGACGCTGTCCGCCAGGCTGAGGAGGTGTACGCGTAATGAAGGATCCTCATGATATCATCCGCCGCCCGGTACTTACCGAAAAGGCGTACGATGGATTCGCGGATAAGCGGTACGTGTTCGAGGTAGCCATTGGCGCGAACCGCACGGAAATCAAGCAGGCCGTGGAAACGATCTTCGGCGTGAAAGTGGAGAAGGTTAATACCCTCCGCACGCTGGGTAAGATCAAGCGCCAGGGCAAAAACTTCGGCCGTACGCCGGAAATCAAGAAAGCCTATGTCACGCTCAAGAAGGATTCCAAGGAGATTGAATTCTTCGATGGCATGGCTCAGTAAGGGAGGTTACCGAGCATGGGCATCAGAGTCTATAAGCCGACATCTCCGGCACGCCGCTTCACATCGGTGCTGACCTACGAGGAGATCACCAAGAAAGAACCGGAACGCTCTTTGACGGAATACCTGAAGAAGCACTCCGGTCGCAACAACACCGGCAAGATCACCGTCCGTCATAAGGGCGGCGGCAACAAGGTGAAGTACCGCATCATCGACTTCAAGCGCAACAAGGACGATATCCCGGCAAAGGTTGCGGCCATCGAATACGATCCCAACCGTTCCGCGTTTATCGCGCTGCTGCACTACGTTGATGGCGAAAAGCGTTACATCCTAGCCCCTCAGGGCCTTCGGGCGGGCGACACCGTCGTCTCCGGCCCCTCTGCCGACATCAAACCCGGCAATGCGCTGCCCATCGCGAACATCCCCTTGGGCACGCTTATCCACAATGTGGAGATTAAGGTGGGCCGCGGCGGCCAGCTCGTGCGGGGCGCGGGCACCAGCGCGCAGCTCATGGCCAAGGAAGGCACGTACGCCCAGGTTCGCCTGCCCAGCGGCGAGGTTCGCAAGATCCCGATGAACGCCAAGGCGACCGTCGGCACGGTCGGAAACTCCGACCATGAGAATGTCCGCATCGGCAAGGCCGGACGCAAGCGTCACATGGGCATCCGCCCCACGGTTCGCGGCGTGGTCATGAACCCGTGCGACCACCCCCATGGCGGCGGCGAGGGCAAGAGCCCGGTCGGCATGCCGGCCCCGGTTACCCCGTGGGGCAAGCCGGCGCTGGGCCTGAAGACGCGTAAGCACAAGAAGTACTCCAACAAGATGATCGTCAAGCGTGCAGGTAAGAAATAAGGAGGCAAACGCATGAGCAGATCCATAAAAAAGGGACCGTTCGTCAGCGAACGCCTTTTTAAGAAGATTACCGAGATGAACAACAACGGCAAGAAAACCGTGCTGAAGACCTGGAGCCGCGCCAGCACGATCTTCCCGGACTTCGTGGGCCACACCATCGCCGTACATGACGGGCGCAGGCACGTGCCGGTCTATGTCACAGAGGAAATGGTCGGTCATAAGCTGGGCGAGTTCGCCCCGACCCGCACGTACCGCGGCCACGCGGGCGAAAAGGCCTCCGGCCGTAAGTAAAGGAGATGAGATGAATGGCCACAAGAACCCGTGATAAGGCGGAAGCCCGCAAGGCAAACGCCGATAAGCGGCCGCGCGCGATTGCGAAATACATCCGCATCTCCCCGCGCAAAGTCAAGATCGTTATCGATCTGATTCGCGGCAAGCAGGTTGATCAGGCGCTTGCGATTCTGATGTACACCCCCAAGGCCGCCGCGCCTGTCGTGGAGAAGCTGCTCAATTCCGCCATTGCCAATGCGGAAAACAATCTGTCTCTCCCCCGCGATGAGCTGTATGTCGCCGAGGTGTTCGCCAACCCGGGCCCCACGCTGAAGCGCTACGTTGCCCGCTCCCGCGGCAGCGCATCCCCGATGCTCAAGCGTACGAGCCACATCACCGTTGTATTGGACACCAAGAAGTAAGAGGGAGAAGGAGGAATCACTTTGGGTCAGAAAGTAAATCCCCATGGCGCCCGCGTTGGCGTAATCATGGATTGGAGCACCCGTTGGTTTGCAAACAAAAAGGATTTCGCCAACAACCTCGAGGCGGATTTCAAACTGCGTAAGATGCTCAAGGCAAGGCTCTTTGTTGCCGGCATTTCGCGCATTGATATCGAGCGCTCTACGGGCAAGTTGACCGTGACGCTGTTCACCGCAAAGCCGGGCGTTGTCATCGGCAAGGGTGGCGCTGGCGTTGAGATGCTCAAGAAGGAAATTGAGGCGTTTGTGAAGATGCCCGTTTCCCTGAACATCATGGAGATCAAGAATCCTGAAACGGATGCGCAGCTGGTTGCGGAGAGCATTGCCCAGCAGCTAGAACGCCGTATTTCCTTCCGCCGTGCCATGAAGCAGAGCATTCAGCGCGCCATGAAGGGCGGTGCCAAGGGCATCAAGACTGCGGTTTCCGGCCGCTTGGGTGGCGCGGACATCGCTCGCTCCGAAGGGTATCACGAGGGTTCCATCCCGCTGCAGACCCTGCGGGCGAACATTGACTACGGCTTTGCCGAAGCGAAGACCACCTATGGCCGCCTGGGGGTCAAGGTGTGGATTTACAAGGGGCAGATCCTGCCCAAGAGCAAAAAGAATCCCGTCCGGGCCGAAGGAGGCAGATAACCATGTTGATGCCCAAGAGAGTAAAGCGGCGTCGCGTGTTCCGCGGCCGCATGAAGGGCAAGGCCACGCGTGGAAACTTCATCGCATATGGCGAGTATGGTCTCGTCGCGATGGAACCCGCATGGGTCGCGTCCAATCAGATCGAAGCCGCCCGCGTCGCGCTCACGCGCTACACCCGCCGCGGCGGTCAGGTATGGATCAAGATTTTCCCCGACAAGCCCGTTACTGAAAAACCTGCCGAGACCCGCATGGGCAGCGGCAAGGGCTCGCCGGAATACTGGGTGGCAGTGGTAAAGCCCGGCCGTATTCTCTTTGAGATCGCCGGCGTAGACGAGGAAGTCGCCCGTGAGGCGTTCCGCCTCGCCGCGCATAAGCTCCCGCTCAAGTGCAAGTTTGTCAAAAAGGACAATAGCGCAGGGGGTGAAGCTGAATGAAGGCCAGCGACATGAGGAAGATGGATTCCGTCGCCCTAGAGGCAAAGGTGAAGGAACTTAAGGCCGAGCTGTTTAACCTCCGCTTTCAGTTAGCCACAGGTCAGCTTGAGAACACCATGGTGATTCGGGAAGTTCGCCGCGACATCGCGCGGGCTAAGACCCTGATCCGCCAGAACGAGCAGAAGGCTTGATGAGAAGGGAGCAGAGTACCATGGCCGAAAAAAGAGGAATTCGCAAGACCCGCTCCGGCGTGGTCGTCAGCGATAAGATGGATAAGACCATCGTCGTCGCCATTCGTACGCGCGTGAAGCATCCGTTGTACGGCAAGATCATGAACCGTACCACAAAGCTTAAGGCGCATGACGAGAATAACGAGTGTGGCGTGGGTGACCGCGTTACCGTGATGGAAACCCGCCCGATCAGTCGCGAAAAGCACTGGCGGCTGGTGGAAATTGTTGAAAAAGCCAAGTAAGGAGGGAGACCCGTGATTCAACCGCAAACCCGTTTGAAGGTTGCTGACAACTCCGGCGCGAAGGAAATTATGTGCATTCGCGTACTGGGCGGCTCCTTCCGTCGCTCCGGTAGCGTCGGTGATGTAATCGTCGCCAGCGTAAAGTCTGCCAATCCGGGCGGCACTGTGAAGAAGGGCGAAGTCGTAAAGGCTGTTATCGTGCGTATGCACAAGTCCAAGCGGCGCCCGGATGGTAGCTACATCCGCTTCGATGACAACGCTGCCGTCATTATCAACGATCAGAAGCAGCCCCGCGGCACCCGCATCTTTGGGCCTGTTGCGCGCGAACTGCGCGAGAAGGATTACATGAAGATCGTATCGCTTGCGCCGGAAGTGCTGTAAGGAGAGTGGACGAAGAATGAACAAGATTAATAAAATCCACGTCCGTTCCGGCGACACGGTCGTCGTGATCTCCGGTGACGAAAAGGGCAAAAAGGGCAAGGTGCTTCGCGCCGAGCCGAAGAAGGGTAAGGTCGTGGTGGAAGGCGTTGCCATGGTGACAAAGCACCAAAAGGCGCGCGGCCAGGAGGTACCGGGCGGCATCATCCACAAGGAAGCGGCCATCAACGCCTCCAAAGTGATGCTTGTGTGCGCCAAGTGCGGAAAAGCCACCCGTAACGCCCACAAGATCCTCGAAGATGGCAAGAAGGTGCGTATGTGCAAAAAGTGCGGCGCTACCTTCGATAACTGAGGAGGGGACGGAAGATGGAAAACCGCTTAAAGGGAAAGTACGCAGCCGAGGTAATGCCTGCGATGCAGCAGAAGTTCGGCTACAAGAACGTAAACCAGATCCCCAAGATTGAAAAGGTCGTCATTAACATGGGCCTGGGCGATTGTAAGGATAATGCCAAGGAGTTGGAATCCGCAGTGGGCGACCTGGCAACGATTGCGGGCCAGAAGCCCATCGTCACCAAGGCAAAGAAATCCGTCGCCAACTTCAAGCTCCGCGCGGGCATGAGCATTGGCGCGAAGGTGACACTGCGCGGGCAGCGCATGTATCAGTTCTACGACAAGCTTGTCAACATCGCCCTGCCGCGCGTCCGTGACTTCCACGGCGTGTCCAACAAGGCGTTCGATGGCCGAGGCAACTATGCCCTGGGCATTCGGGAGCAGCTCCTGTTTCCGGAAATCGAGTACGACAAGGTAGACAAAATTCGCGGCATGGAGATGATTATCGTCACCACCGCGAAGACGGACGAAGAAGCCCGCGAACTGCTCCGCCTTATGGGCATGCCGTTCGCAGAAGCGTAAGAGGGAGGATAAGGATATGGCGAAGACAAGCATGAAAATCAAGCAGCAGCGCCCGCCCAAGTTCTCCACAAGGGCTTACACGCGCTGCCGCCTGTGCGGTCGTCCGCATTCGGTGCTTCGCAAGTACGGCGTGTGCCGCATTTGCTTCCGCGAGCTGGCGTACGCCGGCCAAATTCCCGGCGTCCGTAAGGCGAGCTGGTAAAGGAGGATTCTGAAATGTACGTGAATGATCCTATCGCCGATATGCTGACCAGAATCCGCAATGCGCAGATCGCTGGACATGACAATGTAAGCATCCCGGCTTCAAACATGAAAAAGTCCATCGCCAAGATTCTCTTGGCGGAAGGCTTCGTTAAGAACGTTGAGTTTACCGCAGATGGTATCCAGGGGAACATCCGTGTAACGCTCAAGTATGCAGACAAGCGCCCGGTTATCGTGGGACTCAAGCGCATCAGCCGTCCTGGCCTGCGCGTGTATGCCAAGTGCAACGAGATTCCCAAGGTACTCGGCGGTCTGGGCACTGCCATCATCTCCACCCCCAAGGGTGTGATGACGGACAAAGACGCCCGCAAAAACGCTGTGGGCGGCGAAGTGCTCGCCTATATCTGGTAATACAGGCCGAACAGGCAACACGGTAGGACCCCCGGCAAGTCCGGCGAGGTTATTCCGTAAGGAGGATAAGCATGTCTCGTATTGGTAAGTTACCCATCCAGATCCCGGCAGGCGTCAAGATTGACATCTCCGAGGACAACACCGTTACGGTCAAGGGCCCTAAGGGCACCCTGTCCGAGCAGGTGAAGGGCGGAATCCAGATCAAGGAAGAAAATGGAATCCTCACCCTCACCCGTCCCTCTGAGTCCAAGCCGCACAAGGCCATGCATGGCCTATACCGTGCGCTGGTCAACAACTTGGTGGTCGGCGTTACCGATGGATTCTCCAAAACCCTGGAGATGGTCGGCACCGGTTACCGCGCCCAGGTGCAGGGCGACACGCTCACGATCAATATCGGATTCAGCCATCCTGTTGTGATGAAGGCGCCGGAGAACATCCAGTTCGAAACGCCGGTTCCGACCAAGATTGTCGTGAAGGGCATTAACAAGCAGCAGGTCGGCAACCTCGCTGCGGATATTCGCAAGCTTCGTAAACCTGAGCCGTATCTCGGCAAGGGCATTAAGTACGAAAATGAGAAGATCCGCCGCAAGGAAGGCAAATCCGGTAAATAATAAGAAGGGGAGTGAGCGCGAATGTTCAAAAAAAGGGACAAGAATGAGGTTCGCAAGATCCGTCACGAGCGCGTCCGGCGGAAGATTTCCGGCACGCCCGAGACGCCCAGGCTTTGCGTGTTTCGCAGCCTGAAGCATGTCTATGCGCAGCTCATTGATGATTCAAAGGGTGTAACACTGGTTTCTGCTTCCACGCTGGATCCCGCTGTACGGGGGCAGCTTTCCGAGGAAGATAAAAAAGGCGCCGCAAAGCTGGTTGGCAAAACGATTGGCGAACGCGCGCTGCAGGCAGGCTTCAAGTCCGTGGTGTTCGACCGTGGCGGCTACGTGTATACGGGCCGCGTGCAGGCCGTGGCCGAGGGCGCAAGAGAAGCCGGATTGGAGTTCTGATTATGGAAAATATGCAAAATCAACGTAATCCCAGGGACAACAATCGTCCGCCGCGCAGAGATGACCGCGGGCCGCGCAGGGATCGCCGCGATCGTAACGAGGAGCCGCCGGAGTTCAAGGAGAAGCTGGTTGCGGTCAACCGCGTCACCAAGGTTGTTAAGGGCGGTCGTAATTTCCGGTTCTCCGCGCTGGTTGTCATCGGCGATGAGAAGGGCCGCGTAGGATGCGGCATGGGCAAGGCCACGGAAATTCCCGAGGCCATCCGCAAGGCGGTGGAAGCGGCCAAAAAGTCACTGATCACCGTGCCGTTTAAGGACGCAAGCATTCCGCATGAGTCTATCGGCCGTTTCGGCACGGGCAAAGTTTTGCTCCTGCCCGCCCCGGAGGGCACCGGCGTTATCGCGGGCGGCCCCGCTCGCGCTGTGCTCGAGTTGTGCGGCATCAAGAATATCCGCACCAAGTCCTACGGAACATCCAATCCGATCAACATGGTCAAGGCGACCTTGGAAGGCCTGAGGCAGCTGCGTAGCGCTGAACAGGTTGCCAAGCTTCGCGGCAAGACTGTTGAAGAGTTGCTGGGTTAAGGAGGCTATGAAGAGATGAAAAAGCTAAAGATCACGCTTGTAAAATCCCCTATAGCCACCCTTCAGAAGCATAAGCGCACGGTGGAGGCTCTGGGCCTGCGCAAGCTGCACCAGAGCGTGGTGCACGAGGACAATCCCTCCACGCGCGGCATGATTTTCGTAGTCCGGCACATGGTCACCGTAGAAGAGATTGACCAATAAGGAGGCGGCAAGATGAAACTACATGAATTGTCTCCCGCGCCGGGCTCGGTTACGAGCAGGAAGCGTCTTGGACGCGGTGCGGGTTCGGGACTTGGCAAGACAAGCGGTAAGGGCCATAAGGGCCAGAAGGCCCGCAGTGGCCATGGCAAGGGCGCGTACTTTGAGGGCGGCCAGTTGCCGCTGGTGCGCCGCATTCCTAAGCGTGGCTTCACCAACATCTTCAAGAAGGAATATGCCTTGGTGAACGTCTCGTCCCTGGAAGCGTTTGATAATGGCGCCACAGTGGACGTGTACGATCTGATGAAGATGGGCCTGGTAAAGAAGCCGCTGGATGGCCTGAAGGTACTTGGCAATGGCGACATCACCAAGAAGCTGACCGTAAAGGCGGCCAAATTTACCGGCGCTGCAAAAGAGAAAATTGAGGCAGTGGGCGGGAAAGCCGAGGTGGTTTGAAATGCTTCAAACACTGCGAAACGCATGGCGGATTGAGGAACTTCGCAAGAAGATCCTCTATACCCTTTTCATGCTGCTGCTCTATCGTTTGGCTGGCGTTATCCCGGTAGCAGGAATTGACGTAGGTCAAGTGGCCTCCCGCTTGGGGGACCTGCCGCTGCTGGGCTTTATGTCTGCCATGACAGGCAATCAGTTCGCCAACATGACCATTATGGCCATGGGTATTTCGCCCTACATTAACGCGTCGATTATCATGCAGCTTTTGCAGGTCGCAGTGCCTTATCTGGAGAACCTCTCCAAAGAGGGCGAAGAAGGCCGCAAGAAGATCGCGCAGTATACGCGTTATGCCACCGTTATCCTGGGCTTTGTCCAGGCGGTTGGTCTGGTAATCGGCCTTGGGGCGATCCGTGCGAACATGTTTAGCCCCTTCATTACCTCTTGCGTGATTGGTGTTTCCATGGCGGCAGGCACAACGCTTGCCATGTGGATTGGCGAACGCATTACAGAGAAGGGCATTGGCAACGGCATTTCGTTGCTGATTTTCGCGGGCATCATCGCTTCGCTTTTCACCTGGGTAGCCTCCGGAGTTAACACGCTGTTTACGACGTCCGTAACGGTTGGCGGAATCATCACGGCTGTATGCGTTATCCTAGGCATCCTGGTCATGGTTACGGCGGTCACGTTCGTGGATATGGGTGAGCGCCGCGTGTCGGTGCAGTATGCCAAGCGCGTAGTGGGCCGCAAGATGTACGGTGGACAGAGCACGCACATCCCGATGAAGGTGAATGCCTCGGGCGTGTTGCCCCTGATCTTTGCCTATTCCATCATGCAGTTCCCGGGCACCATCATGGGATTCTGGCCCAACTCGGGTATTTCCACCTGGTGGAACGAGAGTTTCATGACCGGCATGTGGTACTTCGTGGTGCTGGCGCTGATGATTCTGTTCTTCGCGTATTTCTATAACAGCATTACTTTTAACCCCATAGAGGTTGCCAAGAACATGCAGCAGAACGGTGGAACGATCCCTGGCATCCGCCAGGGAAAGCCCACAAGCGATTATCTCGCGCGCATTTCCAGTCGCATTACGCTCTTTGGTGGTATATTCTTGGCGCTGCTGGCTACGATTCCTACGCTGGCATCCATGTGGGGCGGGATCAACCTGCCGTTTGCGGCAAGCTCCCTGCTGATTGCGGTTTCCGTTTCTCTTGAAACGACGCGCCAGTTGGAGAGCCAGATGCTGATGCGCCACTACAAGGGATTCTTATAAAAACAAATTTATTTGCAAAAGGAAAGGAGAGATGCTCATGAAGAATATCATTTTTCTCGGCCCTCCAGGTTCGGGGAAGGGTACAAACGCAGCCAAGGCGAGCGAAGCCATGGGCATTCCTCGCCTTTCGACGGGGGATATGCTGCGCGAACACATGAAGGGCGGCACTACATTGGGGCGCGAAGCCAAGGCGTTTGTGGATGCTGGACAGCTTGTGCCGGATGCTGTTGTCATTGAGATGATTCGCGAAAGGCTCACGCAACCGGATTGCGCGGGCGGTGTGATTTTCGACGGATTCCCGCGTACGGCGCCCCAGGCCGAGGCCCTGGATACAATCGTGAAGATTGACCAGGTGCTGAATCTGGAAATTGCCGATGAAGTAATCGTGGACCGTATGAAGGGTCGCCGCGTATGCCCGGGTTGTGGATTCACCTCCCACACAAGTCTGCTGGGTGGCCGGACACACTGTGAAGTGTGCGAGGCGGAGCTGGTGTTGCGTGAAGATGATGCGCCCCAGACAGTGCTCAGCCGCTTGGAGGTATATCACGAGCAGACCAAGCCATTGATTGACTTTTACAATGCCCGTGGCATTTTGCGCTCCGTATCCGCGGACGGCGATGTGGTCGAGGTGAAAGAACGCGTGATGAAGGCGCTTGAATGATTACGCTGAAAAATGCGGGTCAGATCGCGAAGATGCGCATTGCAGGCCATTTGCTGGAAGACGTACTGGAAGCGGTTTGCGCAGCGGTTGAACCGGGGGTGACAACGAGTCATCTCAACCACATTGCGGACCAGATGATCCGCAAGGCGGGTGCGGTGCCATCCTTTTATGGGTATCAGGGCTTTCCGGCCTCCCTATGCACCTCCGTAAACGATGTGGTGGTGCATGGCATCCCGGATGATAAGCCGGTGAAGGAAGGATCCATCATCGGACTGGATTGCGGGTTGGTTCTGGATGGTTGGCAGGCGGATATGGCGCGCACGGTAGCGGCAGGAAAAATCTCGCCGGAAGCCAAAAGGCTGATGGAGGTCACGGAGCGGTGCTTCTTTGAGGCACTTGCCCAGTGTAGGGCGGATAACCGCCTGGGCGATATTGGCCATGCGGTGCAGGTTTGTGCCGAGTCTGCGGGTTTTTCTGTGGTTCGTGCCCTTTGTGGGCATGGGATTGGTCGCGAGATGCACGAGGATCCGGAGGTTTCCAATTTCGGCCAGCCTGGTCGGGGCATTCGACTCCGGCCTGGGATGACGATAGCCATTGAGCCTATGATCAACCAAGGTGCCTATCAGGTGCGGATCAATGGATGGGACATTCGAACCCAGGATGGCTCTCTGAGCGCGCATTACGAAAACACCGTCCTCATTACCAATGGCGACCCGGAGGTACTGACAATGAAGGCGGTGGAACCCTGAGGATGAACAAGATTCCGATTGAGCCGGGCCGCGTGGTACTCTCCAAAGCGGGGCGCGATGCCGGACGGCGTTTTATGGTGCTTCAGGTTGATGAAACCTTTGCAATTGTTGCCGATGGCGATCTGCGCAAGGTAGAAAACCCCAAGAAAAAGAAGCGCATGCATTTGCGGGCGGTGCCGGAATTTTTTTCCAGCATCGTGGGCATACTGGAGGATGGCAAACTGCCGTCCAACGCGGAAATTCGCAGATGTTTGACAGAACGACCGCCAAGGGAGGAATAGAGATTTGGCCAAAAATGATGTTATTGAGGTAGAGGGTACTGTCGTAGAGGCGTTGCCCAATGCCATGTTCCAAGTAAAGCTGCCCAACGGCCATCTGATCATGGCGCACATCTCTGGAAAAATGCGCATGAATTTCATTCGGATTTATCCGGGGGATAAGGTGACAATGGAACTTTCGCCCTATGATCTGACCCGTGGCCGGATCACCTGGCGGAGCAAGGGATAAGCGGGGCTCAGGCCTTGCCGCATTAACACAAGGGAGGTTTACCAGCATGAAAGTTCGTCCGTCTGTGAAGCCCATTTGCGAAAAATGCAAGATCATCCGCCGCAAGGGCCGTGTGATGGTCATTTGCGAGAACCCCAAGCACAAACAAAAGCAAGGGTGAGGGCAGGGGGGCTCTTTGTCCCCCCTCTACGATTTGGGAGCTTGCTGCCTGGGTACGCGCACAGGTTTCACCGCTCTGTGTAAACTCAGGACGCTTTCCATATAGATTCTATGTTTCTACTTTAAACTACGCAACACGGAGGTGCACCTATGGCACGTATAGCGGGCGTAGACCTGCCCCGGGAGAAGCGCATTGAAGTCGGCATTACCTATATCTTTGGTATTGGCATGCCTACCGCGCAGAAAATCGTCAGAGAGACTGGCATCAACCCCGACACGCGCGTGAAGGATCTGTCCGAACAGGAGATCAACAAGCTGCGTGAGTATATTGAACACAACGTAAAGGTGGAGGGCGACCTTCGCCGTGAAGTATCCCTGAACATCAAGCGCCTGGTGGAAATTGGCTGCTATCGCGGTGTTCGTCACCGTCGTGGCCTGCCTGTGCGCGGACAGAATACCAAGCAGAACGCGCGCACCCGAAAGGGGCCCAAACGCCAGGTCACTGGCAAGAAAAAGGCGAAGTAAGGGAGGAGCAACGTAATGGCACCGAAAAGAAATCTAAAGCGCGTCTCCCGCAAGCGCCGGGAGAAGAAACTTGTCGAGCGTGGCGCGGCCCATATCCGTTCCTCGTTCAACAACACCATCGTTACCCTGACGGATGTCAATGGAAACGCCCTGTCCTGGGCCTCGGCCGGCGGGCTGGGTTTCCGTGGCAGCAAAAAGTCCACGCCCTTCGCCGCGCAGATGGCTGCTGAAACGGCTGCCAAGGCCGCCATGGAATACGGCCTTAAGACGGTTGAAGTGTATGTTAAGGGCCCCGGATCCGGACGTGAAGCCGCCATCCGCTCGCTGCAGGCAGCAGGGCTGGAGGTCAACATGATCAAGGACGTAACGCCCATTCCCCACAACGGTTGCCGCCCCCCGAAGCGTCGCCGCGTGTAACCAGAGCGCATTCGCAAGAATTTAGGAGGTACCCATTCATGGCAAGATATACTGGTTCCGTTTGCCGCCAGTGCCGCCGCGAAGGCGCCAAGCTCTTCCTCAAGGGCGACAAGTGCTATTCGCCAAAGTGCACCTTTACCCTGCGTCCCACACCGCCAGGCCAGCATGGACAGGCGCGCCAGCGCAAGATGTCCGAGTATGGCGTGCAGCTGCGCGAAAAGCAGAAGTGCCGCCGCGCGTATGGCGTGTTGGAAAGCCAATTCCATAGTTACTACGAGAAGGCCAGCAACATGCGCGGCATAACGGGTGAAAACCTTTTGTCCCTGCTGGAGCGTCGGCTGGACAACGTGATCTATCGCTTGGGCCTGGGCGCATCCCGCGCGCAGGCGCGTCAGATCGTGCTGCACGAGCATATCCGCGTCAATGGCAAGAAGGTCAACATCGCTTCGTTCCTCGTGAAGGAAGGCGACGTGATTACCCTGCGGGAGCGCTCCAAGGAGATTGAGCACTTCAAGGCATTGAAGGAAGGCACCGGCCGCATCATTCCCAAGTGGCTTACGCTGGACGCGGAGACTTTCACTGGCAAGGTCGAGGCCCTGCCCCGACGTGAAGACGTCGACCTGACGATCAATGAGCAGCTCATCGTTGAGTATTACTCCCGCTAATCTGTTCAACTTCTTTTTCGGATGGATTTCATCAGAAATCTTTCCAACGACGGTTTATGAGGGAGGAAAACCATGAGCATGACCGAATTTGAAAAGCCGAAAATAGAGCGTGTAGAAGCGAGCGAGAATTATGGGAAATTTGTGATCGAACCGTTGGAGCGCGGCTTTGGCCAGACGCTGGGCAATGCGCTCCGGCGCGTGCTGCTCTCATCCCTGCCGGGCGCGGCGGTTACAAGCATTCGCATCGAAGGCGTGCAGCACGAGTTTTCCACGGTTAATGGCGTTAAGGAGGATGTGACGGAAATCATCCTCAATCTCAAGCGGCTTTCGGTTCGCCTGCACACCGACACGATCAAGACGATCACCATCGATAAAAAGGGCCCCTGCGAGCTGACCGCGGCAGATCTTGCGGTTGACAGCGAGGTGGACATCATCAATGGAGATATGCATATTGCGTCCCTAAATGAAGATGCGCACCTGCAGATGACCCTTACGCTGGACAAGAACCGTGGCTACGTTACTGCGGAGCGCAACAAGACACAGGGTATGCCCATTGGCGTGATTCCGATGGATTCCATCTTCACCCCCATCCAGAAGGTGAATTATCTGGTGGAGGATACCCGCGTCGGACAGATTACGGACTATGACAAGCTGACGCTGGAGATTTGGACAGACGGCTCCATAATGCCGGATGAAGCGATTAGCATTGCCGCGAAGATTCTGACTGGTCACCTTTCATTGTTCACGGGTCTCACGGAACGTTCCGCTGCGGTGGACTTCAATGAGCCGGAGGACAATAAAAAGGAAAAGGTGCTTGAGATGACCATTGAGGAGCTTGACCTTTCCGTCCGCGCGTACAACTGTCTCAAGCGTGCTGGCATCAATACGGTTTCCGAACTGGTGCAGCGCAACCCGGAGGACATGATGAAAGTACGCAACCTGGGCAAAAAGTCGCTGGAAGAGGTGGAGCAGAAGCTCATTGGTCTTGGGCTGGGTCTGCGCGCTTCAGACGAATAGACGAAGAGAAGCGCCCGACAGAAGAAAAGCTGAGCGCTATGGGAACCAAAGGTTCCGGCGCGGAATCCGGCGCTGCCCAAGGCAGTGTGTCGGGGCGATATTGAGGAGGTTCATTTATGGCACAACGCAAACTTGGCAGGCCCGCCGACCAGCGCAAGGCCCTGCTCCGTAATCAGGTCTCCCACCTGATTTGGCACGGAAAAATCGAGACAACTTTGGCGCGTGCCAAGGAAGTTCGCTCGATGGCCGAACGCCTGATCACCTTGGCGATCCGCGAGTGTGACAACAACGTGGAAGTTACCAAGGAATACAACAATGAAAAGGGTCAGACCGTAACCATTACAGTGACGAACGACTTACCCAGCAAGCTGCATGCGCGCCGCATGATGATGGCAACGCTGTATGATCTCAAAGAGATCAAAAAGTCGGACGAGTCCAAGTCGGACTACCGGGAGCGCACCAAGGATGTCAAGCATCCCTTGGTGGAGAAGCTCTTCCGGGAGATTGGCCCGAAGTACAAGAAGCGCAATGAAGAGAAGAACTGCGCGGGCGGCTATACGCGGATCATCCGCAAGGGTCCCCGTCGTGGTGATGCGGCCGAGATGGTCATCATTGAGCTGATCTGAGCAAAGCAGTAAAAAAGCGACAATCCAAGCGGGTGTATCGCAAAGGTGCGATATACCCGCTTTGGTATACCTCTTTATCTTGAAGCGCGTAAGCATAAAAGAGCAGTCGAAAGGCGGTGCATGATGACGCGGCAGGAACTCATCGACTTCTGTCTGGCATTTCCCGGGGCGTATGAGGATTATCCGTTCGACAACATAGCGGATGCCGGAGCATGGACAGTGATGCGGCACCGCGCAAACAAAAAATCCTTTGCGTTGATATACGAGCGCAACAAAAAGCTATGCATCAACCTAAAATGTGATCCGTTTGAGGCAGATATCCTGCGGCAGGCTTTTAAAGACGTTATCCCTGCCTACCACATGAACAAGGTGCATTGGAATACTGTTTTGATGGGTGGAGACGTATCGGCTAGCGAGTTGAAATATATGATTGAGCAAAGCTATGGCCTGATAAAACCAAAGATGCGAAGGAAAAATAACAACGATGAGTGAATTGACCAAGCTGCCGAATATTGCCGCAAAGCTGGATGAACAGCTTGCCGCGGTGGGCATTACAAATGTGGAAGAATTGAAAAAAGTGGGTAGCCGTGAAGCATGGCTTCGTATCCTTGCCCGTGACTCGTCCGCTTGCATGATGCACCTTTCAGCATTGGAGGGCGCGATTCAAGGCGTGCGCTGGCATTATCTCGATGATGAAACCAAGGCGTCCTTAAAGGCGTTTTATACCCTACACAAAAGAAAAAAGCTCTGCTAGGCAGCATCAATGTAAGGAAATACAATCCAACAATATGAGGACGCGGTGAGTGATCTGCCGCTTTTTGTTTTGTTATCAGCTTCCGGCGCTCGCCAGCGTTCCCCGAATCACCCTGAAACCTCCGCCTCCACGGGATACAATCTCTACCCGGGGAAACAGTCCCTTCAGGAATTTTGCCGCCGAGTCGGCTCCCTGCTGCTTGCGGATGACGATGTACAGGCTGCCCCCTGGGCAAAGCCGCTCGGCCGCCTCTTCAAACAATCGGTAAATCACTGCTTTTCCCGCCCGAATAGGCGGGGTC
>JGI994J12354_10002505_pt1 | contig 17828 bp, 17 predicted proteins | sample IntmicLarv3ML3BL_FD_12354 | JGI IMG/M metagenome (IMG submission 12354) | reverse complement strand
AGGGACGGCGATTCTGTCTCACTTGACGATGCAATTCGAAATGCAGTAAGGGAATACACAAGAGTAAGGGCAGGTTCAAGGTGATGCCTTGTTCGCTGCGGTCGGGTGCGGAGGAAGCGGCTGCAACATGGCAGAGCGTCTCAGCACCTTGTCCGATGTTGACATTTTTACTGTAAATACGGATCACAGATCGTTAGTGAGATCACGTTCCGGGGAACGTATACTGATCGGAAACGTAGAAGGATGTTCCGGAAATGTGAAAAAAGGACGTTCCTGTGCAATGAAAGCACGTAAGGTCATAAGAGAAAAATTGAAGCCGTATTCCGATGTCGTGATAATGACCGGCCTGGGCGGAGGAACCGGGACAGGAGGGTTACCGGTAATAGCCAAGATGGCGAAGAAGAACGGTTCCAACGTCATTTCCGTGGTAACATTGCCACTGTCCTTCGAAAAAGAACGTATGGAAGTGTCAAAGAATGCCGTCAGAATCATTCGAAAATTTTCTGATTCCCTTATAGTCCTGGACGGAAGCCGTATCGAGACCATCGATCCCGGACTCAGTGTTGACGAGACACTGAGGGCACTGAACGAGATGGTGTGCGTTTCTGTGGTACGTATGATATCCCTCTCATGGAAGGAAAAGGGAATGTTCACCATAGGCGTAGCGGAACACACAGAACCAACAGAATCTGCATTGATCTCCTATGAGAACCTAATGTTCGACCACTCCGCAACAAAACCCGAAGGAACGATACTATATTTGGAAGGGATCCTTCGGTCCACGGACAGAAACGAAGTAAAAGAAGTATGTGCCAGCATAGGTTTCGAACCGCAGATGATATGTGAACGTACATCATCGAAGAAAGCGGTCACCGTGATGTTCACTCCCGTTTGCGACCAGACCTTCGGATAGTCTTGGAAGCGTCTCCGAACACACCCATGATGGTGTTGTATTCCCATTTGGTCGGTATCGAACGTCCCATCATCCGCCTGAACATCACGCTCGTACCGGGTCTGCGGTGCTCAGGATAATCTATGCAATCAAGAAGGTCATCAAAGAACCTGAACATCAGTTCCTTCTCCTGATCCTCTGCAGGAACAGGCTGTGCAAGATCCTTCCTGAAAAGTTCGTACATCACAATGGTGGCAGCGTGAGAAATATTCAGTACAGGGAACTCGTCGCTCGACGGAATGGTGATCAGAAGATCGCACAATGCCAATTCTTCCTGGAGAAGACCGATATCCTCGCGTCCGAAGAGTATTGCGATCTTTTCCCCGTAATCGGAAACACGCTCCGCGAACTCTTTCACCGATATCGGAACTCTGACGTAATTTGCATTCCCCTTTGTGGTTATCCCGCTTGTTCCGACGATAAGGAAACACCCTTCTGTCGCCTCCTCTATAGAATCCACAGTCTTTGCGTTATCAAGAATGAAAGCACCATGTGTCGATCTGATGTATGCGTCATTGCCGATCGGACACGGATCCACAAGGTACAGTTCATTCAATCCGAAATTCGTCATCGACCGGGCTATCGCTCCTACGTTCCCCTCATATTTCGGACCGACAAGAACTATCCTTACAGACACAATACGCTGAATGCGTGGAATTACTTAAATCAATGTTTAAATCAGCGCAGTTGTATTCAGGAGCATGGAAGCTCTCATAAGGGACGCATCCTCCGATGATGCCGCTGATGTAATGGGATTGCTGAAGCAGCTTTGGCCCGGAAGGGACCTCAATGAGGAAAAGATGAGGGAAACGTTCCTGGACTCTCTGAAGAGGCCGGAATATTACAACTTCTGTGCCGAAGTCTCGGGAAAAGTGGCAGCATTCTGTGCGGGAATGGCCATTAACAGTCTGTACAACCACGGAAGGATATGTTATCTGACAACACTGATCGTTGACAGTGAGTTCAGAGGATGCAGGATAGGTTCGAAAATGATAGAACGTCTGAAACAGTATTCTTTGGAGAACGGCTGTTTGGCGATCGAACTCGATACTGCATTATACAGAGTGGATGCACACCGTTTCTACGAACGCGAAGGATTTGTCAAGAGAGCGTTCGTGTATTCACAGGACGTAAAGAGAAAAGAAAAGATATAATGCCGTCATATCATAGACCGTGATACCTAAGGATCATCCTCGATACCGCTCGTTAATGACGCGTGAAAGATTAACGGAACTTGTTCAGCAAGGTCTCGTAACACCAACGGGATTGATATCCCACGGGCGCGGGGAAGCGTTCGACTATCTGATGGGTGAAAGATCGCTGGAACCNTCACTGATCGCCGAGAAAGCAGCAGTTGCATATCTTTTGAATGCAAAGAANCCGGTGGTCTGCGTCAATGGCAATGCGGCAGCATTGGACGCAGAAAGGCTGATAGAACTTGCAGAAAANGTGAATGCTAAGATCGAAGTGAACATCTTCCACAGAACAGAAGAGAGAATGAGGAAACTGATAGGATACATGAAGGAAAAAGGTGCACCTGACGTTCTCGGAGAGTTCCCGAACGAAAGGATCCCCGATCTATCATCAGATCGTGCATTATGTACCCGGGAAGGAATATTCGATTCCGATGTGATACTCGTCCCTATCGAGGACGGGGATCGTGCGGAAGCGTTGGTGAAGATGGGCAAGATCGTAATATCCATCGATCTCAATCCGTTATCGAGAACGTCGGTATGTGCGTCCGTTTCGATATCAGATGAAATGTCCCGTGCGCTGGAGAACATGATCGGATTTGCAAACGAGATTCCGAAAAACGAAATCAAGAGGATAATAACAGAATTCAACAATCCCAAGAACAGGCAGGATCTTGTTGAAATGATCTGTAACAATTTGGCTGGATCGAAATGAATGAATTACTTGAGAAAGGAAAGTTAAGGCTGAAGTGGGCAGAATCCCATATGCCTGTGCTAAAAGAGATAAGAGAAAGGTTCAGAAAAGAAAGACCATTCGAAGGCCTCAGCATAGGAATGGCGCTGCATACGGAAGCTAAAACAGGAGTGCTGGCACTTACTTTAGCAGATGCCGGAGCAGATATACGTTTAGCGTCTTGTAATCCACTGTCGACGGACGATTCTGTAGCGCTCGCGCTTAAGGACGCAGGCTTGAAAGTGTATGCCAAGAAAGGCGAGACCGACGATGAGTATTACAAGAACCTCAACGCAGTGTTGGACGGGAAGCCCGACTTCATAATCGATGACGGTGCCGATCTGATAGCGATGGTCCACACATCCAGAAAGGAAGTTCTCGCGAACGTGAAAGGTGCGAACGAGGAAACAACAACAGGCGTAGTTCGTTTGAGGTCCATGGCCGCAGACAGGATGCTCAGGTTCCCCGTCATTGCGGTGAACGACGCAAAAATGAAATTCCTGTTCGACAACCGTTACGGTACGGGGCAGTCAACATTCGACGGTTGGATGAATGCCACGAATCTGATAGTTGCCGGAAAGAAAGTGATCGTGGCAGGATACGGATGGTGCGGTCGCGGGATCGCGGCAAGAGCGAAAGGTCTCGGCGCCTCCGTCATAGTAACGGAAGTGGACCCGATAAGAGCGATCGAAGCTAAATTCGACGGTTTCGAAGTGATGAGAATGGAAGACGCCGCAAAGATCGCGGACATCATTCTGACAGCCACAGGATGTAAGCACATCGTGTCGGAAGAACACATAAAAGTGATGAAGGATCATTGCATCATGGGGAACGTAGGTCATTTCGATAACGAGATCGACAAGAACGCATTGAATAAAGGATCCGTAACAAAGGTAAGAGAATTCGTTGATGAATACAAGATGAACGATGGTCGTTCATTGTATCTTGTCGCAGACGGACGTTTGATGAACCTGGCCGCAGGCCAGGGACACCCTGCCGAAATAATGGATATGAGCTTTGCGATACAGGCATTAGGAATGGAATATCTGGTGAAGAACCATTCCAAACTTGGGAATGAAGTTCACACCGTACCTGAAGAATTGGATTCCATCGTAGCAGGAATAAAACTGAAGACGATGAATGTCTCCATCGATTCGTTAACGGACGAGCAGCAAAAGTACATTCGAGGATGGGAGGAAGGCACGTGAGACCGTTCCTTTCGGTGTACGGTCATGTTTCGATAGATCAGATAATCTCTGTGAAGGAGTTCCCTGAGAACAACACTTCGGTCGATGTGATGGAAAAGACACTGAAGATGGGCGGAACGGCAACGAACATTGCTTTCATTGCCGCTTCGCTGGGAACACCAACAGCAGTGTGTGCATTTGTCGGAACGGACTTTCCGAAAGAATTTGAAGATACGCTGAAAGAGAAGAACGTGATCACTGACGAACTGATCAAACTGAAGGATCACTATACGTCGATGGCAATGATCATCAATAACTCCGACATGGATCAGAAGGTGTTGTTCATGCAGGGCCCCCAAGGCTGCGCTTCATCGCTGAACATCGAACTGACAAAGAATGCAAGGAGATCGGAATACGTGCACTTCTCGACCGGGGAACCGAAATATTACATTGAACTGATGGACAAGCTCAAGGGAAACAGAAAGATCGTCTTTGATCCAGCTCAGGAAATTCACGAGAAATGGACCAACGGACTGTTCGAGAAAGCGTTTGAAAGGTCTGACATATTATTCTGCAACGAATTCGAGGCCAGGTCAGCAATAAGATATCTGGGCGTGACTTCTTTCTCAGAGATAAGGAAAGAGATCGCCGTCTGTACAAAGGGATCGAAAGGTTCTGAAGCATATTTTGACGGGCGTAAGGTAACTGTTCCTGTCATCAAGGGCAGGAAAGTGAAGGATCCGACCGGAGCGGGCGATGCGTACCGTGCAGGATTTTACTCAGGACTGTTCAGGAAGCATTCCCATGAAGAATCTTTGATAATAGCGTCGGCAACGTCGTCATTCATTGTCGAGGCCGTAGGTGCGTTATCCAACGTACCGACATGGGACGAAGTGATGGAACGCGCCGACCGTGAACTGACGAGGATATCATGATCGCTCTGACCGGAACGCCCGGAACCGGGAAGACAACGATCGCAGAAGAACTTCGTAAAAGGTATGACGTGCTAGATCTGAACGCATTCATAAAAGAGAGCGGTCTCTTAGAGAATTTCGACGGACCGCGTGATACTTATGATGTTGACATCAGGAAACTGAAGAAGAAGCTGGCACATGTTTCTGCGGACTTCTGTGACGGCCACCTTTCCCACTTCTTGGATTGCGAAATGATCATCGTTCTCCGGTGTAATCCTTCGATATTGTACAAACGTCTGAAGAAAAGGGGATACAGCGAAACGAAAATAATAGAGAACGTTCAGGCGGAAGCCCTTGACGTCATTCTCTGTGAATCAATTGATACGGGAAAGGTGGTAATCGAGCTGGACAACACAGACGCGAACACCAATACTGTCTTATCCCAGCTGGAAGATGCGGTTGCCAACGATCCCGGAAAATACGCACCGGGAATAGTGAACTGGGGAGAGGAGATGGTCAAATGGTTCTAGACGGACAACGCGGAAAAGTGGACTTTGCATTGACTCCTGTAGCTCAGAAGCTCAGGAACGTCAATCCGAACATGATCTCTTGGGTCGGTCTGATATTGGCATTCATCTCGGGGCTGCTGATGTATCTCAGCTTTGAAGCTCACTATTTACTATTGATCGGTGCGTTGGTCGTCATAATCTCAGGATACTTCGATGCGTTGGACGGAAAGGTGGCGAAGATCTCCGGAAAGGCGTCAGCGAAAGGAGATTATCTGGATCACGTCTTCGACCGTTACGCTGACGTTTTCATGATCGGCGGTGTTGCAATAAGTGCATGGTGCAACCCGTACTTGGGAATGGTCGCACTTGTTGGTGTCCTTCTCACATCTTACATGGGCACGCAAGCACAGGCGGTCGGTGCTCCGAGACTTTACGCAGGATTACTCGGAAGAGCCGATCGCGTCGTTCTCAGTACATTATTCCCGATATTGCAGTTCGCAGGCATTGCGTTGGGCCACGGTTCGTTCGACATTTTGGGGTTCAACATCACATGGATGGAGATCATGATGCTGTGGTTCGCCGTCGTAGGTAATCTGACTGCGGTCCAAAGGGGGATCGTGACCTGGCGTAAAATGGACTAGGTCTTCGGAGGAACAGGCGGCGCAGGTCCGCGGGGATTCGCTTTTATGCGATAGTATGTAAGCGGATGGTTGATCTTTCCGCTGTCACATATCGAATCCGGCGTCTCCGGGCATAAGCCGTAGCTTTTCATTGTGGCGCATACGGGAGGCGTATATTCTGCACCTCCGAGTTCGCCTGAAATGTGGCGTATCTGATAAGACGATTTCGAGGCATCGAAGTCAGGGGACTGAGAAAAAAGAGACAGCATTTGTTCCGAGTTCATTCCCAATGTGTGAAGGAAAGATACCAAAGCGAATCTTCCGCTGTGCGGCAGATTGACACCATTCTGCACACCCGCGAGCAATCGCTGTATACATGGCGGAAAAAGTTCCAGTTTAACGTCACCGCCTCCGGTCGGGCTGAACTTCCTTTTCGTTTCTTCCAAAAGTAACGTCAAATTTTCTACGTCCCTTTTGATGTTCTTTTTGATCTCTTCCGGAACGTTCAATGGCAATTCGTTCTCCAGCTTATCATGCAAAGCGTTCTGAAGGACACGGAAGAAACGGTCTTCAGGCAGTGTCACATAACCGTTGTTCAATTCTTTGTTGACCAGTTTCCAGTCTTGACTCTTTATCCTCGCGGTCAGTTTGATGTAATCGGCAAAATGCATCTTCAATTCGCCGTTGGCATCCGTTGCTTTAACGCCCAATTCCTTTGAAACAACTAGAACATCCTCCCTGCTCATTTCCTTCTTACTGAGCAGATCGTTCATGCGCACAGCTTCTCCTAAAGTGTAACGTCTCGTTAAGAACCGATCGTTTATCTCGGAAACAAGGAGCCTTGCGTAAGGATACGAAAGAACTTCAGTAAGGCGATTGAAATCTGATGTTCCGGTCAATGGAATGTATGAGACCTCAGATCTTTTCAGAGCATCTTTCACTCTTTCCAGACCTCTTGTCCTCGCTGCTTCATACGATACCGACGATGTCAATACGATGAGATCGACACCGTTCTTCTCGGCAACACGTACCGACTCCTTCAGAAAGGGGAATCGAGCCTCGCGAAGGTACTCCATGTTCAACGGTAAAGGATAGGATATATCTAACCGCTTTCTTCGAATGACACGAGTCCGGCAAGATTTTCGGAGACGTTATCGTCACCGATCACCCGAGACAGCTCGTCCATGTTCCTGAAGGGACGGTTCCTTACTATGTTCATTGAACGTTTCTTACCGATCCCGGGCAATGACGATATGGCCGCCATCGATCCGACGTTTATTTTGAAAGGATATTCGATCCCGGTAACGGAACGGAATCCCCATTCCGTTATCATCACATCCCTGAACGTTTCCGTTTCAACAGGATACGGGATGCCGACAAGCAACGGATAAGAGCCGATCTGTCTTCCGAAGGTCACGTTCCCGTCGGCCAATTCCATGTAAACGTTCCTGAGAACGGTTCCTGCAGGGACAATTCGTTCCAGCATCTTCCGGTCGATGTTCTCCCGCACGGATGATTTGAACCTCTTGAAATCGTTCTGATCCACTTTTGTTGAAAAGTCCCGCCTTACGTTCATCACTTGGCGTATGTTGATCCTCCTGAGCATCAGTCCTTCATTCAGTACTGACTCAAGGAACTCCATGTTCTTTCTGTTCGTTCCGGACGTCTCCCCGTCAAGTCCGGATATGATGTTTATCCCCGGCAGCAATGCAGGCATTCCGTTGTTACCGCGTTCCGATCCGATCTTGTTTATCAGTCTTATGGAATCCAGTACCTGAGACGGTGCTGCGTTGAGATTGTTCTTCTTTACAACGGCGATATCAGCGCTCTCCATACCAAGTGCCAGCACGTTGCCGGGTGTACAGCATTCCTTTAAGATCCTCAATATTCTCTCAGACTGTTCCGGGTACTTGGAGATGACCGCAGGGTTTGCGTTGTCTACATGAAGAACATCAAATTCCAGGTCTTTGAGAGCAAAGAACAGTTCCTCAATTGCAGAAGGGTTCGGCTCCGGAACTTCCGAATCAGACTCTGAACCGTATGACATGATACAGGTCTGTCCGCCGATCCTTATGTTTCTTATTCCAAGTTCTTTCAGTCTTTTTGCTTCTTGGATGATGTCGGAAGGCGATCGCATCAACGGTTTTCCCTTCAGAGGTTCGATGCAGTATGAACAACCTCCGGAACGGTACCGGTGGCATCCTCTGTACGTTTCTATTTCCGCCACAAGGGGTACAGGATAATCCTGATGCTGTTTGACGATCTCTGCGCCCGACAGCATCCAGCGGTTCCATTCCTCTAGTGTTCGGAGGCGTTCATTCATTTCCCTGCCGCATAATCCGTCGTATAATACCGCGGCCAGGTCAGTTTCCACAGCAATGTTGAACAACCCGGCAGCATCGGAGGATGCGGCAGAACCGCCAAGCATCTTCCATCCCTTGATCCCTTCAGCTACCGTTCTCAGTTCACGTACGGAGAGCGGCATCGATCTGATGTACTTGCCGGGAACCGTATTTCCCGACAGTACCACGGTGATGTCGGCTTCCGGCATCTTTACTGTATCTCTGATCATATCCGCCGTTACGTATCGGACGGTCGCTCCTGCATCCATTGCGGCACCCGCGGACGCGCGGATCATCGGTGAGATATAGGGAGGAACACCCAATGCGGCAGGGTCGTCGATATACCCGTCGATAATGGTAACAGAAATTTTGGACATCTTTCGAAATGGTAATGTTTGATTACTTATAAATATGAATACTTTGTTTTACGTGTTGTATTTCGAAGATATACTACGAATTTCGTAGAAATCAAGGAGAGGATTCAAAATGGTTAAAGACAACATGACTGTAGAAGAGCGTCTCGCAAAAGCAAAACAGCCGGGAATAGACGCAATGATCATGCACAAATTCTATGGTGGAAAGATCGAGGTGGTGCCGAAAGCACCTGTACGCAACTTCAATGACTTCGCAATATGGTATTCCCCCGGTGTGGCGGAACCCTGCAAAGCGATCAACAAGGATATTGAAGAATCGTACGTTCACACATGGAGATGGAACACCGTCGCAGTGATATCCGACGGTACCCGTGTTCTCGGACTGGGAGATATTGGTCCCGAAGCGGCAATGCCCGTTATGGAAGGGAAATCGATGCTGTACAAATATCTGGGAGGCGTCGACTCCGTTCCGATATGCCTGGACACCAAGGACCCGGACAAGATCATTGAAACAGTTCGTCTACTGGCACCGTCCTTCGGAGGTATCAATCTCGAGGACATTTCAATGCCGAAATGTTTCGACATTCTCGATGAATTGAGAAAGGACTGCAAGATCCCGGTATGGCATGATGACCAGCAGGGTACTGCGACCGTTGAGGTCGCCGGAGCGATAAACGCAATGAAGTTCGTCGGCAAGAAGATGTCGCAGGCGAACATATGCATGGTCGGTGCCGGTGCAGCGAACATCGCGATCGCAAGACTCCTTCTGGCGACAGGATTCTCTCCGAAGAACCTGTGCATGGTGGACTCGAAAGGCATCCTCAACCTGGAAAGGGACGATGTTCAGAAGGACTTCAGACAGAAATGGGAAATATGTCAGAAGACCGACGGCGCAGGAAAGAAAGGCGGTCTGAAAGAGGCGATGAAAGGTGCTGATATCGTTATTGCAGCATCGAAACCCGGACCCGGAACGATCCCGGCGGAATACATCAAACTGATGGCAAACGACCCGATAGTCTTCGCGACCGCAAACCCCGTGCCCGAAATATGGCCGTGGGAAGCAATGGAAGCAGGCGCAAAGATCGTTGCAACCGGCCGCTCGGACTTCCCGAATCAGGTCAATAACTCAATGGGATTCCCTGCAATATTCAGAGGAACGCTGGATGTGCGCGCCAAGACCATCACAGACGAGATGTGCATCGCAGCAGCCAAAGAAATGGCCAAATGTGCGGAAGAGAAAGGTCTCACGGAAGATTACATCATACCGTCCATGAGCGAATGGGAAGTGTTCCCGAGAGAGGCGGTAGCAGTTGCACTGAAGGCCCAGGAACAGGGTGTTGCAAGGCTGAAACTCTCACGCCAGGAGATCTACGATCGTGCAGAATACATGATCAAGAGATCACGTGACCTCACGGACAGCATGATGAGAACAGGCTTCATCGCAGATGCGAAGAACGCATACCAATAAACACGGGCTCACCCCCGTTTCCTTTTTTTTTGGGTCTGGCATCCGAATGGTTTAAATTTTTGTCGGTCGATGACCAGTGTACTGGACAGTGTGAAAAATGAATTTCAAAATGAGTCATATAGGTATCATTGCGCTGATCGGCGCAGTACTTGCGATCGCGGCAGTATTCCTGAATTGGGTAGTGATCGACGCAGGACCTCTCGGCAGCGGAAGTGCCACGGGATGGGAGATCTTTGATCAGGGAGACAAGTTCGATCAGTTCCTGTATCCGTTGATCGTTCTGATCCTCGGTATCGTAGCGGCCGTATTGGCAATGCTTGAGTTCTTAGGTATGGGCTGCCCGATCACAAGGGCGGTCATGATCGTCCTCGGCATTCTGATAATCGTGTTCGGCTTCCTTACGTACAGCGGATACGAAGATCAATTGGGTCCGTTCGGGGAACTTCTTGATATGGGATATGGTATGTACTTCGAGTTCGCCGCAGGTATCGCATTGATAATTGCGCCGGTCCTCTGCTTCGCNGGAGTANTGGAAGAATGAACAANACTGTGCGGGGGACCGCACAGTTCTCGNTCATTTTTNTTATTTCGGGGTTGCTCCGAACATTTTAAATTTTATTAGCTCATGGTAAGTTACAGTTTTCTGACGAAGTTTGNGGTCATTGAAGATTTTCAGGACCGCTGAATGGATACGCCCGTAATAAGTATTAGCGCCAAGCTTTTTACAATCTTTCCATCCCTGAAGAGAACGCAGAAAATCATGAGAACGCATCTTTCGCCAACAGGTGATCGATGCAAATTTTCTGAGCGATCAGTCTGTTTTTCATGTATGTTCTGTGAACTGTTCTGTTATTCATTCACTTCGTCGGAGAACCCAATTTGTGGAAGTGTTAAAATGGAAATAAAAATAAATTATATCGGAATCATTGCGCTGATCGGTGCAATGCTTGCGGTTCTGGCAGTGTTCCTGAACTGGATAACCTCAGACTTCCTTGATATGGGGTTAACAGGGTGGGAATTGTACAAAGGCGATGAATTCGGTCAGTATCTCTCCTCGATATTTGTTCTGGCGTTCGGTGTCGTAGCGGTTGTGTTGGCAGCGCTTGAGTTCTTGAGTTTGGGCAACAGGATCATAAGGATAACAATATTCTTCCTCGGTGTCCTGATACTCATGTTCAGTTTCTCTACGTACGGTATTTTTATAGAGGACATGGGACTGTTCAGAAAGCTTTTTAGTATGGGATATGGAATACTTTTAGAGTTCGTTGCCGGTGTTACATTGATGGCAGCATCTGTCATTTCCCGAAAGCAATCGAAAGGATGAACAATGCTGTGCGGGACCTCCCGTACAGCCCCTTTATTTTTTTTATTATCTGGCACATCACTTTTTAAGGTATTGTTCCACTATCTTTATCGCACAGATGTCACCGCACATTGAGCAACCGTCCTCTTCTTTCGTGATGCCGCGTTCACGGTATCTTTTCGCTTTTTCCGGGTCCAAAGCGATGCTGAACATCGTCTTCCAGTCGAGCTTTTTCCGAGCTTCAGCCATCTTCGTATCCTTTTCCCTGCCGATCCCTCTGCAAAGGTCTCCGACGTGAGCGGCGATCTTCGATGCGATGACGCCTTCGAGCACATCATCAACGGTCGGAAGAGAGAGATGTTCCGCGGGTGTAAGATAACACAGGAAGTCTGCACCGTTCTGTGCGGCGATAGCACCTCCGATGGCTCCAACGATGTGATCATATCCCGGCGCGATATCAGTAACGAGCGGCCCTAATACGTAGAAAGGAGCCCCGTCACACAGTGTCTTTTGGATATGCATGTTTGCAGGAACATCGTTCAAAGGAACGTGTCCCGGGCCTTCGACCATGCATTGAACGTTAGCTTCGCGGCAGCGTTTTACCAAATGACCCAGCGTCATAAGTTCGGAGAGCTGAGCAGGATCCGTTGCGTCATCGATACAACCGGGTCTGAACCCGTCTCCGAGTGATAATGAGAATTCATATTTCCTTGCCATTTCCAGAAGATAGTCAAAGTTCTTGTACAGTGGATTTTCCATTTCATTATGGAGTATCCATGCTGTCAGGAACGATCCTCCTCTGGACACAACGTCAGTTATACGTTCCGTCCTCTTCAACCATCCCACGCTCTCGCGGGTGATGCCGCAGTGCACGGTCATGAAATCAACACCATCCTTTGCGTGCAGCTCGATACCGTTGAAGATATCGTCCTCGCTCATGTCGACGACCGCGTTCTTCCTTGCAGCCACAAGCCCGGTCTGATAGATCGGGACCGTTCCTAACATCACCGGACATTCTTTCAGGATCGTTCTCCGTATCATGTCGATGTCGCCGCCGGTGCTCAGGTCCATGACCGCGTCCGCGCCGTATTTCAGTGCAACATCCAATTTTTTAAGTTCATCATCCAAGCAGATCATGTCCCTTGACGTTCCGAGATTGACGTTGATCTTCACCGAAAGTCCGGAACCGATACCTGCCGGTCTGGGGTTGTGGATAGGATTGCACGGTATTACGATACGCCCTGCGGCAACACCATTCCTTATGAATTCCTCACTTACTCTTTCGGCTTCCGCGACCTTTTTGATAAGCGGAGTGACGCCCCTCCGGGCCTCTTCCATGATCGTGCTCATGCAACGTCCAACGTACAGAGGCTATTTTTCTTTTCTCATGATACCCGCCTTCACTATCGTGAAGAAAAAGTCGCGCACGCGCGCATAAATATATAGGAAGAAGTCATACCTTCATTATTCTCTAATTAAAGAGTGATCCAATGGATGGGAATGACGAAAGTATGAAGGAATACGGTGCCGAAGGCATCGTTGTCCTGGAAGGATTGGAAGCTGTTAGGAAAAGACCGGGTATGTACATCGGCAGTACCGACAGCAGAGGACTGCATCATCTCGTTTACGAAGTGGTGGATAACAGTATCGATGAGGCGATGGCAGGTTATGCTTCACTCATCTCTGTGTACATCAACACTGACGGTTCGGTAACCGTAGATGACGACGGCAGAGGTATCCCGACGGGAATGCATGAGAAAGGGAAATCAGCGTTGGAATTGGTAATGACGCATTTGCACGCAGGCGGCAAGTTCGATAAGAACAGCTACAAGGTATCGGGCGGTCTGCACGGCGTAGGTGTTTCAGTTGTCAATGCACTTTCCAACAAACTGATCGTAATAGTCGACAGGGACGGAAAGAAGTTCCGACAGACGTATTCGAAGGGAATACCCGACGGAGGTGTCGAGATAATAGGCGATTCCGATAAGACGGGAACGTCAGTGACATTCTTCCCCGACGATACGATATTCGAAACACTTGAGTTCGAGTATGACATTTTACAGCTAAGGTTCAGGAACCAGGCGTATCTCAACAAGAACGTCTCCATTTACTTGGAAGACAAGAGGACAGGAAAGAGCGACAAGTTCCACTTCGAAGGCGGAGTATCCGAATTCGTTTCCTTCCTGAACAGATCGAAGACTCCGATCCACACGCCGCCGATCCATATATTCGGAGAGAGCAACAGCATTGATATTGAGGTCGCGTTGCAATATACGGACGGTTACAACGAAACGATAAACTCTTTCGTTAACACCATAAGTACACCGGACGGCGGTACGCACATGGCCGGTTTCAGGACCGCATTGACAAGAGTGGTCAACGATTACGCCAAGACGAACAATCTCCTGAAGGATGAACAGCTCACAGGGGAAGATGTCCGCGAGGGACTCACAGCAGTATTGAGCATAAAGATCCCTGAACCGCAGTTCGAGGGACAGACCAAATCTAAACTCGGGAACAGCGAAGCACAGGGCGCAGTTTCATCATTAATGAACGAAAAGCTGAACGAATACTTCCTGGAGAATCCCAAGATCGCCGAGATAATCGTCAAGAAGACGATATTTGCGTCTCACGTAAGAGAAGCGGCAAGGAAGGCCAAAGAACTGACAAGAAGGAAAAGTGCGTTGGAAAGCACAAGCCTTCCGGGAAAGCTTGCAGACTGTACGGAAAAGGACCCGTCCAAATCCGAAATATATGTGGTGGAAGGAGACAGTGCAGGAGGAAGTGCGAAACAAGGCAGGGACAGGATGTTCCAAGCAATTCTCCCGCTCAGAGGTAAGATCCTCAACGTAGAGAAGACAAGACCGGATAAGATCCTTCAGTCCGAAGCGATCCGTAATCTTGTGATCGCCATCGGAGGCGGCATAGGGTCCGACTTTGATATTACGAAGGTAAGATACCACAGGATCATAATCATGACCGATGCGGACGTCGACGGAGCGCACATAAGCACTCTGCTTTTGACACTGTTCTTCAGGCAGATGCGTCCGCTGATCGACGAAGGTTACATTTACATCGCAACCCCGCCGCTGTACAGGGTCGCGAAAGGAAAGAAGGAAGTGTATGCATACACCGAACAGGAAATGCAGGCCGCGATAGCAGAGTTCGGACAAGGAGCGAATGCTTCAAGATACAAAGGTCTCGGTGAAATGAACCCGCATCAGTTATGGGAAACGACCATGGATCCGGAAAGAAGGATCATGAAGAAAGTGAAGATCGAGGATGCGATGTTAGCTGACGAACTATTCACAACGCTCATGGGCGATGATGTTGAACCGAGAAGGGATTTCATCGTTGAACATGCTCATGAAGTAACGAATTTGGATGTGTGATATCATGGACGAACACAACACAACAGAAAGAGTGATACCGCACAGCATCGAGAAAGAGATGCAAAAATCGTACATCGATTATGCAATGTCCGTCATTGTCGGAAGAGCACTGCCGGATGTGCGTGACGGCCTTAAACCGGTGCACAGGAAGATCATGTATGCGATGTACGACATTGGACTTCCATACAACAGACCGCCGAGGAAATCCGCAACCGTGGTTGGAGAGGTCATTGGTAAATACCACCCTCACGGCGACTCGGCGGCGTACGACTCGATGGTGAGGATGGCCCAGCCCTTCTCGTTGAGATACCCGTTAGTGGACGGACAAGGTAACTTCGGTTCCGTCGATGGGGATTCACCCGCGGCGATGCGTTATACCGAAGCGAGGATGACACGCATGGCAGGGGATATGTTAGCAGACATCGATAAGGATACGGTAACGTTCGTGGACAACTACGACGGTTCATTGAAAGAACCCGAGATCCTTCCGTCAAAATTCCCGAACCTTCTGGTGAACGGTTCAACCGGTATCGCAGTCGGAATGGCAACGAACATGCCTCCGCACAATCTATCCGAAATAATTGATGCGTTAGTATACTGTATCGATAAACCCGATGCGGAGGTCGAAGAGCTAACAGAGTTCGTTCAAGGTCCCGACTTCCCTACGGGGGGGACCATTTACGGTCTTTCAGGGATCGAATCCGCGTACCGTACAGGACGCGGAAAGATGAAGGTCCGTGCCAATACGCACTTGGAAGAACACAACGGAAAATCATGGATCGTTGTCGATGAGATACCGTATATGGTCAACAAAGCAAGGCTGATCGAAGAGATCGCCGAGAGGGTCAAGAATGACGAGATCGATAACATCACCGATCTGCGCGATGAGTCCGACAGGAACGGTATGCGTATCGTTATCGAACTGCACAGGGATGCTATCGAATCCGTTGTTCTGGAGAATCTTTTCAAGAAGACCCAGATGGAACAAACGTTCGGAATAATCAACCTGGCACTTGTCAACAATAAGCCTACCATACTGGGGCTCAAGGACCTGTTGATGCATTACATAATGCACCGCAAAGAAGTTGTCGTCAGAAGAACGAAGTTCGAATTGGAACAGGCTGCGAAGAGACACCATATCCTCGAAGGTCTGATCAAAGCGTTCAACATGCTTGACGCCACCATTCAGCTGATCCGTGCATCAAAGACGGGAGAGGAAGCAAGGGAAGGCCTCATGGAACTGCTTGATATTTCCGAAGACCAGGCTAAAGCCATCCTCGACATGCGTCTTCAGAAGCTTACCGGCCTCGAGATAGAAACATTGAGGGCAGAGTTCGAAGAACTCGTCAGATACATGGAAGACCTCCGGGACATCCTTGCAAGGGAAGAGAGAGTATACGCAATAATCAAATCCGAACTCTTGGAAATGAAGGAACTGCACGGAGACGACCGTCGCACCATAATAGATCCCAACGCNATCGACACTGATGAGGAAGATCTGATCCCCAGGGAAGATGTAGTTATCACAATAACCGGTGACAATTACATTAAGAGGATACCGTTGTCAACATACAAGCAGCAGGGCCGCGGCGGTGTCGGTCTCATTGGAATGCAGACCAAAGAGGAAGACAACGTGGTGAACATGTTCATCACATCTACGCACGACTACGTGATGTTCATCACAAACAAGGGGCGCTTGCACTGGTTGAAAGGATACAGGATACCGGAAGGTTCCAGACAGTCCAAGGGAAAGCCTGTGGTGAACTTACTGGCCGACCTCGAGGAAGGCGAAAAAGTGATGAATACGATATCATCAAGCGATTTCCCCGAAGACAGGTTCCTGGTATTCTGCACCAAGAACGGACTGATCAAGAAGACCCGCCTCAGCGCATACAAGAATGTACGTGTCAAAGGGATCAAGGCCATTAAGTTAGAGGACGATGACGAACTCGTTGAAACGAACGTCACGGACGGAAACGCTGAAATAATGATCGCGACCAAGGACGGCCAGGCGGTCAGGTTCAATGAGAAGGACGTGAGAGATACCGGACGTGATACGATGGGTGTCAAAGGCGCGACCCTGAACGACGGTGACTGCATAGTCGCAATGGCCATCGTTACGGATGAGGATATGCTTTTGACCGTGACAGAGAACGGATTCGGAAAGATCTCTAATGTCGGCGACTATCGTAAGACCAAACGCGGAGGGAAAGGTGTCATAACCATCAAGACCGGCGGACGCAACGGTTCCGTCATTTCCGTCAGGCGCGTAGAATCCACGGACGAGCTGATGGTCACATCCAAGAACGGCAAGATGATACGCATCAGGGTCGATGAGATCCGCGTATCCGGACGCAATGCAATGGGTGTGAAGATCATGGACCTCCGCAATGACGACAAGGTCACCGCACTGGAGAGAGTGATGGGCGGGAACGATGAGGAACCAGAATAAGATCGTTGCGGCAACGATAACGATCATGGTCCTGGCCGTGATCGCTGTTGCTTTGGTGTCTGTAAGCACAGACCCGTCGGAAACGACGAAAGCAACAGCGGTCGCGGTGCTGGCACTTGTGCCGGCGGCCATTATCCCCTTTATCATCTTCAAGATAAAGGAGACCGCCGGTCCGTTGGAACGGCCCATTGATGAGAAAGAGGAATTCCTGATGCCGATCGAAGAAACAAAGGAAGAGAGAACCAAAGGAAAAGGTCCATCCTCCCAGTAAACTTTATAACAGAAACCGTCATTGGGGGAATTACGCCGTGGTAACTCAGTTGGGAGAGTGCAAGACTGAAGATCTTGAAGTCGCTGGTTCGAGCCCGGCTCACGGCACCAACTGTTCT
>JGI994J12354_10002504_pt1 | contig 17831 bp, 12 predicted proteins | sample IntmicLarv3ML3BL_FD_12354 | JGI IMG/M metagenome (IMG submission 12354) | reverse complement strand
AGCCGGTGTAACGCGGTTAGGGTCAAGTTTTAATATCTTGTTAGCTATGAAAATTCCGTAAAAACGATATGCTATTACGAATATACATAAAGAAGCGAAAATCAGTGTCAGGGCATTCATGCCGTTTAGATGGTCCATGATATTATTAAAGTTAAGTTTTTTGTTTTTATCAAATGAGTTTGTAAAATTAAACAACAAATTTTGTTTTGCAAATAAAGCACCGAAATTATTTGTATAATATTTTGTATTATTATATCTTTGGCATGTTGAATGCAAAGGTAGAGCGTAGCCTTGGATGTGTTGATAAACAATTAAATTATGGAACTATGAAAAAGAGCATCTTTTTATTGCTGCTGTATCCAATATTAGCGGCAGCGCAGAATGACGAAGTTATTGACATAGCCTCGGGTGAAATATTGAATGAAAAAGTGTCATCCAACGTGCAGTACGTTTTTCCGGAATTTTTGGCTGGACAGGTTCACTTTGCGGATGGAAAGCGCAGCGCTAATTTATTGAATTATAATGTACTTCTTGGCGAGATGCATTTTATTGATAATGAGGATGTTTTGGCTTTTCCGGATTTGACGAATGTGCTCGTTGTCGTTGTTAACAAAAGGCGGTTCTTTCCTTTTAATAAGACTGAATTTTGCGAAGAGGTTTTTGCAACTGACGATACGAGGCTATGTGTAAGGCGTAAAGGAAGAGCTATGGAGAAAAGTAAAACAGGGGCGTATGGCATGGAGACTTCCGCTTCATCTGTAAAATCGTATAACAGTATAGGTTCAACCGGAAGGCAATTTAATTTGGGAGTAACCGGAAAAGTCAAGGTATCTGTCGAAAACTCCTATTATTTTATGAATAAAGGCTATAAATATGTTCAGATCAAGAATGAAAAAAGCATTATTAAACAATTCCCGGGACATAATGAGAAAATTGAAACTTTTGTGAAAGAGCATAAAATAAATTTTAAAGACGAAGATGACCTGAAAGAATTGATTGCCTATTGCATTGACTTATAATTTTCTATTTTTATCATTAAAACCGTAGTTTATGAAATGCTTAATGAATTTTATTTTGTTGTTTTTAATGTGTAACATCGCTGTTGCACAAAAGGGTATATTTTCAACCAATAAAGATGTAGGTGAGCCAAAACTTGCCGGTTCGGTCGTTTACAATGAAGATACTCAGGTATATACGTTGAAAGGTGCGGGTGCAAACATCTGGGGACAGAAGGACGAACATCATTATTGTTTCAATAAGCTGGAAGGCGATTTTGTATTGACGGCAAACTTTAGTTTTGAAGGATTTAACGAAGTTCACCGTAAGATGGGTTGGATGGTTCGCGCCGAAGAAGCGGACAATTCCGTAATGTGCGGGGCGTTCGTTCACGGCGACGGCTTAACAGCTATGCAATGGCGTGAAAGAAAAGGCTCCTTGATGCAGAATCCGCAGGATGAGTTTTGGGCACCGAAACGTTATTACGAGGTATTACAATTGGAGCGGCAGGGCAAAGAGTTTATTATGCGGGCCGCTCTTCCCGGAGAACCGTTTCAGGAAGTAGGACGTAAGACACTTGACTTTATGCCCGATGGAGTGCTTGCTGGGTTAGTTATATGTTCACACGACGACAATGTTGTTGAGACTGCTTATGCATGGAATGTGAGGATAGACAAACCGGCCAAGGGTAGTTTTCGTCCCGGCTGCCGCTTGGAAACGATGAATGTTTTCGACGGCAAGAGAAAAGTAATATACGAAGGGAAACAATTTGAAGCGCCTAACTGGATGCCTGACGGATCGAAGCTGCTTATTAACATGAGCGGCTCGGCTTATACGATCCCTATCGGTGGTGGAGAACTTGAAAAATTAAACACGGGAACGGCTGCAAGCCTTAATAATGACCATTGTATTTCTTTCGACGGTAAGTTACTTGGTATAAGTCACGATGACGGAAAAGGATCCAACATATTCTATCTTCCGCTAAGTGGCGGTGAGCCTCAAAGGGTGACTGATCAAGCTCCGTCATATCTTCACGGATGGGCGCCCAATAATAAGGAGGTCGTTTATGTAGCACAGAGAAACGGTGTTCCTATTTATGACATCTATCGCAAGAATGTAAAAGGCGGGCCTGAAGTGAAGCTTACGAGCAATAAAAAATACGAACATGTCGACGGATGCGAATATTCTCCTGACGGCAAATACATCTATTATAACGGCTCCGTTAACGGCGGTGCGATGCAGATATGGCGCATGAAACCTGACGGCAGCGGAAAAGAACAGCTTACTTTCGACGAATGTAATAACTGGTTTCCGCATATTTCACCTGACGGAAAATGGATCGTTTACGTTTCCTTCTCCCATGAAATTGCATTAAATTCACACCCTCAATATAAGCATGTTACTATGAAGCTTATGCCCGTTTCGGGCGGTGCGCCGAGAGTAATCGCATGGCTCTACGGCGGACAAGGTTCGCTTAACGTCAACTCATGGTCGCCCGACAGCAAATCTATTGCGTTTGTAACTAACTCGAATTAATAATTGGTTGGTATTTGAAAAAAAGTGAAACAATCCCGCTAAGGGATTGCTTCACTTTAAATCCTCGCTATCATAACGTTATTATTTTACTAATAACAACATTTTGTTATTTTCTGCCCAATCGATAGCTACGGAGCGGAATGCAGCGTAATCGGCCGGTTTGATCAATTGTTTTTTGATTTCTAAAGTACGTGTTACTTCGATTGTATTTCCGTTTTGTTTTATTGATATGATTGATGCGCCGGCACTATTGTTAATTGATTTTGTTGTGGCGGGAGTTCGCAGTTCAATGTTGTCCGGTAATTGTATGGTGTATTTGTAAGTCTCCTTGGCTTTGTAAGGAAGCAGTAAATTTTCACTCCGCTTACTGTTGTAGTTTTTGTATGCCGTACGTGAAAAGCCGTTCGGCGCTTCGGGAAGCGTAAAGACGATATAACCGTCATTATCTTTTAATGGCATAGATGTTGAATATGTAAAGGTGGTGAAGCCGGCGCTCTTGTCCTCTTTTCCTTCTTTGTCGTTTGCAGTATATGTAGAAATATAGTTTTTCGTGTATGGGATAAAGCTTTCTCCTGTTTTGGCAATAGACTGTATCTCAGCTTTTTCAGGACTAATTGCGATAGTGTATGTAAAATCCAGATCGGTGGAAGGTTTATTTATAATAACAGCGCTTCCGGGGTTACTTATACTTGCAAATTTGGCATAGTCGGTATACCAACCGGCATTCGACATGCTTTTCTGCTTCGGCGTCAGAATGAATTGCTTGTTATCGACATTTGCGATAACGAACAACTCATTGATAGCGCTTAACCCGCAGCTATTGATGTCTGAGTTGTTAAGATATGCTGCTGCAATCTCTGCCTTTATGCCTGCAGCATTAAGCATTCCTGCCAGCATATTTACTTTTTCGGCTTCCGTACCGTAAGCCGAATTGTTTACCTCGCCGGCGGAGCGAAGGTGGAATCCTGTTTCTGTAAGCGATAAACCGCTTAGGTCCATATTTTCTATTACATAATTTAATATGGCGTATAGTTTTTCGGAATCAGTTTTTGCATCCCTTGTTGCGGTTTCTGACAATGATTTGAGTACCGAATCGTCAGTAGGTGATAATTGTCCGCTTACGAATTTAAGCGCTTCATTGTTTGATGCGAAGCTTGATACTGTCAATAATACTACATCGCCTCCCAATACAGTTGCTTGCGGCGCTCTTGAAGCCGCGGGCAGATTACTTATTTTCCACGTAACTTCTTTCATCCCGTTTGCGCTTTTAACCGCAGGCTTAATTTGGGAGTTAGATAGCTCGTAAAACAAAGGTTTGCCTTCCGGAGTTTTGATTGTGATTGTGTAACTTTTCACAGGCGATGATTGTTCGATAGCTTCACATATATCAAGCGCGGGAAGATAACCCGGTTTGGAAATAATTGTATAGTCGAGGTATATTGTTGCTCCCAGTTCAAGCCCGGTATGCACGACAACCATTTCTTTAAGATGATTGAATGCCGGAGCCTTGGCTGCCTGTCGCGGAAGTACTTCCACGAATGCGTTTTCAGGAGTTTTTATTATCGTTCCGTCTTTTTGTTTCGTGTAAGATGAATGTATTTTAAGCTCTTGATATTGCGGGTTGTAAACGATAAATGTTTCTCCGTAAGTGCGGTTCATTGCAGCATGAGTGAATATTGTCAACTCCATGTTGTAGCGATACTCCTGGCTACCATCGCTATTAAAGGTATATGTTTTTGATAGCTTTGTATATTCGGCTTCCGGTGCAGCTGATAGCGGGATTAAAAAAACCGATAAGAAAAGTAATATTATATGTATTCGTTTCATAATTAACTCGTTTATTAATATTCAATATTTAAACTGTAAGGTTTGATGTTTACGGATAATAATCATTTTTTTATGACAAGATATTTTCCGAAATCTTTATGGGCATTAAGTGCTTCACGAAAATCGCTCCAGTCAGAAGACTCATAGACACGCTTTTTCAGCGCCAGTTTCTGGTAAACAGTTATTTTATTTCCGTCCTGCTTAATAAAACCTTCGAAATCGGCAGGGGCGCTTTTCATAGACTTTGCTTCCGGTGTGATTGCAAGCGAATATCCTGCAGGCAATTGTATTGTTTCGTTTAGCTCCACTAAACGCGAACATGCATCTTTAAACCCGTACATACGTTTTTCGATATCAGTGTTAAGCCGCAGATGAGATTGTATGGCACCGTACAGATTGTTCATTACCATTGGTTTAAGCAGCATTTCTTTGTCACCCGGAATAGCATAGTCGGGTATCTCGTAGCGGAACGTTATTTTTATTGGCGCCGCCTGATAGTCTTTCGGGTTTTTACCGTAATCGACGCTGATAAGTTTTGCTTTTGGGGAGACGACAAGCAGTTGTTGTTCCATGGTGTTCTGCCAATCGGTCTGCCATCCCTGAGTGAAGATACTGCGTATGTTTCGGTCGGATTGTCCTTCTGCTGTTATTGTGAACTGTCCTTGTAATGTGCCTTTTTCATCAATCCTGTTATTTGCTGTAATCTTAATATAGTGGTCTTCGGGAGGAGACACGGGCGTAAGAAGCAAGTCGGATCCTTCCGGTACGCCGGGCAGGTAGTTTTGTTGTTGTTCGGCACTACTCCACAACTCACGACAGAAAGGAACCCATGTCGGGTCGAGCGGAATATACGTGCCGTTTGATAACTTGACAACAGCCACGCAGTGGTTAAAGTGGTCGGCAGGAATTTTCTCAACGCGACTTCCTGCCATTGTCATTGCGGGAAATGCCTCGAATCCTGCCATGCGCAGGAACGAGATAAGGGTGCCTGCTATATCTTTACATACCCCGCAACGGTCGGTAAAATTCATTTTTGTATTATGCAGGGTGAAACCTTCACCTTTTCCCATGGAGATGCCCGAATACCTGATATTGTCGGCTACCCAATGCGTCAAAGCTGCAATTTTCTCCATTTCCGTGGTTTTGCCCTTAAGAATCTCGTTTACTTTCTTTTGCGCCTCCGGAAGTGGGTCGAAGCTGCCATAATCTTCATTTACCTTGTTGAACCATAATGATTTATCTTTCCATTCGGGTGTGGACGACATGAATAGTTTCGGTGCAGCGTCGAACAAGTCTACCATATTGGGTTCCGACTTGAAAGGTCTGGCGTCCTTAACGGCGAATATATACGATTTCATGTTATTCTCATAAGTCATTGAAGAAGAACATTCGCCATGATAAAACTTGAACTGAAGTTCCTTTTCCATAGGAACAGATACTTTATAAACCTTCCTTACGGTCGGTTCGGTCACCCAGAATGGTACTATATCGTAAAACTGTCCTCGCATCGGAGGGATGAAGCGGGAATCATCGTCAAGGCTGTTTAGCAACGCATAAGTGAATCCTTTTTTAGATATCTCGTATTCCACGATATCTCCGGGTTTCAGCCTTCCAATTTCCAACATTATCTGGCGAGCGCCCCAGAAAATAGCTCTTGCAGGCGCTGCATAATCGCAGGCTTTGGATACATCGAGGTTGACGATATCACCGTTGGCCCGGTAAATGGTGGCAAATTTAAATTCTGCAAAGGCAGTCAACGGATCATAGTCGTATATGATGACACGGTTGTCTGTCGCCCCCTTTTCAGTCATTATTTTAAATGATTTATAAACGACGAAAGTTCCGGAGCCTGTTGGCTGAACGTTAACTGATATACTGTCGAGTATTGTCACTATATTAGAGCCTCTGTAATCCTGAGGATTCTCAAGGGTGGGGTCGTGCGGAAATTTGTTTGCCTCACGATTTTGTGCCCCGGCAGGTATGATGACCAAAGCCATCAAGAAGATGATTATCAAGTGTTTCATTAGGAAGTATTAAATAGTTAGTAATTAAAATTGTTCGCAATAATGATTTCCATTTCGTAGCAAAGTTATGAATCTATTTGCTTTTTTGCAACAATTCGTAACATGAGATTATTCTTTTCCTTTGAAATCAAACCAAATATCCATATGTACTCCTTCATCTCCTTTTTTAATGCGGATATTTGATGCCAAGCCTTTCGGGCCGTGTTGAGAAATAGGTTTGAAGCAACGCATTCCCGGTATTTCGTACAGAAATGAGATGTCGCCTTCCGGAAATTCGGGGTTGGCGCGCCAGTTTGTGATATTGTCTTTCGGTTCTTCGGGGGTGAATACTCTCATATAAATCCCGTCGCTTGCACTATAGAAAGTGAAGGGCGATTCGTTCGTGTTGAGGGTACTCCAGTACATATTGCCGTGATGGCCCTTGAATTCGGGATATATCAGATTTGTAAAATCTGCTCCTGTCATCGTGTTGTTATAATCTTTGTTCCATACTCCATAGTTTGCGCCTCTGATGCGGTTTTTCCAAACGCGGTAAGGACCGCGTCCGAACCATTCCATGCTCTTTACCTTTTCCTCCGGGTAGGAGAATGTGAAGCCGAAATTGTCGATGTTATCTTCAAAAACTGCCTCATCAAAACCTACGCCGGGGTTTGCCTTGTCGAGTGTGACGGCATACATCCGCAGCAGTCCTGCGGGCGTCATTGTCCAGCGAATCGAATCGACAGCGCCCCAATAGTATGCGGTGAAAACTGCATTATCGCCTTCCTGTCTGAATTTTACTTCTTTTATTCTCGCTTTCATCCCTACGGGAGCAGGACCGTTATTAAACGATACCGGTCCTTTATTGTTGTTTATGCTTGTGATGTATCCTGTGATAGTATCGAACGTAACAGTGAGATCATTGGCTGAAAGTGTTATCTTATTGCCATCCTGCCTGACGGAAGTTGTTCCTGTTTGTTTTACATTTTCTAATTGTTGCTGTGCATATTCCCCGGCATAATGAATGGGCCAAGTCCAAGTGCAAATCTCGTTTCCATGCTGATTCCAAGCAGTTATTTCCAATATGTCGCCGTCGAAAAAGTTTGCCGGCACAGACATTCGTGCTTTGCCTGCCTCATGCGGGTCTATAGCAGGAAGTGCGACTTCGCCTGACGCGATTTCTTTTGATTGTCCGCCTTTCAACGGAGAAGGAGCGGTTAGCACTTTGTATTTCATTTTGCAGGTGTTCAGGTTTGAGAACAGATAATCGTTGCGAACGATAAACTCACCTTTGAAGCTTGATGTAATAAAAATATTTTCGAACTGAATCGGCGCCCATACATCACGCACGGTATAGTAACTGCCCTCTTTTTCCCTGTATGGACCTACAATACCGTCGGGACCGTTCGAACCGTCCGAGTCGAGGATACCGCCTTTGTCGACACGTTTAACCGCATTGTCGGAGAAATCCCACATGAAACCACCGGCAAAGAGCGGATGAGCTGTGTAACTTGCCCAAAAATCCTCTAATCCCGAGCCGTGTCCCTGATCGTACAAGCCGTGTTCAAACTCCGTTGGCATAAATACTTTGTATCCGTTTACGAAGCGCGCTATTCCTGTAAGGAATGTAGGGTAGTGGTGGGTGTCGAGATTGTCGAAATCCGCCCATGCATGGATGACATGGCGCTTTTGCGGGTCGAAGTCTGAAAACATTGGTGTCAAATCATAGTTGAAACCGCCTTCATTACCATTGCTCCACAGTATGATTGAAGGGTGATTTACATCTCGTGTAACTAATGATTTTAATAATTTGGTTCCTGTTTCGGTGTTGTAAGAATTTTGCCATCCTGCTAATTCCGAAACGACAAAAATTCCCAACGAATCGCACACTTCCATGAAATGTTTGTCGGGTGCGTAATGAAATCTGACGGCGTTGATATTCATCTCTTTGATGAGTTTTCCGTCCATGATGCTTACTTCCTTACTTGTCGTACGTCCTCCGTCGGGATGGAACGAATGGCGGTTTATGCCTTTAAGAACAACTTTTGTATCGTTAACATATATACCGTCTTTCGCCCTGAATTCAACTGTGCGAAACCCTATGCGCTCCTTGCTGATATGTACCGTTTTTTTGTTCTTATCGACTAACTCCAGCGTCAAATCATACAGATTGGGCGTTTCCGTGTTCCATACCTCTACATTGTCCCATTTAAAACTTATGCTATGCTTGTTTCCGGTTTTGAGCGTTGCTGCTTGTTGGACGTAGACGGCCGGTTGTTTGCCGACTGCCGCCTTGACGGGCGAGATATTTGCTTTTATGTAATATCCGTCTTCTTCGATGGGTGTGGTGAAGATGTCTGCGTAAAACGAACCATCGGCTTTTGCATCTACGGCTATACGTTCAATATTTACTGCCGGCTTGGCTTCAAGAAAAACGGGACGGTATATTCCGCCGAAAAGCCACCAGTCGGCTTTACGTTCCGCCGCGTTTACTGACTTGTCTGCCGACTCCTTGCTTACTTCGACCTGCAGCTCGTTTTTCCCGGTTTTGATTTTATCGGTTATATCGTAAGAAAAACGGTTGAAGCCTCCCTGGTGGATGTTTCCTGCCGGTTTTCCGTTTATGAGGACGCGCGTGTCAGTCATTACACCTTCAAAAACGATGTTCACCTGTTTGTTTTTCCACGAAGAGGGAATTTGAAATGATGTCCGGTAAATGCCGGTTTCCATCGGTGGGTTTTGCCTGTTTTTATTTACGTACCATCTGCCGTAGCAATATTCGCCGAACCCTTGCAATTCCCATTGTGAAGGTACTTCTATTTTAGACCATTTTTTACTGTTCATGCCGTCGCTGCAATAAAACTGCCATGTTTTTGTATCCCCAAGGCCCTTGCCTGAAAGGTAGATTGTTTCTGTCTCGTTTGCACCGGCAAACAATGAAAATAGGATAAATAGAATGGTGAGTGGTTGTTTCATAAGTTTAGTTCTTTCGGTTTAATATGTTTTTCAGAGTGCAAATAAAATAATTTTAAATAAATTAGCCAATACTATTTTGTCCATAAATATGGATTTTTGTACAAAATATCCTAATCGAAAAATATTTTGAATTTTGTAATGCCGTTTTCCGTATCGAGGCTGAATCTTAAGTTGTGGTTTGTAAGTACATCTCTTACGAACATCAGTCCTATACCTTGTCCGGATGCTTTTGTCGTGAAAAAGGGGGTAAAAAGTTTTTCTTTTTCATCAGTGGATATGCCCGGACCGTTATCTTCGATCGTGACAGATAGCGGTGATGACTGTACAACAATGCGAATCTCGCCGTCTTTTCCTATTGATTCGTATGCGTTTTTGATAATATTGACAAGAACCTGTTCAAGCTGTATTCCGTCGGCATGAATGATATGGTCTTGCTCGGTCAGCGATAACGTTAGACGGATATTACGTTTCCGACATTCCACGCGCGTCAACGCGTCGACGGAGCGAATCTGCTCATTAAGTGAAATATATGCTAATGCCGGCTCCGGTATTCTTACGACATGCGCCAGATTTTTTATGAAGTGCGCCAGATTTCCGCAACGCTCGAATGAGGCTTCAACAGCAGGCAAGACTTCCTGCCATTCAGCTTGTCCGTCAAGACGGATTATATCCGCGACGACATTCAGTGTTGAGCCTATCGCACCGACAGAATTATTTACCTCGTGCGACATCATCCTTATTATACGCTCATATGATGCTTTTTCAATTTTTAAAAATTCGTGTGTCAGCTCCTCTATCAGAATAAAAGGGTGGTCGAATCCCTGATCAATAAAAGATGAACGGATACAGCGATAGGCCGTTACGCCCGATCCTCTGACAATAATATCGTTACCTGATGATAGTGCTGCAAGTGTTCCTGACAGCTCGAAAGGAGCTTCGTTTAAAGATTTGCCTTTGACAACAGATATGTCACCAATATTAAGCAGTTTTATTCCTGCCGGGTTTATATCGGCTATGCGTTTGTTAAAATCCAGAATTATTATGCCTTGCGGAGACGCATTAATAAGAAGGTCGAGAAAATGATTCTTCTCTCTTATCATCGCGCGTTCGTTGCGTAGTTGCGTTATCATCTTGTTGAATATCTCAATCAGTTGGTCGGCTTCCTTGTTTTTAACAGGTCGCAGGTGAGTTGAAAAATCCTGTTCTTTGAGCAACTGCATACCACTGAGAATGATGTTGTATGGCCGTATAAGCTTTTTATATATAAATGAAGAGAGAATAATGGATGCGATGACTATACACTGTATAATCCAAAACGGAACGGGGTCGTCTATGAAAAACAGAAACCCTATTCCTGTCAGTATTCCGGTTACGAATACCACTATTATCCAAAAAACTAACTTCATTTTTAAATTGAAAATTTAAAAAAATTGACAATTGATTCCGTATTTTTCAAGTCTTCGATATAGCGTTTGGCGTGTTAGGCCAAGGGCTACGGCGATTTTGGAATGATTGTTCCCGTAAAGTTTTATTGCTTTTATTATCATATCTTTTTCTAAATGATCGAGGGACCGGATTGAGTCGTTTCCTGTGCCAAACGGAAGTTCGGTGTATTGGGCTTTGAAATCTGTATCTGTGATGACTTCTTTGGCTGATACGAGGATTGTTCTGTCGACCAGGTTTTTCAATTCGCGTATATTGCCGGGATAGGGCAGTTTTTTAAGAAACTCAATTGCATCGGAAGATATTTCTACTTTGGCGGTTCGGTTTTGTTCGGCCTGTTTTTTTACAAAATAATCGACTAACAGCGGGATATCTTCTATGCGTTCGCGCAGCGCAGGCATGCGGATGGTTATTAGGTTGATACGGTAAAAAAGGTCTTCGCGGAATGTGTTTTTTGCAACCATCTCCGGCAGATTTTTATTTGTGGCGCTTATGACACGCGCATCCGTTTGCCGCGGTTTGCTATCACCGAGCGCTTCATAAGTCTGATCCTGCAATACACGTAGCAGCTTGACCTGGCATACAGGGTCGAGTTCGCCGATCTCGTCCAAGAAGATTGTTCCTTTATTTGCCATCTCAAACCTGCCTGCTCTGTCGTTATGAGCATCCGTGAAAGCGCCCTTTTTATGTCCGAACATCTCGCTTTCGAAAAGTGACTGTGAGATACCTCCAAGATTTACTTTAACAAAAGAATTTTTACTGCGGGAGCTATTCTCGTGTATGGCTTCGGCAATAAGCTCCTTGCCTGTTCCGCTTTCACCGGTAATCAGCACCGGTGCATTTGTTTGCGCTATGCGTGTTACAGTATTCAAAACCTGCTGTAGGAGTGGTGATTTACCTATTATTTTGTTATTCGGGAGGGGTTTGAGCAAGTTTTCAGATACGGTTATTAAGTCTGATTCCGGCATTGATGTCGATGTATACTCCGTTTTCGTCTTTGACCTGTAAGCGTTTTTTTCGTTTTTTTCTTCGCTAAGCTGTATGGCTGTTTGTATATTGTTCAGTAAAGTAAGGTTATTCCACGGTTTGGTGATGAAGTCGAACGCTCCCGCGCGTATACCCTGTACTGCAAGATTTATTGAACCCCAGGCGGTAATAAGTATTACCGGCACATCCGGGCGGAAAATACGTACTTTCGCAAGCAACTCAAGCCCTTCTTCTCCGGTGGTGGTGTTCGTATAGTTCATATCCATCAGTATCAGCTCCGGTGAGTTCCCGCGTACAAAATCTATTGCTTCCTGTTGGGTAGAAGCAGTGGCAACTTCGTATCCCGCCCGCTTCAATACAAGCGTCAGCGAAGTGCGAATTGTTGTATCGTCATCACAAATTAGGATCATATTCTTTAATTGAAAATCTTTCTTTTATGCTGTAAAGATAAACAAATATTGTTATATGCACACTGTTATTGATATTATTAACAACGCTTTCCGGTGTTACTGACGTTTTTTATGCAGTCACAATAAACTCATTTTTTTCAAAAAGAGTTTTGGCGGCATGATAGTCGAAATTCATCCATTTGCCGGAAGCTAAAACCTGATCTCTGGGGATGGCGCCTGTTTCTATAACGACTACATTTGCACCGCTTTGTAAAGCCAACTCGGAAGCGGGATGTACACAAATATGTTGTACTGTACTGCCACCGGATAATCTCAAAACTGCAATCATTTTGGCGATTTCTTCATCGCTCAATCTTGGAATGTCACCCAATGGAGTTCCTTTGACAGGAATGCGTGCCATGATACCGGATATATATACACCATACTCAAGGGAGCAGAGAAACCTGTCTGCAATCTCTTCATAACTGTGCTCCGGGCCTACAGGCTCTACTAAATGTATGAGGCTTAATGGTGATTGATATACAGCCGACAAAGTGTCTAACCTTTCTTCGATATTAAATTGAGTATCAATTCCTTCACGAAGCCTTATGGCATGATATACACCGTTCACCCCGTTTTCGTGAAGGCGGTTAGCCATTTCTACATCAAACTCACCTACATTTATTACTATCTCATAATCACCTTCGACCTCGTCTCTTATCGCCTGCACATATCCGATAAGTGTGTCAAGCGAATAGTACTGTGTAGTGCGCAGGACGATAAAATGAACCTGATTTTCCACATATTCTCTTGCTTTTTGTATAATCGAAGCGATTGTATAGGTGCTTTCCGTTTCAATCAGTCCCCACGATGCACCGAAAGAGCAAAACTGACAATCGGCCGGACACGAAGCATAATCCAGACCGATGGCTCCCCACATATATGCTTTACCGCCGGTAAGGATATGGCTTGCTTCGTTTGCTTTTTTTCGCAGGTATACACATTCATCCGATAATGTATCAACCCTTAGCAAATCAATAATTTCCGATCTGCTTAACTTCTCACCTTCCAATGCCTTCATAAAGGCGTTATCAATTTTCTGATACATAGATTCTTTCAACGTCTTTTAAAGGAACTGTCAATTTTATGATATATGAATAATCCTTTCAGTTATAACATTTCATCAAGAATCTTACACGCTGAGCATGCTGCTTTTGGACAGATAGTGAAAAGAAGATTTTTTTCCATTATCAGGCTCATCTCTTCCGGTTTGCTCAAGTCATAACTAAGAATTTCCCTACAAACGATACTTTTGTTTTCAGCGATAAATTTCTGTTCAAATTCAGCCTTTTTGCCGAGAAGGATATTTTTTTGTTCTGTGGAATTAGGCTCACAATAGCCATATTTGAGACCGAGAGCCATCAACGCTCCCGTTACGCACCCGCACGTACGACCGGCCCACATTCCGCCGCCAAAAGCTGCTGATATTTTAAGGGCATTGTCACTACAAATACCTAACTTTTCTGCTGCGTAACCCATCACAATTTGGGAGCAGTCAATCCCCTGCTTGAAATATTCACAAGCAATCTCTTCTGATACTTTTTCGATTTTCATGTCTACATCTTTTTATTATTAAACATTAAGGAAACATAGAACTTCGTTTCATGTCTGCATTTTTTGATTATTAAACTTTAAGGAAACTTACTTATAGCATGTGTTTNNTTACAGAGAAGCGTCATTATTCCTGTATATGGAAAAGATTTTCGAATCCGGCTTCGGTAAGCATTTGTTTGCAATCGGAGATATCCAATCCGCGATTGCCGGAAGTTTCTTTTTCTGTATCTCTCGGGTTTGTTCCCGTTTCGGCATATATAGCATTGGCGCCTGCCGTTATACCGAGTAAGTTCGGTTCATGTACACCAATACTTCTCAAATCGGGACAATGAAGCGCCGCAAGTGTTACTACAGCTGTTACCTGCGCCAGACGAAGCTCTGATATCTGACCGTATTTCGACAGCGGTGAAGCCGGGATAAGTATCCTTCGCATGGCTCCATGTTGGAAGCAACCATAGTCAAGGCCGAGTAAAATCTGTTTGGCCATTTCTTCAGGTGTATGTTCGGGACCGATAGGTTCGCAACAATAATACAAGTCTAATCCCGCTTGTTTGACGTAAGACATGGTTCTCTTTCTGCGTTCAGGGTCAAGTGTTGTGTCAATTCCTTCGCGAAGACGCGCCAGATGGTACGCTCCATTGGCGCCTGCCGTTTTAAGTTCTTCGGCTTGCGACAGAGTGAAGTCGCCAATATTAATAACAATCTGTGTCTGTTTAGGGATTTTAGCCCTTACGATTTCTACAACATGAAGAACGCGTTCAAAATTGAAATCATGCATTGACATGAGCGCCAAAGCGAAAAGGTCGCCCGATCCGGTAAAACTCTCTGCCGCGGTAAGGATATCTTCATCGCACATCACGCTTGGTTCAAATTGAGTAAACTCCTCCGAGATACTGCAAAACTTACATTTTCCCGGACATGGCGCTACTTCAAAGCCTATTTGTCCGAAAACGAAACCTGTATTTCCAAAATGTTCGCGCGACATAAAATCTGCTACTCCCCTTGTGATAGCCGATTCAAGTGATGCTTCCGGAAACTGTAATAAAAACGCACATTCTTCTTGTGTAATCTTATGACCCGATTGAATATTTTCAATCAAGTCTAAAAATCTCTTTTCTACTTTCATGTCTACATCTTTTTAATATTAAATTAAGGAAACATGGAACTCGCAAAATTAATAAATCTTTGGTATAAGTTTATTTGGTGCTCGTTTCATGGTATTTAAGTCTTTGAGTGTTATTAAATTGAACAAATGTAGAAAGATTTTTTTTTAGTAGATACGACATTTCCTTAAAACGAAAAAATAAGAATAAACACGAAGAATCAAGTGCACTACTTCATTCTTCATGCAACGCTTCCGCAGGGTGCAAATTCGACGATTGACGTGCGGGATACCACACAGCAAGGAGCGAAATTATTACAAGAAAGAGAAACGTAAATCCGAAATTAATAAAATATTGTTCGATTCCTGCACCTATATGTTCATGGTTTGCCAATGGTATGCCCAATGCTTTGAGTAAATCGGTTTGTCCGATGTTGATGCAAATGTTTACTCCAATAATTGCAGATATGAACAAAAGGATAACAGTTTCAGTATATAAAAATCTCTTTACTTTTCGTTTTGATGAGCCTAAGGCAATGCGTAAGCCGATTTCGCTTTTGCGCGATTCGGTACGATACCAGAATGTTCCTATGATACCTAAAAAGATATTGATTATCAGGAATAATGTTATGGAGTACACACTGTTCAGGTTACTCGTTATTCCGAATGATTTCGTCACATTTTTTTCCTTTTCAATTAACGAAGTGATATTCGAAAAAACATAAGGGCCAACTGCCAATTGGTTTTTCATATCTTTAATAAAACGTTCCTCAAAGCCTTTTGCTGCATTTGGATGTATGCGAATCATGAATTCGTGCGGGTAAAGATCTGTCCTGTTTTTCAAAGAAAAAAATATCGTACTTGTATATTGACTTAAAAACCTGCTTTTTATGCTTTTTGTTACGCCGATAACATTATATTTAGTGTCATCATTTTCATCATAGGAATCATAAACGCTGAGACTGTGTACCGCGGATATGGGATAAGCTGATTTGTTCCGGTCTCCAAAATAGCCATTTCTGTCAGGGCTGACCAGTATCTTTTTTTCGCTTGCGGGGTCTGTCCAGTCAAACACTTCTCCTTTAGTCAGTTTTATTTTGAAAACATCAAAAAATTCTGAAGAAACTTCACGTGCCTGAAAAGATTGATTGATGGTGTCGTCATTAATAGCGAAGGTATACCAACTATTAGAATAGGAATAAGGCTCGTCTCCATAGCAAATGGTAGCATGCTCAACACCCGGATATCTCTTTATCTTTTCTACTATGGACATAGTGTATGAATAATTCTCGTCTTCGGTTGGTTTGTCATCGCCCGATGTTGAAGGAAGTGTTGTCATTCGGACAGAATAAGTATTTCTGATGTCAAAGCCGAGAGGTTCGTAATAAGATTTTCCAATATAATACAAGTAATCGCAGCAGAACCAAAGAATGCAGAAGACAAGAACATATTCGACTACAATCCATGAATTTGTTTTGCGTTCGTTCCAGATGAATTTAAATATATGTCGTATCATGATAGTTTATCATTATTAGTTATGGAATTTACTATTGTCATTCGTGATGCCCTGTAAGCGGGTATTGCTGCGGAAAGTATGTTTATAATAACGCATACGGCAAATACCGCAATAATAATGGGAATGGAAACAACTGCATCTAAAGGTATATAGCTGCCTGCGGGAACATCCAACAACCAGTCTTTCATCAGGTATATTACTATTACCGACAAGATAAGCCCGATTATTCCACCTGTAAAAGATGTAATCAGGTTTTCGCATAATACCTGAATAATTATGATATGTCGTTTTGCCCCGAATGCTTTTCTGACACCAATTTCAGGAGTTCGTTTTTTTATGCGTGATAGATTTAGTCCTGATAAGTTAATAGCAGGAACGAGCATGATGATAATCAGCATGAACCATATTTTACGGTTTCTTATGTTTGATTCTTCTGTTATTTTATTATCATCATTAGCACGCAGTCCCATAGCCATTACACGATGTGTTTCGGGGCCTCTGAACGATAGCGATTTTTGTGGGTTGTCGTAATAGTATTTTTTTTCTATTTCTCTGAATTCATCTTTTATGGCTTTAATATCTTTATTGTTTTTTGTTAATAACATTACATCAAATCCCATTCGTTCAGCATTACTTGAAGAGCTATACGGTATCCAGATTTCTGAATATGCCTTATCGAAAATGGGCGATACATCTTTTACTATACCTGTAATACGATATAGATCATAACCGATATTTATAGATTTTCCTAATGCTTGTTCTCCTTTATAAAGCCGTTTAGCAGTGCTTTCGGAAACAACAGCTACTTTCAGACCTGAAAGAAATTCCTCTTCTCCAAATGCTTTTCCTTCTTTAAAAGAAAACAAGTATAATTTCCAGAATACATGGTCGGTGTTTTTTACTTTAATAGATGAACTTTCTGTTGACCCTTCAATACCTACAAGAACATCATTTTGTGAACTTGTTGTTATCATTTCCGGTGTTTTTAAAAGTGGGATATAATCCTTGATAACATGATATTGTAATGAACCTGAATGGGATTTTAAGCTTCCGGGGCCGACTGTGTCAATTGTTGTTGAATAGGTGATATATAGTGTCCTGTCTCTATTATTTTCGGGAGCGATATTGATATTTTTAATGCCATCAGTCACTATAATGACCATAATCATCATGATTGCAAGGGCTGTTCCCGTAATCGATATGATACTGAAAAACTTGTTTTGTTTCAGCATCTCTACTGCTTGTTTGAAATATATTTTGTACACGGGGGAAAAATTAAGAATTAATAATTAAGAATTAAAAATTGATGCTGTTGAACGTTTTGCATTGCTTCATTAATTGAAAATTGAACGTTCCTTGATGTTAAAATTAAACTAATGTGTCGCTTTGCTTCCAAAGAAAGCGACCGTTGGTTCTAAAGGAAGCAAAATTGAAAATTGAAA
>JGI994J12354_10002503_pt1 | contig 17834 bp, 18 predicted proteins | sample IntmicLarv3ML3BL_FD_12354 | JGI IMG/M metagenome (IMG submission 12354) | reverse complement strand
TGGAAAAGGTTCTGCGCGTTCATACCGCCCGCGTTTTGCGCCATGCCCATACCCATGAATGCCATCGCCGGACCTGCCTGCGTATTCGAAGCCGCCGCCTGCATCGCCGATGCCTGCGCGCCAACCATATGCGCCGCCGCCATATTCGGGTTGCGGAAGGTTGCGTTACGCTGAAGCTCTTTAATCATCGCTTCATCTTCTTCATTCGCTTTCACGCTAGAAACGCCAAAGGATACAATCGAAATGCCGCGCAACTCGCTCCATTTCTTGGAGAGCACATCGTTCAACGCATCGGCCAATTCCATCGTATGACCCGGCAGCATGGAATAGCGGATACCCATAGCGCTGATTTTTGCAAACGCGGGCTGGAGCGCGGTCATTAACTCCGTCTTAAGCTGCCCGTCAATCGTCTCGCGGACATATTCTTTCTCGACATTGCCACAGACATTTGTATAAAACAACAACGGGTCTACTACGCGGTAGCTGTATTCACCGAAGCATTTAATCGAAATATCAATGTCCAGTCCGATGTTGTTGTCCACCACGCGGAAGGGCACCGGGTTTGGCGTACCGTATTTGTTGCCGATAAGCTCCTTCGTGTTAAAGTAGTAAACTCTTTGATCCTTCGGTGCCTCACCGCCAAAAGTGAACCGTTTGCCAATATTCTGGAAGCTCTTAATAATGCTACCGCCCAGGTCGCCGTTGAAAATACTCGGCTCCGTGGATGCGTCATACGTAAATTCACCCGGCGTGGCGCAAATTTCAGCGATTTTGCCCTGCTCTACAATAATCATACACTGTCCATCGGCCACCGCGATAACGGAACCGCTGGAGATGATGTTATCCTCACCCTTCGTGTTGGACGAGCGCTGAGACGTACGCTTTTGCCCCTTACGAACCAATACATTGGTCGGCAAAGCATCACAATAGAAAAACTCCTTCCACTGATCGGCCAAAACACCGCCTGCTGCGCCCATGATTGCTTTAATCAAACCCATATGCTGTTCCCCCTCTGATGATTTTTCTTCATTATATCACAATAAAATGTGAAAAACAAGAAAAAAAGCCGTACGTATGGTTTAGCCATTTATCACTTTCACGAGAAACCGGCGTGTTCGGGGTCCGTCAAATTCGCAAAGATAAATCCCCTGCCAAGCGCCGAGAAGCAGTTCATTATTGCTTATAATGACAGTCGCACCCGCACCAACAAAGCTTGCCCTTAGATGTGCGGACGAATTCCCTTCCGAGTGGCGGAATACAGTTCTGTCCGGAAACGCCTCCCGCAACCCCAATAACATATCCCTCACAACATCCGGGTCGGCATTTTCGTTTATTGTTATCCCCGCCGTCGTATGCGGGCAAAACACCACACAGGTGCCTTCTCGCACACCGCTGGCCACAACCGCCTCGCGCACCTGCGCGGTGATATTCTCAAACGCTTCTCGCTCTGTATTTATCGTGAATTCTCTAACCATATCTTATCCTCCTTATGTTACAAGCCCGCGCCTTTCTTTGGCGCGGGCTTTGTTAAGTTTTTGTATCTCTTTCTTACAAGAAAGCGACTGGGGTTCGAGGGCAGCGCCCAGATGTCTTAACTTCATTCCTTTTCAAACACATACTTCTCCTCGCGGTAGTCAATCCTGGCGGTTACACCCTCCATGAAGGTGCCATCCAGAATATGCTCCGCAAGCATATCTTCGATTTTCGTTTGAATCACACGACGCAACGGCCGCGCGCCGTAGAGCGGGTCATACCCCTCCTTGGCAATGGCCTCCGCCGCCGTGTCGGTGATTTGGAGTGTAATGCCCATCGCTTGCTGTACACGCACGGCCGTCTCTTTCAACATTAACCCGGCGATGTCGCGCACATTTTCCTGTGTGAGTTGGTGGAACACAATGATGTCATCAATACGGTTCACAAACTCCGGCCGAAACATTTTTTTAACCTCGTCCATGACCGATTTTTTCATGTCGTCGTAGTCCTTTTTCTCATCCGCACCCGCGGTAAATCCAAGCCGCTTCGGCTCGACAATGTTGCGCGCACCTGCGTTCGACGTCATGATAATAACCGTGTTCTTGAAATCCACCTTCCGCCCTTGCGAATCCGTGATGTGCCCGTCGTCCAGTACTTGCAAAAGGATATTGAACACATCCGGATGTGCTTTTTCAATTTCGTCAAATAGCACCACAGCATATGGCTTACGCCGAATTCTTTCACTCAACTGCCCACCCTCGTCATATCCGACATAGCCGGGAGGCGATCCTATCATTTTTGAAACGCTGTGTTTCTCCATGTATTCTGACATGTCTACACGAATCAACGCGTCCTCATTGCCGAAAAGCGTTTCTGCCAACGCGCGGGACAACTCCGTTTTACCTACACCCGTCGGACCGAGGAACAGGAACGACCCTGTCGGCCGTTTCGGGTTTTTTAAGCCCACGCGCCCGCGCCGGATAGCCTTTGCCACAGCTGTAACCGCCTGCTCCTGCCCGATAACGCGCCCGTGCAGTATATTCTCCAGTTGCATGAGCCGCTCGCTTTCCTCCTGTTTGAGCTTTTGCACCGGCACGCCTGTCCAGTTGGACACGATATAGGCAATGTCGTCCTCATCCACAACATGTGCGGCGGAGGAAGTTTCCTTCGTCCATTTTTTCGTTTCTTCTTCTAGTTGCGCACGCGCTTCGTCCTGCCGGCGCTTTACCTTGGCCGCCGTCTCGAATTCTTGTGTGCGGACAGCTTCTTCTTTCTCATTTTCCAACTGGGATAATTCTTCTTCCAGCACCTTCACAGCCGGGGGCGCAGTGTAGGTTTTTAAGCGCACCTTGCTTCCCGCCTCATCCACCACGTCGATGGCCTTGTCCGGTAAAAAACGGTCATTGATATACCGTGCGGAGAGCCGCACAGCAGCCGTAATGGCGGTATCTGTAATCTTCACATTGTGATGCGCCTCATATTTATCCCGCAGACCCAGAAGCATTTGGATAGCTTCCTCCTCACTCGGTTCGTCTACGGTGACGGGCTGGAAGCGCCGTTCTAAGGCCGCGTCTTTTTCGATATGCTTGCGGTATTCATTTAACGTCGTTGCGCCGATGAGCTGAATTTCGCCCCGCGCCAGCTGCGGCTTCATAATGTTCGACGCGTCGATGGCACCCTCCGCCGCACCCGCGCCGATGATGGTGTGCAGTTCATCCACAAAGAGAATGATATTCCCTGCCTGCACCACCTCGGCAAGGAGCTTCTTAATGCGTTCCTCAAACTCGCCACGGTATTTACTACCCGCGACCATGGCGGACAGGTCAAGCGATACAACACGCTTGTTTTTCAACGTCTCCGGCACATTGCCTTCAGCGATGCGCATGGAAAGCCCCTCCGCGATAGCGGTCTTACCAACGCCTGGGTCACCCACGAGGCAAGGATTGTTCTTCGTGCGGCGGCTGAGGATTTGCGTAATACGCTCGATTTCCTTTTCGCGCCCGATAATGGGGTCGAAACGCTGCTCCTCCGCCAATTTTGTGAGATCGCGTCCGAATTGTTCCAACATAGGCGTGGCGTTTTTTGTATTTTTATTCTTTTTGTTCGCTTGTATCGCCTCACGGGCGTTCGGGTCGTTTTCGCCCAGCATAGTCAAAATATCCTCGTACACCTTCTGCGGATTCACGCCCATGGAGGCGAGGATTTGTACAGCGAGGCAGTCCGACTCGCGTAGAAGCGCAATCAGCAAATGCTCTGTCCCAATATAACTCGTACCAAGGCGCTGCGCTTCCGACGCGCTCATTTCAAAAATACGCTTTGTCCGAGGGGTATAGCCTTGCGGCTCCTTGGCTTTGTGAAGCGCTTCGGACTTTGTCAAAATCTCGATTATACGCTTCTCCGCCGTTTCCTCCGTCACATTCTGTATCTCAAGCGCTTTAGCGCTTACGCTTTCCTTTGCGCGGAGCAGCCCCAACAGCAGATGCTCTGTCCCGATGTAGCCCGTTCCAAGTGCAATCGCTGCATTTTGCGCGTTCTGGATTGCTTCCTTTGCTTTTTCAGTGAATTTCCCTTGCATGGTATCACTCCTTCTGTTAATTATTGATTAACAAAACATTTCATTTAAGTATCCCGCACGGAGTACATCGCGCTCCGCTTCGTTTGCCGCTTTGCGTGTCAGCTTCTGTATGCTCCACGGCTGCACATCCATCATGAGGTTGTAGATCGTCTTCGATGGACGCGGTTTATCAAACAAACCCGACACATAGCCCAGTCGAATATCCGACAACAAGCCGAGCGCCTCCGCCGCAGTGATGCGGCGGCAGTTCTTCAGAAGGCCATACGCACGGTAACAGCGATCAAGTAAGCCGTCGTGGTCATCAGCAATCCATTTTTGCCGCAGGTGCAGTTCTTGCTCAATCACCTGCTGCGTCACGTTTTTCAAGCCTGCGATGATGTCGCTTTCCGGCTTTCCCAGAGTGAGTTGGTTCGAAACCTGTATGATACTTCCCAACGACTCGCTTCCTTCGCCATGAATCCCGCGAACCGCCATGCCGAACTTCGTCATGGCTTGTGCGATGCTGCTGAGCTTCCCGCTAACCGCGAGTATGGGAACATGAAGCATGTATGACGCACGCAGGCCTGTACCCGTATTCGTCGGACAAGAGGTCAAATAACCGAAATTCCCATCAAAAGCATATTCTACACTTTCTTCGATAAGGTTGTCAATTTTATCCGCCATATCATAGGCCTTTTCCATATTCTCGCCTGGGAAAATGGTTTGTATACGGATATGGTCTTCCTCGTTCACCATGATGTACACATTGTCACGCGCATTCGCGAGCAGGCTGCGCGATGCTTTCTTTTTCGCAAGCTCACGGCTGATGACATGTTGCTCCAACAACTCGTTCAGCAAACTTTCCGGCGCGTCCGTCAAATCATAATATGTGAACGCATCCACTAAAACCGTACGCTCATTGATGAGCGCATTGTACATCGTAAGGTTCAACTTCGCCGCATCCTCGTTTTTGATGCGCGCCGGGAACAAATACTTCCGAACGTTCCGCGCCAAACGAATCCGCGAAGATAGTATCACGCTATTGTCCACCGCGGCATCTTCATACCAATTCATCGCACTCGTCATCCCTGTACCTCCTGCTTTTCCAGCACACGGATACGGTCACGCAGGCGCGCGGCCTCCTCATAGTTTTCCGTCGTCTCTATCGCGATACGGAGCGCGTCGCGATTTTGCACCAGTTCACGCTTGTATAACAGCTCCGCTGATAGCCGATTTGGTAGCTTTCCCTCGTGACGCGTTGCGCCGTGGACACTCTTAAGCGAAGCCTCCACCTGCGGATGGAATGCTTCATAACATTGCGCACAACCAAAACGCCCCAACTTGCGGAATGCGCTATATGTTAAGCCACAAGTGTCACAGACAGGCTCCTTCGTCGCTTTTTCTTTTTGCGCTTGTTCCGTCATGGCAAACATAGAACCCAGAAATCCCTTAAACAGTTCTTCCATCGATAATTCCAAGTTAACCCCTGCCTCGCCCGCCGCACATACCGCGCATAACGCTAGCGTCTCCGCAACGCCATTCACAGTTTTATATATGTGCACCGAAGCCGGGTTTTTTTTGCATTTTTCACACATCATATTCATCACCTTTCCCAATTATATCACACATGTTATTAGCCATCAAGCCCATTGAGTGCTAAAAGTTGTTAACTTTTTGTTACATACATAAAAAATCGAGAAAGAAAATCAAAAAACGTTTGCATCTGCGTAGTACATGTGCTATAATACCATGGTTGTATTGCAAAAATACACACATGTCCTTACAAACGGGTGTTTGAATTCTAAGGGGACATGGAGGGAGAACCCGGAGGTGCAAGAATGAGTATTATTTCCATGAAGCAACTGCTTGAAGCCGGCGTACATTTCGGTCATCAGACCAGACGCTGGAACCCCAAAATGGCGGAGTACATCTTCGCTGAGCGCAACGGCATCTACATCATTGACTTGCAGAAGACAGTGAAAATGATTGACAATGCGTACAACAATGTCAGCCAGATTATCCGTGACGGCGGCGAAATTCTCTTCGTCGGCACAAAGAAGCAGGCGCAGGACTCTATTAAAGAGGAAGCGGAACGTTGCGGTATGTACTTTATCAACGAGCGTTGGCTTGGCGGTATGCTGACAAACTTCAAGACGATTCAATCGCGTATCAAGCGCCTGAAGGAACTTGACAAGATGGAAGCAAACGGCACAATGGACATCCTGCCGAAAAAGGAAGTCGCCAAGCTTATGCATGAAAAAGAAAAGCTTGACAAGAACCTTGGCGGTATCAAGAACATGACGCGTGTGCCAGATGTCATCTTCATCGTTGACCCCCGCAAGGAGCGCATCGCCATCCAGGAAGCGCATACATTGGGTATTCCGATTGTGGCTATTGTTGACACGAACTGTGACCCGGAAGAAGTGGACTTTGTAATCCCCGGCAATGACGATGCCATCCGTGCCGTCAAGCTTATCGCAGGCAAAATTGCAGACGCCGTTATTGAAGCGCGTCAGGGCGAGCAGTTCACAGCAGACGAGGCTGAGGTTGTTGCAGAGACTGTTGAGGCTGAAGAAGCTGTCCAAATGTAGTTCATTCATATATCTGTTTAGGAGGAACCGACATGGCTATTACGCCTGCAATGATAAAAGAATTGAGAGAAATGACCGGCTCCGGCATGGGCGACTGCAAGAAAGCGCTTGAAGCTTCTGATGGCGACATCAAAAAAGCAGTTGACTTTTTGCGTGAAAAGGGTCTGGCGACAGCAGCTAAGAAGGCTGGCCGCATCGCGGCTGAGGGTCTTGTGCACGTGCTTGTGAAAGAAGACCAGTCCGAGGCTGTCATCGTGGAAGTAAATTCCGAGACGGATTTCGTGGCGAAGAACGAAGAATTCCGCACATATGTGGCGAGTGTCGCTGCACAAGCGCTTGCTTCTACCACGGATGATTTGGAAACATTCCTTGCAGAAACATGGGCTGTCGACCCGTCCATGACTGTAAAGGAAGCGTTGGCCGGTAAGATTGCGACCATCGGTGAGAACTTGAACATCCGCCGTTTTGAGCGTTTGAAGAGAAAAGCGCCTGGCATTTTCGCAAGCTACATCCATGGCGGCGGTAAAATCGGCGTTGTGTTGGATGTTGAATGTGAAAACACAAGCGACACTATTGTCGAGATGGGTCGCAACCTTTGCATGCAGATTGCCGCGCTGTTCCCGAAGTATGTTAAAGCTGAGGATATGTCCGCTGACTTTATCGAGAGCGAGCGCCACATCATCATCGAGCAGATTAAGAATGACGAGAAGGCCGCCGGTAAGCCCGAGGCTGTTATCGCGAAGATGGTGGACGGCCGCCTGAACAAGCAGTTGAAGGAAGTTTGCTTGCAGGATCAGCAGTATGTCAAGGATACCGACCTCACGGTAAAGCAGTATGTTGAAAACACAGCAAAAGAGATTGGTGCGACGATTACACTGAACAAATTCGCTTGCTATGAAAAGGGCGAGGGCATTGAAAAGAAGGTCGAGGATTTCGCCGAGGAAGTCAACAAGGCGATGCAAGGCTAAGCAAGCTTGCGAATCCCCTCTTCCGCCGATTAACTTACAAACCAACAAGCGTGAAAAATCCGTTTTTCACGCTTGTTTTCTCATGTAGCGGAGGTGCGTATGGAACGAACGATGATTCTCATTTCCGGTATACCCGGCGCAGGCAAAACACGCTTCGGCGAATGGCTTGCCGCACGGATGAACCTTGTGTTCTTGTGTAAAGACAGGTTGAAAGAGCGTGCATGGGATATACTGACGAACGAAAGCATCCGGCAGGCTTGTGCTGCATTGGCGTATGACATGTGCTGGCATTTTTGTGAGGTTCTCATGCAAACAGGACAGAGCTTCATCTTTGAGAGCAACTTCGTGGAACCCGCATCAGAGTACTTAATCCCGTTGGTGCAAAAACACGGCTACCGAACCGTGCAAGTTCGTTTCGGCGGGGATATTGCAATTATACACAAGCGCTTCCTCGCGCGGGACGACACGAAGGAGCGACATCCTGGTTTGCGGTCGCATGGTCGCTTTTGGGATTTGTCCGTATTCGAAAGGGCTGCACGCAATTGCAATAATTTTACATTTGGTGAAAAGACAATCGACGTAGACGCTACGTATTTCGAACAGGTGAACTATGAAGCTATCGTTTGCGAAATCCAAGCAATTCAATAATAAGAGGGGGAACCTGCATGACAATTGCACTTGTCATCATCGGTGTCGTCGCCGCATTATTATTGTGGCGCTGGGCGCAGAAAAAGCAACAGGCGCTCTACCGCGTGAACGACCGCTTCGGTAAGCCGCCGAACGAACTGGAAAAGGGCAACCTTGACAGCATTCGGAAGTACTGGGAAGCTAAGCAAAGCTCTGTGCCGAATCCACGTGCCATTGATAAGCTTACCTGGAACGATTTGAGCATGGACGCCGTGTTCCACCGCATCAACATGTGTGGTTCGTCATTGGGGGAAGAATATTTGTACGCCCTCCTCCATGAACCGACAACCGATTTGGAAACACTCAAGCGCCGCGAAGCGCTCCTTCGTGAACTGTCCTTACAACCCGAACTGCGGAAAAAGCTGCAAACCCTTTTGGTGCATATGGATAAAAAAGACAATAACGGTCTGGCCACCTTCTTGTTTGCTATTGAAACAAAGGGTATCGACAACATTTGGCGGTACCGCTTGCAAGCACTCGCACCCTTGGTTGCGCTTGGATGCATGTTTGTATCCATCGGCTTTGGGACAGTGCTGTTGATTGCCGCTGTGATACTCAATGCATGGACATATACCAAGAAGCAATGGACATTGGATAAGGAATTGAATGCCGTACGTTACCTGTCCGCTGTGCTTCGTGCGGGGCGGCAAGTCGCCGCAATGAAGGATGATTTCCTCGCGCCGTATGCCGAGACCTTGCGGGAAAGCGGAAAGGCCTTCCGTGCGTTATCGAATCGTTTCTTGCAAATGACTGACGAAGGCAACGGTGATTTCAACTTCATCATGGAATACTTCAAGCTGTTGTTTATGTACGATTTCCTACGATTCAACGGCATCGTCAACACGTTGAAAAAGCACAACGAAGAACTCCGCGCCATGTGGAACGCATTGGGGGAGCTTGACGCAATGATTAGTGTTCTTTCCTTCCGGCAGAGCTTGCAAACCTACGCTGTGCCGCAATGGACGGAAGACGATGCGGTCGAGATTACGGATGTTTGGCACCCTCTTATCGAAAATGCCGTTCGAAATTCGCTAACACTGTCGCAGAATTGCTTTGTCACAGGCTCAAACGCTTCCGGCAAATCCACATTCATAAAAGCCGTCGCGGTGAACGCCATCCTTGCGCAAACAATTCACACCTGTACCGCACGCGGATACATGGCAAAGCCATGCCATGTGTTGACTAGTATGGCTGTGAAGGACGATGTCGTCGAGGGTGACAGCTATTTCATTGCAGAAATCAAGTCCCTTCGCCGTGTCATGGAGGCGCTCGCGGATGAAAACACTCGCTGCTTCTGTTTCATCGACGAAATTTTGAAAGGTACAAACACGGTGGAGCGCATCGCCGCTTCCGCTTCCATTGCACAATATTTGCTGGATAAAAACTGCCTTTGTATGATTGCGACGCACGACATTGAATTGCCGGGCATCTTGGGAGAGCATTTTCAAAATGTCCATTTTTCTGAGAGTGTTACAGACGAGGGTGTTACCTTTTCCTATCAAATTCACGAGGGTGTGTCACAAACACGGAACGCCATACATCTACTGGATTTTATGGAATTTCATAAAACGATTGTCACATCAGCAGATTCTATGGTACAATGGTACATGGATAACAAAAAGTGGAAGAGTCTATAATGTTGGAGGCAGCCATGTTTAAACGTGTAGTCATTAAGTTAAGCGGCGAGGCACTTGCAGGGAACCGCGATGGGCATTTTGACGACAATGTCATCGATAGGATTATCGGGCAAATCATTGAAATCATGGAAAAAGGCGTACAGGTTTCCCTCGTCGTCGGCGGCGGTAACTTCTGGCGCGGGCGCGATGCAAAGGATGGCATGGATCGTGTGAAGGCTGACCAAATCGGTATGATGGCGACGGTCATGAACGCGTTGTATCTTACGGAAGCATTCCGGCTACAAGGTGTGGAAGCGGTTATTATGACGCCGCTCATCGTTGGTGTTGTGACGGAGCAGTTTAGTAAGTCTGCCGCACTGAAGTACATGCAAAACGGCGCGATTGTGATTTTTGCTGGCGGTACAGGACATCCGTTCTTCTCCACCGACACCATCACGGCCATCCGCGGGGCGGAGCTGGACTGCGACGCATTGCTTTTCGCTAAAAACGTGGACGGTGTATACGATTCCGACCCGCGCAATAACGGCAAAGCGCGGAAGTTGAACAACATCACCTACCGCGACATCATTACGAATGACCTCAAAGTCATCGACATTGCCGCCAGCAGTATCTTGGAAGAGCGCAAACTCCAAAGTGTCATCTTCGGGCTGGACGAACCGGGCGGCATTGTGACCGCCGCGACGGGCACGCCGGAGGAAATCGTAACGATTGGGACGATGGTAACGGTATAGGAACGGTGACGCATGGGAAAGCGCATTTTGACAAACGACATGCAACCCGCTTGGCGAAGCGTTGGATTCGTACCGCGAGGCGGTTCGCCGCAAAAGCATGGACGAGATGATGAAAGAACCGCGATTCGACATCATATCTGATGCGGACAGGGCATTCATCCTCGCATTTGATAAGGGAATGCGTGCGCTGGGCTATGACTGCGGCGGTGGCATCGGCGTGGGATATGTCTGGGCGAAGTATCAAGTGATTTATGCCAAAACAGGCGTGAAGAAAAAAGTCGTTGCTGCGAGGATTTACATTAAGGAAAACAAGATTGCCATACGGTTGTTCTTCAACAATGTAAATAAGCACAGGACTTTTATTAAAAATGTACCTGCACACATCTAGAATGTTTTCACAAATAGCCATGGTGATTGCAATTGTAATCCCCCGAAAGAAAACTGCCGTATGCGGAAAACATATACCATCACCGGGCGGGAAATCAAGAAATGCAGCGGCGTTGTGTTTGAATTTCGGAACCCAACGCTTGCAAAGTTACCCGATTACTTGAATCTGTTAAGCACTTTTTACCCTATAAAAAAATAATGTAACAAGGAGGAGCTTTTATGTCTGAGCAAACAAAACCTTATGAGGACAAAATGAAAAAATCCATCGCCGCGTTTGAGGAAGATTTGAACACCATCCGCGTCGGCCGGGCGAATCCGCATGTGCTGGACAAGCTCACGATTGATTATTATGGCACGCAAACGCCCGTCACACAGGTCGGCAATATCACCGTGCCGGAGGCGCGTATGCTGCAAATCCAGCCCTGGGATGCTTCTGTGTTAAAATTGATTGAAAAATCTATCCAGGCGTCTGACCTCGGCTTGAACCCATCCAACGATGGTAAAGTCATCCGCTTGATGTTCCCGGAATTGACGGAGGATCGCCGCAAGCAGCTTGCCAAGGACGTGAAAAAAAAGGGCGAGGATTCCAAAATCGCCATCCGTAACATCCGGCGCGATGCGGTAGACAGCTTCAAGAAGCAGGAAAAGAAGTCCGAGATTACCGAGGACGATTTGAAGGGTCTTGAAGAAGAAATTCAAAAAATGACCGATAAAAAGATTGAAGAAATCGATAAGATTGTGGATGCAAAGAGCAAGGACATCATGACAGTATGAGTGCGAAAGCGGATACGGCTCCATCCATTTTGCCGCGCCACGTCGCCATTGTGATGGACGGCAACGGGCGTTGGGCCAAACGGATGTTTATGAACCGTGCGGCAGGGCATCGCGCTGGCGCACAGGCGCTCCGCAACCTTTCGGAACAAATGAACCGCGCGGGCTACGCCATGCTAACGGTATACGCCTTCTCGACAGAGAACTGGAAACGCTCCGACGAGGAGGTAGCCGCACTCATGGGGCTCCTGCGGGAGTACATCCAGTCGTACATCAACGATTCCAAAAAAAACAACATCCGTATTTGTACCATCGGTGACTTGTCGCGGCTGGATGATGACTTGCGGAAAAAAATCGCGTATCTTGGTGAATTGACAAAAAATCACGACGGGTTGCGATTGAACATCGCTATCAATTACGGCGGACGTGACGAACTGCTTCGCGCGGTTAAGCGCGTCTGCCGCGATGCGGCGGATGAAAAGCTCAACCCCGAGCTGCTGACAGAGGACGCTTTTACTGGCTATCTCGATACAGCCGCCCTCCCCGACCCCGACCTTTGGATTCGCACAGGCGGCGATATGCGATTGAGCAACTTCTTACTTTGGCAATCCGCCTATGCAGAGCTTGTGTTTTCCGACAAGCTTTGGCCGGATTACACTATAAAGGATTTATCTGCCGCTGTCGAGTCTTTCCACTCACGTGAAAGGCGTTTCGGTGGACGGAAGGAATAAGGAGGCCACCATATGTTGATACCCGCCGTCCATTTTCCCGGAACCTGCGCACGCGCCATCGCGTTTTACCAGGAGGCTATCGGCGCGAAGGTTGAATCCGTCACTTATCACAAGGACGCGCCGGCGGATTCCCCATTCGCGCAGTCGGACACGCCTGATTGGGTTATGCACGCCGTGCTCTCCATCGCCGGGTCGCGCATGAATATGTGCGACACAACGGAAGCCGTTGTACCGGGTAACATGTATCGGTTTAACGTTTTCTTATCTTCCGTTGAAGATGTCATCAAAGCGTTTGAACGTCTTTCCGATGGCGGACGCGTGTTAACCCCGCTTTCGCCTCAATTTTGGACACCAATGTACGGCGATGTGGAGGATTCCTTCGGTGTATTGTGGCAAATCATGGCGGAATAGCGGGAGGGCTTGTGTATGAGTTTGCTGAAAAACATGCGTGGTATTGAAATCAAGCCCTTCCGGGCGGTGTCGTCAGGGGAAAAGACGCTGAACGAGTTGTTCGGCAATAATGGCTTCAACGACTGGGTGCAGGCGCATAAGCCTCTGCTGACGGAACATATGTATGAGCCGACGGATTTCTTGTGGCATCTAGACGAAAGCATCACATGGGATGCCGGACGGAATATATGGGCGCTGGCGGTTCGCGAAGGCATAACCGAGGCGGATGTCGCGCCATATGAAATCATTAATTTTCCCGGCGGTCTGTTTCTCGTCGCCACGGGGAACGAAAAGGACAATGACGACCTGAATAAAACAATTGATTGTATGATGGAATGGATTAACGCCAGCGATGTGTTTGAGTACGGCGACTTCCCCAAGAGCGGCATGTGCAATATGCCGAACCCGGACGGTCGTTTTGACGGCGCACTCGGCATCGCGCAGCAGCAGATTTATTTACCTTTGAAACGCAAGAATAAGCAATCATAATACCAACGAGGTGGACATATGTTAAAGCGTGTGTTATCAAGCATTGTAGGCTTACCCATACTTCTCCTTTTTGTGGTGCTCGGCGGCTGGCCATTAAAAGCAGCGGTTTTTTTCCTCATCGCCATCGCCATGCATGAGCTGTACGATGCGCTTTCAAAAAAACGCATGTCCATCCATTATGTCGGGTATTTGTTCGCGGCTGTTTATATGGTATTCATCGACAGTGCAAACTTTTCTTTCGTACTGTCGATATTACTGATTGCATTCACAGTGCTTGTTTCCATTCTACTCGTCATTTTCCACAACCGTATCAACGTTATGGATTGTGCGGCGACGATGTTTGGCTTTTACTATGTTGCAGTGTTGATGTCTTTAATTTACGTCGTTCGGATGTCCACCGGCGGGCAATACTTGGTTTGGATTATTTTTATCGCGGCGTGGGGTTGTGACACGGGCGCGTATTTCGCAGGTATCACACTGGGTAGAAAAGGCAAGCATAAGCTTATCCCCTCCCTTTCCCCGAACAAAACCGTAGAGGGTGCCATTGGCGGCATCGTCGTGGCGAGCATACTGGCGGTCGTATACGGCGCTATTTTGGCACGTGTCACCAGTGTCCGCGTCGTAAATGAGTTCGAAACTTTCCAGCTTCTCGTGCGATATGCCGTCATCGGTGCAGGCGGCGCTATTTTTGCACAGCTTGGAGATTTGGCTGCCTCTGCCATCAAGCGTTACACAAATATCAAGGATTTCGGGCACATCATTCCCGGTCACGGCGGCGTGATGGATCGGTTTGACAGTGTGTTGTTTACCGCACCTGCGGTGTATGTCATTTCGTTAATATTGATTCACAGATAGCATTCGGAAGGTTTGATTGTATGAAAAAAATCGTCCTCCTCGGCGCAACCGGCTCTATCGGCACGCAGACGCTTGATGTCGTGCAAGCGACAGGCTGCGCGGAGATTCTAGCGCTGACAGGCCACTCGAATATCGACCTGTTGGAAAAACAGGTGCACGCGTATCACCCTCGTGTTGTCGTCGTCACTGACGAAGCGAAGGCAAAAGTTTTACGCGATAGGCTCTTTGCAACTAATCTACCGACAAAAGTGCTCTCCGGGATGGAGGGCATTTTCGAAGCTGTTTCTATGAAAGATGCCGATTGCGTGGTGAACGCGCTGGTTGGCAACGTCGGCTTACTCCCTACCCTACGCGCGATTCAAGCCGGCAAGGATGTTGCCTTGGCGAACAAGGAGACACTTGTCACAGCCGGGTCTCTCGTGATGGCGGTCGCAAAGGCGGCCAATGTTTCCGTTCTCCCGATTGATAGTGAGCATTCCGCCGTATTCCAGTGCCTACAGGGAAACGAGGGCAACGCCATCCGGACATTGTATCTCACGGCATCCGGCGGGCCTTTCCGCGGCTATACATCACACCAGTTGATGCATGTCACAGCAGCAGATGCATTGAAGCATCCAAACTGGAGTATGGGCGCAAAAATTACAATTGACTCTGCAACGATGATGAATAAGGGTCTTGAAGTTATCGAGGCGTGCTGTTTATTCAACCTGCCGCCGGGGAAAATCAACGTGCTTATTCACCCGCAGAGTGTGATTCATTCCATGGTGGAATACGAGGACGGCGCAGTCATGGCACAGCTTGGCGAGCCGGACATGCGTGTGCCGATTCAATACGCCCTTACTTATCCCGTTCGATTGCCGAACTCATTCCCGAAGATTGATTTCCTGACGCGAAGCGGATTGACATTCGAAGCACCGGACATAGACACATTCCCCTGTCTGCGGCTAGCTTTTGACGCGCTACGCATGGGCGGCACCATACCTGCGGTAATGAACGGCGCAAACGAGGTCGCAGTGGCATTGTTTTTGGCGGGAAAAATCCGTTTTACAGACATCCCGGCACTGATAGAATCGGCAATGGACGCATATACTGTAACAAATGTATCAGAATTATCTGTGGAGGCTGTTTTGGAAGCGGATACATGGGCGCGCAGCTACACGCACAAGTGCGCCGGAAATTATGAGGTGGTTCTTTGAGTATACTCATTGCAATACTGGTATTCAGCGTTGTCGTCATTGTGCATGAGCTCGGGCACTTTTTCGCAGCGCGGGCAAGCGGCGTACTGGTGGAAGAATTCGCCATCGGTATGGGGCCGAAGCTATTCTCCGTCACACGCGGTGAGACAGTGTATTCCCTACGCGCGTTCCCCATTGGCGGTTCCTGCCGGATGCTGGGTGAGGATGCGGACAATCAAGACGAACGTTCCTTCAACAGCAAATCCATCCCGAAGCGCTTTGCAATTCTCGGCGGCGGGGTTGTAATGAACTTTTTGCTGGCGTTTTTACTCTATGTCGCATATACGTCGGCGAATCCGTTTAATGTTCCCGTTGTGCGCGAGGTGGCGGATAATACCCCCGCACAGACAGCGGGTTTGCAAGTAGGCGACCGTATCATCCGCGCAAACGGGCAAAAAATCAATATCCACGAAGACTATTCCTTGGCCGTAAACGACCAGGCGGGTGACCCCATCATACTAGAAATCCTGCGTAATGGAGAAACACGGACGCTATCGGTTACGCCAGCCATAAACGAGGCGGGCACACGTTACCTTATCGGCATTACATGGGGTGCGCGGCTGGGGTTGTTCTACCATGACAAAGAGCTGGCGGAAGACATACTCTCCTATTATCCCCGTGCAGGCGTGGGGGAAACACTTGCAACCGCTTATTATAACACTATCTATGCAATCCGTATAACATTCCATGGCTTGGCAAAGCTTTTCACTTTCCAAGCGAAGATGGACGACTTTTCCGGCCCTATTGGTATCGTCGTCATGGTGGACGACATACAAACTCAATCTGTCGAGGTTGGTGGTATCTGGCTTGCCGTATGGAATATGATACGCTTCGCGGCATTACTGAGTGCGAATTTAGGGTTGTTCAACTTGCTCCCCATTCCAGCGTTAGACGGTGCCAGGATTGTTTTCCTCACAATTGAGGGAATCCGCCGCAAGCCGGTTCCGCCTGAAAAAGAGGGCATGGTTCACTTTATAGGCTTCGTACTGCTGATGATTCTCGCTGTGTTTATTGCTTATAACGATATTGTAAAATTGTTGTAAGGTTGTTGACAAACCGATGCATCGGTGGTATGCTTTTATCTGTAATAAATTGAATAAGTACTTCGGGGCAGGGTGAAATTCCCGACCGGCGGTATAGTCCGCGAGTTCTTCGCCGTAAGGCGAACAACATGATTTGGTGTAATTCCAAAACCGACAGTAAGACGCTATAGCGTCAAGTCTGGATGTGAGAAGTGTAGTATTGTATTTTAGCGCCCGATTTTTTGTCGGGCGCTTATTTTTTAGGAGGTTATTATATGAACACATCACTAGACAAAACGAAAGCCATGGTGCGGATTGCCATACTCGGTGCGATTTCATTTTTACTCACGTTTGTGAAAGCACCCCTCCCCATCTTCCCCTCGTTCTTGAAGCTTGATCCAAGTGATATTCCAGCCATCATCGCAGCACTGGCATATGGCCCGATTGGCGGCGTGGGTGTACAGCTTATCAAGGCCATCACCGACGCGTTAACAAGCGAGAGTGCGGGTGTGGGGCAAATCGCCAATTTCATCGCAGGCTCCGCTTTTGTGATTCCGCTTGGCTTCGTTTATCAGCGCGCGAAAAACCTGCGCGGCTATTGCCTGGGCGCAGGTTTGGGTTCGCTGAGTATGATAGTTGTGGCAAGTGTGTTTAATTATTTTGTGTTGATTCCCGCATATGCCGTCATTTTCGGCGGTATGGATGCCATCATCGGCCTTGCGGCGAAGTTGAATAGTTCCATCACGGGACTTGGTTCCTTGGTCTTGCTGGCGATTGCACCTTTCAACCTTTTGAAAGCTGTATTGATTTCCGTGTTTGGATATGCATTGTATAAGCCGCTCACCACCATATTCCGTCAGGCTTAAACAATATAATCGGTCAGACAGCTATACCAGTGCACATAGGTTTCACCGTTTACAGTCACGCACTCATTGTCCGGTAGTGCCTCGCTCCAGCGCTTGCCGTATCGTGCAAGCTTCCAGTCATCCCGGTTGAAACGCTGCCATAATACGGTGCGGCCATTCTTGTCAATATATGTTTCGCTGAGGATACCTTCGTTGTAGGTGCCGATGTCAAGCAATAGGATTGTATCGTAGGCCTTCGCGCCAACTGTAACGGTATAACGTCCCACGACATCCATTAAATCCATATCCGACGGTGCGGCGCTGATGCTTGCGCCGTTTTTTGTGATACGACCTTTCGCGTAAATGTTGATTTCGTTACCACAATTGTCTGCACCGTAACCCCAGTTT
>JGI994J12354_10002502_pt1 | contig 17836 bp, 13 predicted proteins | sample IntmicLarv3ML3BL_FD_12354 | JGI IMG/M metagenome (IMG submission 12354) | reverse complement strand
CGGCATGGCACAGCGCGGCGGCTCCGTTGAAAATCACGTTCGCATCGGCAGCGCTTACGGCTCTCTCATTCCGAACAGAGGCGCCGATTTAATGATTGCGTTAGAACCCGCCGAAGCCGTTCGCTACGCCCATTTAATGAAGCCCGGCGGCGTTATCATCGTCAACATCGACCCCGTCTACCCGTTCACGGTCACAACGGGAAAAGCCAAATATCCCGATGTCTCCGGAATGATTGACGCGCTTTCCAAATCATTTAACGTCCAAGCCTTCAACGCGACGGAGATTGCAAAAAAAACCGGCAACAGTCAAACGGCAAATGTTGTTATGATCGGCGCCGCATCTCATTATATCCCGCTCACGGAACAGACTTTCATTGACTGCATCCGCGCGCTTGTTCCGCCGAAATTTTTAGAAGCCAATTTAGCGGCGTTTCAAATGGGAAAAGAAAGCGTTCAGAAATGAATGCTTTCAACCATTTTCATTTTTTCATTTTTGTTTGCTTATTTGTATGCGTTTGTTTAATTACATCAAAAAACAAAGCAACCGCCTCAATTCGAGTTTCACGAGCGAAGCGAGTGGAATGAGAATTGAGATTCAGACCCATAATTTAAAACAAACCTGTCCAAATCTTAATTTAAAAAACAATTTAAAAAATTAGAAATACAATTTAAAAAATTAAAAAAACAATTAGAAAAATTAGAAAAACAATTGACATTTTCACATGAAATCCGTCAACTGCGTCTTTTTTATTTTATGATTTTCAAAAGTGTCGGCAATATCTCTTTCCAAAATCTCGATTCTTTCTTTTGTGTATGTTGACACACCGTATTTTTCGGCGACTTCTTTTGAAACCTCGACATATTTTCGGACGGCACCTTCATGAACCGTTAAAATAATGTTGCCGCCGCATTTCGGACAGTTTCCGGAAAGCGGAGGACGGCGATACTTTGATTCACATTTGATACAGCGGACGGTTTGTTTTGAAAACGCGCGCAAATTCCCGATGATGTCGGGCAGGAAGTGAGATCTTAAAACAAGTTCGGCAACATCCGTTTCGTCAACGGCGCGAATTTTTTCCGCCAATCTTAATTGCGCGTCCATCTTATCCGTCATCGTTTCAAGCGTTTTGTATGCCGAAAAATCCGGACCGCTCGCAATATTTTTCGTATCGTGCGTAAACATGAAATTCTCATATTGGTCCGGCGTTTTCAATCTCGAGCTGACCAAGTCCATCAAACCGGAAATTTCGGCCGGATTTTTGTATTCTTCCGTTGCCAAATAAAACTCATGCGGATAATGCGCGCACATATCGATATTATGCGCCTCTTTATCTATTTCATTCGGGTCGATTCGAATCGTTAAAACCAACGGCGCATCCATCTGCCCGCCGCGTTTATCCGGCAGATATTCGCGTGAAAAATTCAGCATTCCGTCCAGCAGAAGCATAACGCAGTCCTCGTCTCCGTCACAGTTCCGCCGCTTAGACGCATGGAAATAAGGATGCGCATAACCGACAGATGCTTTCGTAAAGCCGATTAATCGTCCCAAAACGCCGGCGGATGTGTGCGGCGCAAGGCCGATCACAAGCGTTCCGATTAAATCTTTTCGAGTTTCGCATTTGTAAAACGGACCAACGCCGTAATAACGCGTCAGCAGATCGTCAATGTATTGCGTGGCTTTGAGCAGATAATCCATGCAGTCTTCCGAAACGATAATGTCTTGAACAAACAAACAAACGACCTGATCGTCGCTTATCAAATCGTTTCCATGAATATCTTTTTTGTAACCGAGATTCTTCAAATCTTCCGATGTGATTCCGAGTTCGTCGGCGCGGATATGTGTCAGCGGAATGTCGGACATATCGTAACGGACGGTTCCGTCTTTGAAAATATACACATCATGAAGCGCCCGCAGAATTCCTTTTTCAAGCGGCTCGGGCGTCTTTGCCCGGCTCATCAATTCTTTAACGCCTTTGATTAAATCAAAATTATCCCGAACGCCCAGTCGATCAATCGCTTCTTTGTATATCGGCCGGAATTCGATGGATTTTTTTCTGCCGCCAACCGTCGGTTTTTCACATTTCGGACATTTCGGCTCCGATGTTTCAATTGCGCATCGCGGGCAAAACAGCCGCTCATCCGTGTATTCACCGCAGCCGCAGCGCCATTTATGCGTTTCCCGACCGCAGCGCGGACAAGCCCGCATTCCGATTTTAATTTCAAATTTTCCGGTGATCGCATTCATATCTTCGCGATAATCCGTCGCATTTACCAAATTCCGCGTTTTTCCGCCGTGTTCGCCGATCGGGAACAAAACTTGTGCCGCAGGCGTCAGTTTTCGAAGCGCCGACTTTTCCGGGCGTCCCATGCGTGCTCCGATTCGGGACGGTGCGCGCGGTTTGACGGTCATGCCGGAAACAACACAAACGGCATCCGTTGTTTTTTCAATGCCGCCGCTTTTCAGCGTGTCAAACGCCTGTGATTTTTTAAATCCGCCGTTTTCCTCGGTTAAGCCGAGACATTTCAAAACGTGAACATACGGTTCAATTAATATCATTTTTTCGTCCAAATTCGGGACCGATCGAACAACATGAAGAATTAAAATGTTTTCCAAAAGCGTTTTTATGCCCGATTCTTTTGAATATTCGAAAGGAATTGCCAAGCACGTTTTTTCGTCATAAGAGACAATTTTTCCGTTTTCGGCAACGAAATCCGCCAATTTCTCAAATTCTTCCAAATATAAATCATGCCACAAATAATTAAAATCCGGGTGAAGCGGAACGTTGTGCGCCGCAAACAAAAGAGCCTCTTCTTCAGAAATATGCTTTAATCTTTCAACATGGGTCGGATCAATAAATTTTGAAAATGTCTTCGAGTCGGCAGATTCTAATTTTTCTTTTGCGGCGGCATATCCTTTTTCATAATCATATATCCACCATTCAAAACAATAAGGCGACGGCATTAAAATGTGATTATTTTCCAAAAAATCGCCGTAGTTAAACAATATTTCGCCGACATCAATGATGCATTCGATATCGGGTTTAATGAGAAGCGCAGTTTTTTCATCATCGGCACGCAGAACATCACCGTTTTTTAAACGAACGGTCGGACCTTCAATTGTATCCACCGCCGCCATTCCGGCCGCTTTTCCGGGGCGTTCGACTTTTAATTGTGTCCCATTGGTGATGAAATCATCCAAAACATACATTGTCGACGGATTAATTCCGGCAGCGGCAAACGAGGTTGTTCGGGCTCTTCCATATCTGAGACGAAACCCGCCTTCGCGGGAAGGGTGTGAAAATAAGGGGCGGCCGGCAATCACATCCTGAATGTATTTGTTTTTCGGCTTAATTTTTAATGTAACGGCACCCGGTTTTCCAATGACCGTCGGCGTATCGTCTGTTTTTTTCTCTTCCGTTTTCGTTCCGGCAATGAGTTTATTTAAAAATTCCCAGCCGTCCATTTTCAAATTATCGACATGTTTTTTCACTTTCGGCGCTTTGAGAATCATACCTTCGGCAATAACCAGCGCCATTCCGCCGCGAACGCGGTTTCCCTGAATTTCGGGTAAATTTCGATAACCTTCCACCTCAGCATCTTCCGTTGCGTCTCCGTCCACGCAGACGGGGCAATTTTCAACGATCAAACGAATCTCATCGTCCGTCGGCGAATATTGAAGCGATGCCGTTCGCTTGTAAATTCGAATCTCTTCGGCGTATCGTTCCACCAACTCTTTTCTCGGCTTGAACCGATCCAAACCGATGCTGCGGCGGACATAATCTCCGACTAAAACAGACAGCGCTTGCGCCGTTCCGCCGGCACTTCTGATCGGGCCGGAATAATAAATTCTTAAATAATCCGTCCCGTCTCCGTTTTTATCGATTTTAATTTCGGCAATTCCTTCAATCGGTGCGGCAACCACGCCTTCTGTCAGAACGGCCATTGAAACACGAATGGCGGCATCCACCGCTTTTTGTTTATCGGTAAAGCCGCCGACTTTTCCTTCGGCAATTTCCTTTCCGATTTGAAGCGCGGACTCTTCTCGGTTCCGTCCTTCTTCTTCAATCTCGCGCAAACGGTTTGCCACGCCTTCGACGCCGATTAAATTCTCAACGCGGTCGGCCAAATCTTTTGCAAGCGGAATTTCAACATGAGGGTGTGGGTCTTCGCCTTTAGAGCGAGCGGCATTCGCTATCTGCATCTCTTTTATCAGCCTTTCTTCCAGCCGATCAAAATATTTTTGCATGTCCTCGCTTTGCGCCGGTTTTTTTTCCATCTTTTGACCCGTTTTCGGATTTATTCCGGATTTTTTTCAATAAGACCGGTCGTTATCTTCTCTGTTTCATTTTTGAAGCGGCCAGCATTTGGAAAACAATGGTTAAAACAACGGCAAACGCGCCGGCAAAAATTAAAGCTTGTCCGATTTTTGTTGTCAAAGGACTCAAATTCAGTAAATATAATGCAAAACCGCCGCAAATCACGACCAAATTGATGATATTAATCGTTCTTACCGTTTCCCCGATTTTTTTGCTGTCCGATTGATTTCTTAGCTTTTCCTTTTTCTCTGCTTTCATTCCGTTACGTCTCCTATGATTTTTCTAATTTCCATGACATCCGTTCCTCCGTGTCTTAATATTTTCGGCGGAACAGCCGTTAAATCAATGATCGTTGACGGGATTTTAAATTCCGTTTTTCCGCCGTCAATCAGAATATCTATTTTATTGTTCAAATCTCTTAAAACATCATCGGCGGATGTCGGCTCTTCGCCGCCCGACAAATTCGCACTCGGACAAGCTAACGGTCCCGTTCTTTTCAAAATTTCCAGCGGAATCTCATGTGCAGGCATGCGTATTCCGACGGTTTTTTTCCCCGCCGTTATCTAATCTGAAATTTTGTCTTTTTTTGTTAAAATTATCGTCAACGGCCCCGGCCAGAAGTTTTCTGCTAAAAGGCGGGCACTTTTTGGAATATTTTGCGCAATTTCATCCATCTCTTCCGCTTTTCCGACCAAAATACTGAGCGGTTTTTCAGGCGGCCGCCCCTTTGCCAGATAAATCTTCAAAACAGCATTTTCATCGGAAATGATTGCGCCAAGTCCATAAACGGTTTCCGTCGGAAATGCCGCGATTTGTCCGCTCTTCAAAGAAAGCGATGTTTCCTCGATCATTTTTTCAAAAGAATCGGTATTTACGGTGTATATTTTTGTCTTTGCCATAAATACCGCCTGAATTTTATTTTTAAAAATTCGGATTACTGCCCGGTGTTATATCTTAAAACAGCGACAATGCCGCCGAATGCCGACATCAGCTGGTTGCCTTCATCAAAATCGGTGGATATGAAATGAACGACCGCATTGGATTTATCGGCCGCTTCCGACAACTCATCCACGACATCTCGAATTTCGATATCTTCCAGCCTTGCGCCGCATTTTGAACAGTTCCCTAAATCCGGAATATGTTCTCCGGGGCGCCACGTTCGTGTTTTTTGATTCTGTTCGCCGCAGCTTTGGCATACCGCCGTCATTCTTTCGGCTCTCAAATCTTCCGATAAAATCAACATTTCAACGGCATTGATTTCCAAATTGCCCCGAACGCTTTTCTCGCCGTACGATGCGCGGCCGCTTTCTGCAATCAATTCTTTGAAAAAATATTTCATGATGTTTTTTTGTTCCATCAATTCTAAATCGGTCAGTTTTTCCGCCGCCGAGTTTACAAGTTCGCCCAGTCCGGATTCGTCCGTGTAGGCAATATCAAACAAACCAACGACTTTTTTCATCAGTTCATGATGGAAAAATTCGCCGTCATAGAATTCTTCTTTTGTCGGGGACGGGCCGCCGATTAAGATGCCTTTCAAATCTTTCGGCTCGACCGCCAAAAATACTTCACTGGCGGCATCTCCGATCCTTTTGTAAAACTCATGAATCGCAATCAATCTTAAACTTTGGAAACGTTGGGCGCTCTGACCGCCTTTACGCTGTTTTCCGGGAACGGTGGATGTCAGCCGTCGATATGAATCAATTTTTTTGCCGGTCAAAAGGCCGACGGTGGCTTCTCTTCTGTCCATGACGAGAAGGCCGAATGTTCCTTTTTCTTTGAGCATATATTCCAGCGGCTCAAGGAAAAACTCGGAATTGCAGTGGTATTTATATGTGACAATCGGTTCGGGCGGATGAATTGAATAACTCTCCATGCTTGTTTTGTTCGCACCGATATCCACGGCTCCGGTAAAATAAACAACGCCGTTTTCAGGCACTTTATCCAAATATCTCAGTCGGGATAAAAGAGAATCAATGGCGCCTTGAACATTTGTTCGGGTCAGCTTGGATTTAATGTTTGCCGCCTGACTGTGCTCTTCTCTTAAATCAGCCGCCACATCCGATATCTGCTTATCCGCCGGGATGTAAAGCGACACCAACTCTGTGCTTCTTCCCTTTTTATCGCGGATTATCTCAAGGGTTTTTTTAAATTCGTATTTGTCATGCGCTGACGTTTCTGCCATTATATGTACTCCGGTCCTAAATGGAAATTAAAAAGAACTCATAAATTATAAATCAATCTGAACAAGTCAACGATTTGAAAAATATTTACACTTTTTGAATGATTTTTATTATCATACGCCCCGACTGAGATTCGAACTCAGGTCGAAAGCTCCGGAGGCTCTCAGGATATCCGCTACCCTATCGGGGCAATATGTTAAAAAATGAATGAGGCGGCTGTTTTATTTCCGTTCCTGTGGTTTTATTCTATTCCGGTCATTTTAGAACAAAAAAGGCAGCTGCTTATTTTAAACAGCTGCCGTCAAACAGCGTCCCGACTGAGACTCGAACTCAGGTCGAAAGCTCCGCAGGCTTCCAGGATATCCACTACCCTATCAGGACACGCCGAAGAACAAAATGGCACATCTATCATATAAATCTTATTCTAAGAAACGAGTTTGAATAAAAAAAGGATTAAACGACAAGAAGAAGTCGATTCTTTTTCAAAGCGGCCGCGTTTTTTAATCTTCGTCGGCAATGATTTCGATGATGTCAATCGGGTCCGGATACATTTCAATGAGCATTTTATATGCGGTAAGCATGATGATTTTACAGAACATGTATATCGGGACCGCAAATATTAATCCGAATATGCCGAAGAGTTTTAAACCGGCAAGCGTCAGTACGATTGCCATAAACGAGCTGATTTTTATGGTTTTCATAACGATGTTTGGCAGTATGAAGAAATAATCAAACAATTGAATGACAATAATGATGCCAATGACGGCAATCAGAATTTCTGTTCCGAACGTATATGCGTAAACAATCACAACAATCGCCGGAATAACAAATCCGATATATGGGACACTGTTAAACGCCCCCATAACCATGCCGATAAAAAGCCAATGCGGAACGCCGATTACATATAATCCGATACAATAGAGGAATGTTATCACCATCGATTCCAATATTTTCATGACGACATATGTGTTCATTTCATTGGCGATGTCTTTTAAGGCCGTATCCAATGCGGCTTTGTATCGATTCGGCACAAAAGCAATGATATTCTGTCTGATTTTTCCTTTTTCTTTGAAATAATATCCGGCCATAATCGGAATGATCAAACAGGCGGCAAATACAATAGTAAACGCTGTTGATATTGTTTCAGTTGTCGTATTAATCAATCCGCCGCCGGATTGAAGGACGGATTGTATTATTTCAACGCGCGTCATTTTTATTTGCGGCGGTTCAGACGTATTATTTTTTGCCGGTGCGGGTGGAGGTATCTTCTCCTCGACGGAAATATTTTCGGTCTCTCCGCCCTCTAAACGAATGCTGTCGGCAAGATTAATTGTCGAGAGTTCTTCCGCCAACTCTTCCGCCGATTCATTATAATTGAAATCGTCCCAAGCATCCAAAACCGCATTTACATTATTCATCAAACTTACGGTACCGCTGACGGCTAATACTCCGACCGTCGCTAAAACGACAATCAATCCGATGGCGGCAATCGCATATTTTTTTTTGGTTGAATATTTTTTTGTTAGTTTTCGGAAAATTTCTACCGTTTTATCCAGTAAAACTGTTATTAATACGCCCAATATCAGTGCAATGAATATGGGTTTAATATAAAATAAGAATAAAGTTATCAAAACCAAAAGCGCAGCAAGAATCAACATATATTGCCATACTTTTTTGTTGACCGATAATCCCATTTTCATCTCTTCAATCGTTATTGAATTTTAATAAAAACATATTTCAATCATTTTAACGAATTAACTGAATATATACTTTAGGCATTTATTTTTTGTTTTTTAGGCATTTATTTTTTGTTCTGTGTCGCAACTTCTTTTGATTCTTTTTCTCATTTTTTTTTCTAAAACCTTTAAATCATTGAAAATCCTTTCTTTCATTATGTCAATGACAATCGGGCTTGCCGGAAAGCCGAACGCCGGAAAATCAACCTTTTTTAAATCCGTCACTTTAGCGGATGTTGAAATTGCAAATTATCCTTTTACAACGATTCACGCCAATCACGGTGTCGCTTATGTCCAAACCGCGTGTCCGTGTTTGGAAAGAGAAGCGCGCTGCGGGTTATGTAAAGACGGAATTCGATATGTTGCAATCGATATTATTGATGTGGCCGGCTTGGTTCCGGACGCGCACAAAGGCAAAGGTCTCGGGAATTCATTTTTAGATGATTTAAGACAAGCGCAGGCTATCATTCATGTGGTTGACGCTTCGGCATCCACTGATCCCGAAGGAAATCCGATCAATCCCGGGACAGGTAATCCTGACAACGATATTCGTTTTTTGGATTACGAATTGGAAATGTGGATGTTTGAAATTTTAAATCGAAATTGGGCTAAGCTTTCCAGAAAAATAAAAGCCGAAAACATGAAAATTGAAGACGCGGTTGCCGACCAGCTCAGCGGCGCCGGCGTTTCTGTCGAGAATGCCAATTATGCGCTTCATGAAACCAATTTATATTCGGTCGAGCCGACAAAATGGACGGAAGATGACATGGTTCGGCTGTGCCGGAGTATTCGAAAAGAAAGCAAACCGATGATTATCGCCGCCAACAAGTTTGACGCCGTTCTCGGCTCTCAAGCGCCGCCGGTTCGAGCCGAAGATAAAACGGTCGTTTTGACAAGCGCCGCCGCCGAGCTTGCTTTAAAGTCCGCGGCGAAAGCCGGTTTTATTCATTATGTGCCCGGTTCGAAAACATTTGAAATCACCGCAACGCTATCGCCCGCTCAGGAAAAAGGATTGGAATCCGTCCGACACGTTTTGGAATCCAATGGCAGTACAGGTGTTCAGGAATGTCTTCATCGCGCTGTTTTTGAACTTTTGGATATGATTATTGTTTTTCCGGTGGAAGATGAAAGCAAATGGACCAACAAACTCGGGACCATGCTTCCGGATGCCTATCTGATGAAAAACGGTTCGTCCTGCAGAGATTTGGCTTACAAAATTCACACAGAAATCGGAGACAAATTTTTGTATGCGGTTGACGCTCGAACGAAAATGCGTCTTGCCGAAAAACATCCGTTAAAGTCGGGCGACGTTATCAAAATCGTTTCGACAGCGAAATGATTCTTTTCCGGCGGTCAGGCAAATGAAAAATGAAACGGGAAATCAATTGAAGACGCTTTTACTGATTTTTAATGAAAGCGATTTTTTAGAGGATATTGCAATTGAAAATTTATTTTCCCGTTTTCCCGCTATTCAAAGAGAAGGCATTGAAAATCTGATTGTTTCTGTTGATGTTCTTGATACTCTTAGTGCTCTTGAAGTCGATACTGCCGCTAAAAAAGAGCGGTTGGTTCGCCTGATTTCCGAAAAAATCCGATTCGTTTCCGAAAAATCCGGTTTGAAGAATCTATTTATTATTTCCGACTACAATCAAATTCCCGACTACAATCAGGTTCCCGACTTTTCACAATCCGTCGTTTTTTCCGTTTATTTTATTTTAGGTCTCGGCGGACGGGACGAATTAAAAATCATTCTGTCGGATTTTATAGAAAAATGTCATAACGGCGAACATTCTCCGTCAGAGATGACGCCGGAATTCATTTCGTCTCATCTTCGGCTTCCGTTTGTGCCCGATTTCATTCTTTCCGGCTCTAAAAACACGCTGGCGGATTTTATGATTTGGCAGACGGTTTATTCTGAATATTATTATTTAGACAAAGACATTGGAAGGCTGACAGATTCCGATTTCAGAAAAGCGTTTGAAAATTTCAAGAATCGCGGGCGCCGATACGGTGTTTGATTAAAAAACAGAGGAGAAATTTCAAAATGCCTGAGTATTATGTTTTTGTTTGTCCGAAATGTCAGCGTCAAGCTCAGCTTCTCCAATCCGGTTCAAAAACGGTCGGCTGTCAAAACTGCCGCGCCCGTCTTCAAACTGAAAAGCTGCATCTTGCCGGTCCGTTTGAAACGCATGAAAAAGCCGTTGAATGCCGTTCCAAACGCCAAGCCGATCTCGTCCGTTCGTCCGGAGAATTTGATGAAAAAATTTTGGAATTTTCGGGGTCTGTTATCGGAAAAGAAATTCAGACAAAGCCGCTCAAAATCAAAAAACCGTATCAGATTATTCGTGATGTTCTTTCAGAGTCCGGAACAACGATTGTTTCCGATTGTGAATATCGATGTTTAGAACGCGGCGTCGATCCCGAAACATTTCAAAAAACAATTCAAAAAATGATTGTCGCCGGTGAAATTCTTCAGCGGCGAAACGGTCTTTTGGAATTGATTCCGTGAAGACCGAAGTTAAAGGAACAGTTTTACGGTTTTGGTTTGTTTTCGGATGAGAAAATTTTTTGTTTTTCTTTATTCTTGATTTTCAATCAAAAGTGTTTTTCCCGTCATCTCTTTCGGAATGGGCAGGCCCATTATTTCCAGAAGCGTCGGCGCGATGTCACAGAGACTGCCGTCGTTTCTCAAGATTTTTTCAGGTTTGCCGTCTTTGTTTATGTTTTTGTCATCGACGTAAATCATTTTGACGGGGTTTGTGGTATGCGATGTGCAGGGAGTACCGTCGGCTTCGACCATTTGTTCGGCGTTGCCGTGGTCGGCGGTAATGAATACGGCGCCATCTTTTTCTAATATTTTATCCGCCAATCTGCCGACACAAGTGTCAACGGCTTCTACGGCAGTGACGGCCGCTTCCATGATTCCGGTGTGTCCGACCATGTCCATGTTCGCAAAATTCAAAACAATGAAATCGTATTTGTTTTCATCCAGTTTTTCCAAAAGCGCGTCTGTGACTTCATAAGCGCTCATTTCGGGTTTTAAATCATAGGTGGCAACTCCGGGAGACGGGATTAAAACACGGTCTTCTCCGACATTCGGTTCTTCGATGCCGCCGTTGAAAAAGAAGGTGATGTGCGCATATTTTTCAGTTTCGGCAATCCGAAGCTGCTTTTTGCCGAGGGCAGATAAATGCTCGCCGAGTGTGTTTTTCAAATCTTTCGGCGGATACGCAATCGGAATGTCCAGTCTTTCGTCGTACGGCGTCATGCAGACGAAATTCACTTTCGGGTGAACTTTTCTTTTAAAGCCGAGATTTGTATCGGAATTCACAAAAGCGTAAGTTAATTGTCGGGCACGGTCGGGGCGGAAATTGAAGAAGATGACGGAATCGCCGTCTTTAACGGCGGCAACTCTTTCGGCTTTACCATTCGTTTCGTCTGTCTTCATAACGATAATCGGCTTGACAAATTCATCCGTTTCTCCTTTTTCGTATGACAGTTTTAATGCGTTTTCCGGCGAATCTGTATAAACGATGTCAGGATCATTGTTTTCTTTCTTCTCTAAGGTTAAGGCATTGTACGCTTTTTCCGTTCGCTCCCATCTTTTGTCGCGGTCCATAGCGTAGTATCGGCCCATAACGGCGGCAAGTTCTCCGACTCTATTTGTTTTCATAAATTCCTGCAATTCTTTAAGGTCGGCAGCGGCGGCTTTTGGCGCCACGTCTCGGCCGTCTAAAAAAGCATATACATAGACACGGGTCAGCCCTTCCGCCTGCGCCAGTTTTAATAACGCTTGGAGATGAGTCATATAGCTGTGAACGCCGCCGTAGGACACCAAGCCCATTAAATGAAGCGAGCGATCATTTTTTATGGCGGAACGAACGGCGTTTAAAAGAACGGGATTTTGATTAAAAGTGCCGTCTGCAATCTCTTTGTTAATCAGTGTCAAATCCTGATACACAATTCTGCCGGAGCCGATGTTCAGATGTCCGACTTCCGAATTTCCCATTTGTCCGGCGGGAAGACCGACGGCAACGCCCGAAGTCATGCCAAGCGCACACGGATATTTTTCAATGAGACGGTCCAGATTCGGCGTTTTTGCGGCGGCGACAGCGTTTCCGTTTTTTTCTTTGCGATGTCCCCAGCCGTCTAAAATCATAAGAAGGGTCGGTTTTTTTGAAGATGAAACAGGGGTTTTTCTTTCGAATGAATTCATGCGTTTAAAAACGAAAAAGAGTGATTAATATCTTTGTATCAAAAATTTTCGTTTTTTCAGGCGGAAGCCGATTTTTCTCTCAGCTTTTCTTCCTTTTTCAAAAATTTAAGTTGATACAACACGAAAGCAAGTGTTATCCCTGTCGTAATGGTATCCGCAACCGGAAACGCAACCCAGACGCCCATAAGTCCCATAAAATACGGAACAATGGCTAAAACCGGAATAATCGATAACTGTCTCAGCATTGCCAATATGAATGAAGCGCGGGCTTTTCCAAGCGCCTGCATGAAGGCGGAGCCGACAATCTGAAACGCAATGATCGGAATACTGAGGTCCGCAATCCAGTAAGCGATGACGGCTTCGTTAATCAAGGGGGAGCCCGGCATGAATAATTCAAACAGCTCCGCCGTAAAAACATATGTCAGCGCGCCGAGTACAAACGAAATTGAAATCGCCCAAACGGATGAAATTTTCAATATTTTTCGAATCCGACCGTAATCTTTTGCGCCGTAATTGTAGCCGATGAGCGGAATCATTCCTTGTACAATTCCCAATGCGGGAATTATCACGAATCCGAAAATACGGTTGATGAGTCCGAAAATAGCAACCGACGATTCGTCGCCGTAAAGATTGACATTAAACATAACAATGATAAACATGATGACAAGCGCACCTTCTCGAATTGATTCGGATGTGCCGACTTTTCCGATTTCCGAGAATGAACTTTTATTGAATTTGAGCCACTTGAGACTGAATTTTAATTTGCTGACTTTGTAAAGATAGAAAATTAAAATCAATACGTTCAGCATTTGGGAAAGGACGGTCGCAATCGCAGCTCCTTGAACGCCCCATCCGTATTCGAAAATGAATACGTAATCTAAAACCACGTTCATTAGACTGGAAACGGCATACATTCCCATGGAATAGACCGAATTGCCTTCCGCCATGACAATGGCATTCATCGTGACGGTTAAAATTTGAAATGTGCAGCCCAAAATAATCCAAAGCATATAATCGCGGGCAAACGGCAGCGTGATTTCATCCGCGCCGAAGAGTGTTAAAAGCGGGTCTAAAAAGACCAAGCCGAAAATTGTGCAGATTATGCCGACAATAATTGCCATGATAATCATATTTCCGACACCGTTTTTGACGCGGCCGGAATCGGCGGCGCCGAACCCGCGGGAAATGTAAGACGAACCGCCGACACCGACACCGGATGCGGCCGACAGCAGCAAGTGGGATACCGGAAAAGCAATGGCCAGCGCAGCCAGTCCGACGATACCGTCTTCTCCCAAACCGCGGCCGACAAAGATGGAGTCTACAAATCCGTAAAGCATCTGAATGACGAGTCCGATGACGGCCGGGGCGGCAAGCCATGCCATTGTTTTTTTGATATTGCCGCTGCGCATCATTTCGTGTTTGTCAGCCATGAATACTTTTCACTATCCTCGATTAAAAACGGTTAAAAATAATTACAATTTGATTCTGAAAAATTGGTCAAATTGTTTAAAACTTTTGAAAAAAGATTTAAAAATTGATTTTGAAAAATCAATTTAAAAATCAGTGAAGGAAATGGCGCATTCCGGTAAAGATTAAAGAAACGCCCAATCTGTCGGCGGTGGCGATGACTTCGTCGTCTCGGATGGATCCTCCCGGCGATAAAATGTATCGGAGGCCGGCTTCGTGTGCGTAAATCACGCTGTCGTCGAAGGGGAAAAACGCATCGGATGCCATAACGCATTCCGAAAAGACTTTTTTGATATATTCTTCGCAAGTCATTGTTTTTTGAAGTTCTTCGTTTCGGGCATACATTTCCTTTAAGTTGTTTTTGGCTTTCGGCGCGGCTAATTTTCCAATCGAATCAACGCGGTTCGGCTGTCCGGCACCCATACCGAGAAGCATATAGCAGCCCGGCTCATATTCGTAAGCAATAGAAATGGAATTCGATTTAATGCATTTACAGGCACTCATGGCAAATTCGGCCAATCCTTTTTTGGAATCGGGGAATTCGGTTTTGGTGACAAGGTCCCATTTCTCGAAATGACCGACATCTCTTGTTTGTTCTAATAATCCGCCCGTGACGTGTTTGTAAACATATTTGCCGTCAAAAGGCTGATCGAATCCGTTCAATTCTAAAAGGCGCAGCGTTTCGCTTTTCTTCTTTAAAATCTCAAGCGCTTCGGGCTCAAATCCGGGCGCGACAATGATTTCAATGAATTTTTTATCGAGCAGCTTGGCGGTTTCCGTATCAAAAATACGATTTACGCAAACAATGCTGCCGAATGCCGAAATCGGATCGCCGTCCCATGCGGCGAGGAATGCGCTTTTCAGCGTTTTTCCGGTGGCTAAACCGCAGGGATTGTTGTGTTTTACGATAACGGCGGACGGGTCTTTGCTGTTTAAATCTTTCAGCGTCAGGAGCGCGTTGTCAATATCGATATAATTGTTATAGGAAAGTTCTTTACCGTGAAGCTGTTTGGCGTTTGAAATGTTCGGACCGCAGCCGCCGAGGTCTTTGTAAAATGTCGCTTCTTGGTGCCAGTTTTCACCGTAGCGGAGTTTTTCGCCTTCGGTAAATGAAAACCGCTTGACTTTTTCGTTTAAGAGCGCTTTACTGAGGTAGGCGTCAATCGCGCCGTCATAATCGGCCGTGTGGCGGAATGCTTTGACCGCTAATTTCTGTTTCAATTCCAATGAAACATCGCCGGTTTTTCCAAGCTCTTTCGAAACCGCGGCATAATCTTTCGGGTCACAGATAACGACAACGCTTTTGTAATTTTTCGCGCCGGACCGCAGCATGGACGGACCGCCGATATCAATGTTTTCAATGGCGTCTTCCAGAGTCACGTTCTCTTTTGCGACCGTTTCTTTAAATGGATACAAATTCACGACAATCATGTCAATCGGATGAATTCCGTTTTCTTCCGCCTGTTTGACATGGCCGGAATTGCCGCGCAGATATAATAAAGCACCGTGAATTTTCGGATGAAGCGTTTTGACGCGCCCGTCCATCATTTCGGGAAATCCGGTGATGTCTGAAACATCTTTCACCGCAACGCCTTCTTTTTTGAGAAGCGAAGCCGTTCCGCCGGTTGAAATAATTTCAAAACCGTTTCCTATCAATGTTTTTGAAAATTCTGTTATGCCTGTTTTGTCGGAAACACTAATCAGTGCTCTTTTGGTCAAAAAAATCACCACTTGAAAAATTTGATTTTAAATTATCGGATTTTAATATTGTTTTGAATCAAGCCTCGTTAAAGAGCCGTTTGAAAAATAAAAACCTTTTGAACAAAATCGTTTGCTTGACAAAACCATTTTTTCGACAAAAATATTTATCAATCTTTGGGAGGTTCAGCTTATTAAATAACTCTCATCTTTCCTTTTATTTTTATTCATAAAATTAGGGCTTGGCAATGAATCGAACAGATACGCGATATGAACAAGGAAAAACCCTTCTTTCCGAAGGGCATTATTCGGAAGCAGCTTTTGTTTTTGAACAACTTTCCGCGGATATGCCGAAATTTAAAAAGGCATGGGAAAAATTAGCACTAGCGTACTTGAATTTAGACAGAATCGATGACGCTGTCCGATGTTATGATGAAATTTTGGTTCGCTATCCGAAGGATTCTCTTGCTTTTTATCAAAAATCGGTTTTGGAAGAAAAAGAGGGTCGGTATGATTCGGCTCTGGAATCCGTCAACAAAGCGCTTAAAGCGGAACCGGAAAACGCGGAATATTTGTATTTCAAGGGTTTTCTCCTTTTCCGCAAAAAGAAACTCAATGACGCAATTCATTGGTTTGACCGCTCTCTTGAAATCGATCCGTTTAATTTTCATTCCGCCGATTACAAATGTATTTGTCTGATGACATTGGGAATTTTGGATGAGTTGATTTTATCCGCAAACGAATATGTCCATCGCTTTCGGGATTTAGCATCCGATCATAAAGCAGAATCGCTTGACGAACACCATGAACGCGGCGGCGAACTTTTCGGAAAGGAATCGTCTGAAATTAAACAAGAAGACATTTGGCGCCTTTACAATTATTTGTCTTTTTCTTACATGAAACTCGGCGCTTTCCGGCAGGCCGAAGAAATTCTTCTTCAGGAATTGGAATTTAATTACGAAAAGTCTCGCGTTTATTATTATTTGGGCCTTGTTCAAAACGCGCTCGGGCAATACGAAAAGTCGGCTTCTTCTTACGAATCGTCGCTGGCGGAAGATCCGGACTTTACGGCCGCCCGCATTAATCTCGGATTAGTTCTTTCTAAGGCCGCCGAAGCGGAATCTATTCTCTTTGGCCTCTCTCCTCTTTCAGACCGCTCCGTTGAATTGTACCGCCAATCTCTCTCTGTTTTGGAAAAAGTTCTATCGACCGAGCCTGAAAATTTGACCGTTTTATATGAAGCCGGTAAAATTTATGCCATTCTCGGCGACGCCAAAAAAGCGGAAACGCTTTTCAATGACATTCTTGAGCTGGACGCGTCTTTCATTCCGGTTTACGAGCATCTCGCCAAAATGAAATTCAATGAAGAAAACTACGAGGCGGCCCTGTCTCTTTTGTCGGAAGCGCAAATCAAAGACCCGTTCAATTATGAAGTGATGAATCTGACCGGTGTCATTTATTCTAAGAAAGGCGACAATGAATTTGCCTTGAAATGTCTTGACCGCGCCGAAATGCTTGACCCGTTTAATCCGAAAGCGCATTACAACAAGGCGCTCATCTTTTTAAAAGAAGAAAATTATGAAAAAGCCGCCGCCTCGCTTTCAAAAATATCGGAAACCGTCGCCGCTGAACACGGTATTTCATATGAAAAAGTTTCGGATTTTTATAAGCAAGCTCTTGCGGAACTCGATAAAAACTAAGAAAAATAAGCGATTTGCCGATTTTAACAAATTATAATTCTCAAAACCGAACAATCGCTTCCATATTTCATTTTTTTCATTCTTTCAAATTTTATTCTTTTATTTTTTCAAATTTCACTTTTTCAAATTTAAGATATTTTTGCCGTTTTTTCTTCCTTTTTCCAATTCCCGTTCCACAATTTTCATCGCGCACAAATCGCCGCACATGGAACACGCTTCGGAACTCGAATTGCGGGCTTCGCGAACGGCGCGCGCATGTTCGGGGTCGATTGCCAAACTGTACTGCTTCTCCCAATCCAGAGTTTTGCGGGCTTTGCCCATTGCGTTGTCACGCTCTTTTGCTTTTTCTTTCACGCCGTCTTTTACCAAATCCGCCGTATGCGCCGCAATCTGCGCGACCAGCATTCCGGTTTTAATGTCTTCTGCTGTCGGCAGCGCTAAATGCTCGGACGGGCTGACCATGCACAAAAAGTCAGTGCCGGCAGCACCGGCAATGGAGCCGCCAATCGCCGACGTGATATGG
>JGI994J12354_10002501_pt1 | contig 17838 bp, 12 predicted proteins | sample IntmicLarv3ML3BL_FD_12354 | JGI IMG/M metagenome (IMG submission 12354) | reverse complement strand
GCACAATAGAGTTTCGCAAGCGAAACTCTCGCCTGCGGCGGTCGCAATTTGCGACATATACATTGTACGCCGCAGTGTGTTCCACCAGAAGTTTTTTTATGTAATAGAAAGCAACTTCCTATTACATAAGAAAAGTGAAAACTATTTCTATACTCTAGTAATTAGTTTCCACCAAAAATAAGCCATTCGCAGTAAGAAGCATAGGGACTTCAATATCACCTACTATCATTTTTTCCACATCTTCTAATTTAATTTTTCCTATTCCTACGCCATAAAGCACTTCAGATATCATAAGTGCCATATTTTGCAAAAAATCATTTGATGTAATTCTTATCTTAACTTCATCTCCCACATGCACAATATCAATTTTTTCAATAGCCTTAATTAAAGATTTAGATTTCTTAAATGTAGTAAAATTTCTAAAATCATACTGTCCTATAAATTCCTCTGCTGCCTTTTCCATATCTTTAATAAATGGTGTAGCAAAACTATAATATACATATTTTCTTTCAAATATCGGAGCTATCTTTCCGCACATTATTCTATATTCAAAAGTTCTAGACTTAGCACTAAGACTTGCATGAAAACGTTCATCTGTACTTACTGCTGATTTAACTACTATATCCGCAGGCAAAAACCTATTACAATAATACAAAATTTCTATAGGTTCTATAACCTTATCTACCTTAACATTTACTATTTGTTTAACCGCATGAACTCCACGTTCTGTTTTATATGAAGCATTAAACTCAAAATCCATTTCAAAAAATTTAGACAAAACAGCATAGACCTTCCCCCCCACACTGTAGTTTTCGTCTAATTTTCCACGTTTTAACCAACCCTCATATCTTCCGCCATCATATTCCAGAACCAACTTATAATTTCTCATTTATTTCCCTATTTTCCTATTTTATTTAATCTCTATTTTGTTATAACTCTTTATATTTTTATAAAGCACCTAATCTCCATACTTTAACTATAAAATCACTTTGAGTTATAGCTCTTTACATATTTATAAAAACTACACATATCTTGATAATATATAACATGCCCCAAATCAATATTTTTACTACTTTGTTTTGTTATCATCAATCAATGTCATCGGTACTCTTCTGCCTTGCAATAAAGTAAAATTCATGATTATAATTGGAAAGTTTTAAAACTTCTAATTTTTCATTCTGTAAGAAGCTATATTGAAGTGTTATTAAATATAATTATTGACAGTGATAAAGTAAAATTTAAAATTATTGTTTCAAAACCATATTTGTACATTATCAAGAAAGAACATAAAGAACTATAAAATATTTTAAATAACAAATACCACCTGCAAATCACAACAGCAACATCTTCTTTACATAATTAAATTACAATTTTATAAATTCTTGCAGCTTTATATGAAAGTTTTCCTATAAAGCTGCATAATACAGAATTATTATTTTTTATAACATATCTACATCTATAAATACAGCTTTAAATATATTTATCTAATATATCTCACTGATATTAATAACTAAATATAAAATTATATTGAACTTATATATACAATATCATACTGCTATTAGTAGCCAAATCACTTAACTTGTGCAATATCAATAACGGTTAAATCGTCAGCACTATGTTCAAGACTTGCAAGTAATGCGTTAGCTGTATCCAGTGAAGTCAATACATTTACCCCAGTTTCGATTGCATTTCGTCTAATAAGAAAACCATCTTTACTATCATTTGCCCCTTGACTTGGAGTATCTATAATCAAATCAATCTCGTGACCCAAAACTAAATCCAAGATATTAGGCGATTCTTGTTCTAGTTTTCTAATTTTTACTGCCTTTACTCCATTTTCATTAAGAACATTGGCGGTACTTTTAGTTGCATAAATCTTATATCCTAAAGCCGCAAATCTCCTGCCTACTTCAATAACTTCCAGTTTATCAGAATCCTTAACAGTTATAATCATCTTCTTATGCTTAACAGGATTTACACCTGCTCCAACAAATGCCTTATAAAGCGCTTCATCAAAATCTTTAGCTATACCAAGCACCTCACCAGTAGACTTCATCTCAGGACCAAGACCTATATCAGCCCCTTTAAGTTTTTCAAATGAGAATACAGGCATTTTAATTGCTATATAATCAGCATTTGGCTGTAATCCAGAAGTATATCCTAAATCTTTAATTTTATTTCCAATAATAACTTTCGTAGCCAGCTTAACAATAGGAATCCCAGTAACTTTACTTATATAAGGAACTGTACGGCTTGAACGCGGATTAACCTCAATTACATATACCTCATCACCACATACGATAAATTGAATATTTATAAGACCTTTTACATGAAGTGCCTTAGCAAGTTTTCTAGTATAGTCTTCAATTACTCTAATTACCTTTTCGCTGATACTTTGTGCTGGATATACAGAGATACTGTCACCTGAATGAATGCCTGCACGTTCAATATGTTCCATAATTCCTGGTATAAGTATATCTTCACCATCACAAACAGCATCAACTTCAATTTCCTTACCAACAAGGTATTTGTCTACAAGAATAGGATGTTCTTGTGCATATCTGTTGATAATAGACATAAATTCTCTGACATCTTCATCAGAAATAGCAATCTGCATTCCCTGACCTCCAAGTACATAAGAAGGTCTAACAAGCACAGGATAACCTAGTTGATTAGCTACTTTAATAGCCTCATCTGCTGTATATACCGTACCGCCCGATGGTCTTGGAATTGAGCATTCCTCCAAAATAGCATCAAATAATTCTCTGTCTTCTGCCGCATCAACATCTTTCGCTGAAGTTCCAAGAATTGGTACACCCATTTTCATAAGTGCTTCTGTAAGTTTAATAGCAGTCTGACCGCCAAACTGAACTACTGCCCCATCAGGATTTTCAAGCCTCACTATGCTTTCTACATCTTCAGGGGTAAGAGGTTCAAAATAAAGTTTATCCGCAATATCAAAATCAGTACTTACAGTTTCTGGATTATTATTGATAATAATAGTTTCATAACCTTCTTCACTAAATGCCCAAGTACTGTGAACACTGCAATAATCAAATTCTATACCCTGACCAATTCTAATAGGACCTGAGCCAAGTACTAATACTTTCTTTTTACCCCTTGTTTCTTCTACCTCATTTTCACTATCATAACAAGAATAATAATAAGGTGTAGACGCCGCAAATTCTGCTGCACAAGTATCTACCATTTTAAAAGCTGCATGTATTTTATAATTATCACGCAATTCCTTAATTTCTTTTTCTGTTTTATTAGTAAGTCCTGCTATAACATTATCTGGAAATTCAAGTCTTTTTGCCTCTAAAAGCAATTCTTTGGTAAGTTCCTTAGCCTTTAAAGCCTCCTCCATTTCCACAATAATAGCAATCTTATCTATAAACCATATATCAATTTTAGTAATATCATTGATAGTTTTATAATCTATGCCCTTTCTAATTGCCTCAGCTATAAGCCAGATACGTCTATCATCAACAACATGAAGCTGTTTAATAATTTCATTCTTAGTAAGCTTTGCAAAATCACTGGAAATTAAGCTGTCTACATGCTGTTCCAGTGAACGAATGGCTTTCATTAATGCACCCTCAAAATTGGTGCAAATGCTCATAACCTCTCCTGTAGCTTTCATTTGTGTAGTAAGAGTTCTCTTTGCACTGATAAATTTATCAAATGGAAGTCTTGGAATTTTAACTACACAATAATCAAGCATGGGTTCAAAACTTGCAAAAGTTTTCTTAGTAATTGCATTAGGAATTTCGTCCAAAGTATATCCTAACGCAATTTTAGCCGCTACTTTAGCAATAGGATAACCAGTAGCCTTAGATGCGAGTGCTGAAGAACGGCTGACACGTGGATTAACTTCAATTACACAGTATTCAAAACTATCTGGTTTAAGTGCATACTGAACATTACAACCGCCGGTAATACCAAGTTCATTTATAATATTTAAAGCAGATGTACGAAGCATCTGATATTCTTTATCACCTAAAGTTTGCGATGGTGCAACTACTATACTATCTCCGGTATGTACACCAACAGGGTCAATATTCTCCATATTACAAACTGTAATACAAGTTCCGTTAGCATCACGCATAACCTCATATTCTACTTCTTTCCAGCCTGCAATACAACGTTCTACTAATACCTGACCTACTCTTGATAATCTAAGTCCATTAGCTAAAATCTCCAAAAGTTCTTCTTCATTATAAGCAATACCGCCGCCGCTGCCGCCAAGCGTATAAGCTGGACGAAGTACCACCGGATAGCCTATAATATTTGTAAATTCTAAACCAGACTGTACATCTTCAACAACAAGTGATGCCGCACAAGGTTCACCTATTTTTTCCATAGTAGTTTTAAACTCAAGTCTATCCTCTGCCTTTTTTATAGTCATTGGAGTAGTTCCTATAAGTTTAACTCCCTCAGCTTTCAAAATACCCTTTTCGTCCAACTCCATTGCAAGGTTAAGCGCCGCCTGACCTCCAAGTGTCGGAAGTATACTATCTGGTTTTTCTTTTCTGATGATTTTTACCAAAATTGGAATAGTCAGCGGTTCTATATAAACTTTATCTGCTATATCTTTATCAGTCATAATGGTAGCTGGATTAGAATTAACTAAAATTACTTCTACACCTTCTTCTCTAAGTGAACGACACGCCTGTGTTCCTGCATAATCAAACTCTGCTGCCTGCCCAATAATAATTGGACCTGAACCAATAACAAGTACCTTTTTTATATCTTCAATTCTTGGCATTATGCTTTCACCTCCATCATTTTGATAAATCTGTCAAATAGGTAATCTGAATCTTGCGGCCCTGGGCAAGCCTCTGGATGAAACTGTACTGTAAATATATTTTTACCTACATAAGATAAACCTTCATTAGTTTTATCATTTACATTTATAAATGCTGGCTGTGCTACCTTAGGGTCTAAATTATCAGTATCTACTACATATCCATGATTTTGCGAAGATATATATACTTTTCCTGTCATAATATCTTTAACTGGGTGATTTCCGCCTCTATGCCCATATTTTAACTTATAAGTATCTGCTCCTGCTGCAAGTGCCATAAGCTGATGACCTAAACATATCGCAAATATTGGTATATCAGAATCATAAAGTTTTTTGACTTCTTTTATTATCTCAATACATTCTTTTGGATCTCCAGGTCCATTTGAAAGCATAATACCATCATGACCTGCTGCTAAAATTTCTTCTGCTTTAGTCCATGCAGGATATATAGTCACTTTACACCCTCTATCCGAAAGTCTTCTTGCAATATTTTCCTTGGCGCCAAAATCCATAAGTGCTACATCATATTTTCCTTCACTATATACTGATTTTTCCTTACAGCTAACCTTGTTTACAACACCTTCTACTTTATATTCATGAATTTTTTCTAAAACAGGTGTTAAGTCCTTATACTCTTTAGTGGTAATTAAACCATTCATAGTACCTTTTTCTCTTAATATCTTTGTGAGAGTTCTGGTATCGATACCGCTAATACCTGGAATGTTGTTTTTTTCTAAGAAATGTTGAATAGTGTCCTCGCATCTGAAATTGCTTGGGATTCTTGATAATTCTCTTACAATAAATCCATCTACCCATGGTTTTATTGATTCTGTATCTTCATAACATACTCCGTAGTTACCAATTAAAGGATACGTCATTACAACTGCCTGCCCCGCATATGATGGGTCCGTCATAACTTCCAAATATCCTGTCATAGAAGTATTAAATACTATTTCACTTATAACTTCTCTTGATGAACCTATCGATGTACCCGTAAAAACTGTACCATCGTCAAGAATTAAATACGCTTTCATGATACCACCACATCCCTCTCTTTTTTGTAATTTTAACACGATTTATATACTAATATTTGAGTTAAAATTATGCTAAAACTTATTTTTGCTCAAATTGTAACGATTTTATCATATAAATGATATTATTTCAAGCATATATTATTCTTTTTCTGTTCTTTTTAAAAATAATATACTAATACTCTGTTTTACTTAATTAATCTCTTTATAATATCAAATTATTATATAAAAATTCTCCCAAGAAACATAATATTTCACAATTTATAAATTAGTCAGTATGATTGTTTATATCTTATACAATTAAATATTAATTCAAAACCGACCTAGAATGACACTAATAAATCATAAATACTATCTTCAAATATTATTATTTAACCTCTTTTTATTAACATACAGATAAAATTATCTACAATAATCTTTCTAGAATCTTTCCATAAACATAATTTTCATTTTCTACAATATTATCAATAAAGCTTTTGTTATCCATAAGTATTGTTGGTTTTGGTGATACAATACTTTTAATCACTTTATTTCTAAGTAGAGTTGCTATATTTACAATCTCATCCTGCCTTACAAATAAATCATTTTCGAACTTAAATCCATTTCGAACTAAAAAATCCATTCTTTTCCTCATAAGTTTCTTATGCTCTAATAAACCATTCATAATAATAACAAGGTATATCAGTTCTTCTTGATGCAGAAATAATCATAATCAATATTCCTTTCTATGAGATACTTATTTTACCGATTTCATCAAAATTTACAAATCTATTACAAATTGCAAGTGGTATTGGACGATGCGAAATTATTATTATTATATGTGTATTTGCCAACCTTTTAATAACTTCAAATATCTTCGCCTCAGTGTGAGGATCAACGGAGCTTGTTATCTCATCCAAAACTAATATTTTTGAGTTTCTCAATAGTTGACGAGCAATAACTAATTTTTGTTTTTGCCCGCCAGAAAGCATCATCCCATTTTCGCCTATATTAGTGTTGAGTCCGTTAAGCATATAATTTATATCATCTAAAAAGCAAGCTTGTTTACAAGCCACAAATATTTCTTGCTTTGATGCTTTTTGACTATATTGCAAATTCTCACTGATAGTGGTGTTAAACAAAATACTGTCTTGCATGATAATCCCTATATTTTCATATAAGACCTTTGTTGATAAATCATTAAGAGCAATTTTGTTTAAAGTAACAGCTCCTTCATTGGGCAATTCTATGCCAGATATAAGCTTTGCTAGTGTGCTTTTACCACTACCACTTTTTCCTGTAAATGCAACGATATCTCCTTTTGCTAAACGCAAATTGAAATTTTCAAATAGCCAAATATCTGTATTTTCATATTTAAAACTCACATTATTTAACCTTATATCAACATTATCATTATTTAGCAATTTATGATAATCTATTTTATTCATTCGATTGTTTAGTTTACTTGTTTCATATTCTTCTAACAACCTTTCCAAATAAGGAATGGACTCTAATAATTGAGAATCTTTTGAAGCAAAGCTATTAATGTTTACCCTAAGCATTTCATAATATGTGATAAAAACTAAGAGAGACCCTATTGATAGATCCTGATGCGCAATAAAAAGTCCACCAAAAAAATATAATAATATTTTCATTAAAAATTCATCTTTTAATCTAGGGAATACACGGTTACTTAATACCCACAAATTCATCCATTTCCTATTGTTCTCACAATAAATATCAAGGTATTTTTGATATTTTTGCATTTTTCTTTCTTGGAGATTGAACGATTTTACCGTACTCCAACCATATATTATTTTTTGCAACCAACTATTCATTTGCTGTTTGTTATCCCTTATAACATTATTATACTTCCCTTTCTTCTTTCCAATGATATTTTCAAATAATATTGTAATAGGTATAATTAAAATAGCATATGTAGCTAAATAAAAATTTATATGATATAGCAAAACCACCGAAAGGATAACCCTTAATGCAGACAACACATAATCTATAGTTTGATCTTCTATAAATAAATTCAAGTGCCCCAAATCATTTTCAATTCTTAGCTTTAACTCGCTGGCATTTAACTTGTCTGCATGAATTGGCCGATATAAAATACTAATTAATATTTTGCATTTAAGCGAAAATAAAGATATATTTAAAAATTTGTTTCTTACCATAAATTGAATATACCCTAATCCAACATTTAAAATATAAACAAGTAAATATCCACACAAAACAAACGGAATTAAACTGATATCCTTTCCAATAACAATATTATTTATAAACATTTTGTAAAATTCTGGATTTACATACGATAATGCGGTTCCAATTACTGCACATAAACCAAGAAGGAAATAATATTTCTTTGCCCTAATCATCACCGGAAGAAATTGTTTGAGCAGACTAGCCCTTTTTTGCATTAACTTAAACATTATTCTCCCTCCTTCGCAAAAACCTTTTTAAAGTAAGAAGAATGAAGTAAAAGCTCTTTTGGATCACCAATATCGTATATTTCTCCATCCTTAATAACAATAGCTTCATCACATTGTAATATTGAATTTAATCTATGTGTGATAATAATTGTTGTTTTACCATGTAGTGCTTCACCCCATGCATCAAATATACTTTTTTCAGACTCATCGTCTAAAAAACTTGTCGATTCATCAAAAATAATAATCTTAGGATTTTGCAAGTAAATCCTTGCTATAACAATACGTTGGATTTGTCCACCAGATATACCTCTTCCATCATCACCAATCACAGTATCTAATTGTTCTGGTAAAGACCTAATAAAATCAACTATACCTGCTTGCTGACATGCCTGTTCTATATCACCCTCTGAAGCATCGTTTTGACCAAGTAAAATGTTTTCCCGTATTGTTGTATTAAATATAAAAGGTTCTTGTAAAACAATACCTACATTTTTTCTGAGACTCTGGAGATTAACCTTATCAATAGGAGTATTATCAATTTGTATATTACCTTTTTGAGGTTCATAAAAGCGCAATAACATATAAGTCAAAGTGGATTTACCGCAGCCACTTTTTCCCACAATACCAACTTTTTGTCCACTCTTAATTTTAAAAGAAATATTTCTCAACATAGGTTTTTCATCATACTGAAAATGCACATTATTATATTGAATTACACCATTTGTAATGATTAAGTCTTCACCTTCAAACAGATCCGCTTCTTCTGGTTGCTTTATAAAATCATGAAGGCTCTTAATATACTCAACTCGTATTTTTGCATCCAAGTGTGAATTTACTAAAGCTCCGACGCATAATCTTACATCAGTATAATAAGCCACTATCACTAACATTGAGCCAATTGTAATATCGTTAACATAAGAAAAATATGCTAAAACTACAAACAAAAATAATTGTAAAATAAATTGACTTCCATTTAAAATATTCTGTCCGTTCATTTGTGTTAAAGATAATTTTATATTGAGTCTTATTAGTTTTTTATTATCATAAGAAAAGTCTTTGAATACTTTATTTTGAGCAGCCAAGAGTTTTATATCTCGCAATGAATTCAATAAATCAAAAATTTTACCGTTATATTTTGTGTATTGCTTTTGTTTCTCATCAGCATATATTCGCAACTTTTCACCAAAAAACCTTGATATTATCACTGAAATAGGAACTAACATCATTACTATCAAACCAAGCTCCCAACTTATTATTAATATGAATACCATACAAAATATAATATTCAAAAAATTATTGATATTATGGATGAAGTTCTTCAAGAAAAAGTTAAGGACTTCTCCTGTATAATCATCAATAATCGTCATAAGTTCTCCCGAGCTGGATCCAGAAAGATACTTGGGAGAACATTTCATTAAATGCCTAAAGGCATCTAACTTAATGTTATATGTGAAACTGGAAGTTAAATAACTATGTTGATTTTGAGTGAAATAATAGACATAACTGTAGAATATTACAAAACTTAATTGCAGTAACCCTAGACTTAAAAATATTGAAACATTTTGATAATAAACAATCTGGTCTATCATGATCCCACTGATTATGGGAACCACTATATAAAGAGCATAATCAAATAAATAACCAATGTAGAAAATCAAAAAGTTATGCCAATAAGGTTTTGCATATCCCCACAAAAACTTGAAACAGGAAAAATAATTAAATTTCCGTTCCTCATTCAATGGTTTTACCTCCTCTCAAAAAAATACATTCAATTAAACTGATTCGTTTTGTCACAATTTCATATGTATATATTTGATCATAATTTTCAGAAAAAACTGGATCACTATTTTCAAAGTATATATGCTGATCTTGTATTTCAATTCTGACATTTATCACCTTTTCATCTTTATTAGTGCTTATGTACATGATGTCAGTTTTGCTATTTATAAATGATGAATCATCAGCAATCTCAATATAATACATCTCACCATCTTTTTTAGCTTTCAATTCAAAAGATTGTGTTATCGGTACTTGTATTTTCAACATTTGAAACAACAATATCCCAATCAAAATGACATTAGTAATAATAATAGCAAAAATGTTACTTGAAAATTTATACATACAATAAATCACACTCCTTTGCAACCTGTTTAACTGTTTTATAAATCATTTTATCCTTATGCAGTATATCAGTAATATTTTCAGTAAAAACAATTTCTTTACATCTCAATTCATTGACTTTAATTTTTGTTAATAGATTGTCCACTGCATAAATATTTTGGCTAATCACACCAGTGTCAATTGTAAACGCTAAACAGTAAAACAATGTTTCAAAAGTCTATACCTCTATTGTAAATAATTATCATAAATGTACAATTTCATCTTTTTGCCGCCTCACCCCAATAATCAATGTACATTCCTTATTCTTGACTATTACACCAATAACTTGACTTCCGTAAGTGTGGGTATTTATATAGCCCAATAGAGTTTCGCAAGCGAAACTCTCGCCTGCGGCGGTCGCAATTTGCGACATCTACATTGTACGCCGCAGTGTGCTCCACCAGAGGTGTTTTTATGTAATAGAAAGAATTTCCTATTACATAAAAACAGCGCAGACAAGCTGTACAAGCTAAATGTCTGCGCCACTATATTCATCTTTATGTAAAGAGCTTTACGAAAAAGAATTTGTACAAGGTTCAATCAGCGAACCAAATAAATAACTGTTCTTTTTCAACTAGACTTATCCCCTTTTAACACCATTACTTATATAATGATTTTATTTTACCATATTCGCGCAGCATTATCAAAAACTAATTCAAGTCATATTCGTAAAATTGTCGCAAACACTTATCTTTCTATAAGCAATGAAGTTAATATATAATATTTCTTTTATCTAAAAACAAGATAACAAAAGCATTCAGACAGCAATTATTTATTCTAATTTGTAACACTATCCAGTAAGCTAATAGATAAACATAATTATCAAAATATAGAATTAGTTTATCAATAACTCCTATGTTAGGTAATCAAATAAATAATTGCTGTCCATACACAAAACCATTACATTAATATTTTAAATTAATTTAAAATTACTGCTTCTGTTTCTTTATCAAAGATGTGAATTTTACTCATATCAAGTGCTAAAGTAATTGTATCTCCCGGTCTTGCTGCTGTACGAGGATTTACTCTAGCTGTAAAACTTGTCTGGTCAACATCAAAGTAAAGGTAAACCTCAGCACCAAGCATTTCATAAACTCTAATAGTTGCTGAAATAACACTGTTTGGTGATGCAGATATGAATGCTTCTTCATCATGAAGATCTTCTGGACGAATACCAAAAGCTACTTCTTTACCAATATACGCTGGATTAAGCTGTTTTACTTTTCCTTCTGGCAATACTATTTTATTCCCACCGAAAGAAATTATAACATCATTGCCTGATTTTTCAAGTTTTGCATCAATAAGGTTCATCTGAGGTGAACCAATGAAACCAGCAACGAATTTATTTTTTGGCTTATCATAAAGATTTTGAGGTGAATCTACCTGCTGAACAATACCAGCTTTCATAACTACAATTCTTGTACCAAGAGTCATAGCTTCTGTCTGATCATGTGTAACATAAATAATAGTAGTTTCAAGTCTTTGATGTAACTTAGAAATTTCGATACGCATCTGTACTCTAAGTTTTGCATCAAGGTTTGATAAAGGCTCATCCATAAGGAATACTTTTGGCTGACGAACTATAGCACGTCCCATAGCAACACGCTGTCTTTGTCCACCTGATAAAGCCTTAGGCTTACGATCAAGTAATGAAGTAAGATCAAGAATTTCTGCTGCATTCTTAACTTGTTTATCTATATCTGCTTTTGGAACTTTTCTAAGTTTAAGACCAAATGCCATATTATCATATACTGTCATATGAGGATACAAAGCATAGTTCTGGAATACCATAGCTATATCTCTATCCTTAGGTTCTACATCATTTACCCTCTTATCATCAATTAATAAATCACCTGAACTAATTTCTTCAAGACCAGCAATCATACGAAGTGTAGTTGATTTACCGCAACCTGAAGGTCCAACAAATATGATAAACTCCTTATCCTCTATCTCAAGATTGAAGTCCTTAACCGCAACAAAGCCATTAGGATATACTTTACATACATTTTTAAGTGATAAACTTGCCATTATACCAATTCCTCCTATAAATTTGTTTTGCACATAAATATATTATGTGATTAATCTTTACAGATATCATACACTAGAGACTTCATTTTAACTATATCTCAAATGTCCAAAATATGTTTTTCGCTTTTAGTAAAATTGTATATTTCTCTATTTTTTTAACTTATATGACAATTTAAAAGATATTTTTTTCATTTATACTAGATATTTTGTATATTAATATAATTTTTATATCCTTTTATCTTCATCATTTTTAATAAAATTTATATAAAAACCTTATAATTTGGTATAAACGCTAAACTATATATAAAATTCCTAATAATTTATATAATTACACATATTAATTTGCAAATAGCACTTGAAATTGTTGTTATTTTTAGTATAATACTTTTATAATATAATAACAGAATGCAAATATTATAGTAATTATAATTAAATTTTTTGAAAGGTAAGTGATTTATATGGGACAAGTTATTTCTGAACACGATAAAGCCATAGGTGCACGTATTAAGAGTGAAAGAAAATTATTTCATCTAACTCAAGAACAATTAAGCGAGGCTCTTGGAATTACTCCTAACTATCTAGGAGAAATTGAACGCGGACGTCGTTCATTAACACGAAAAGTTGCTACTAAACTTTGTAACTATTTTGGTTTAACTTATGATTTTCTTTATAATGGTAATTGTGATATTTCACTCTCATCACTTTCATCAGAAGGTGCTATACCGCCAAATAAAGCGGAATTACTTCATTTTATTGAAAATTGCAGTGAAAATGAATGTACATCATGTCTTTCATTTGTAAAAAGTATGGTTTTAGCTATACGAAGCAGTACCAATTCTGATGTATTAAAAAAATAATCTACTTTTTCATTCAAGAACTTATGATACAATAATCCTTGTAATCATAAGTTCTTTTTTTGTTTAATAAAATTATAGTATCAAGAGTATCTTTTCCCAAAAGCTAATTTCCCGCTTTCATAATGAATGAAATATTGGGTTAGAAACTTACAAATGGCATAAAATGAGTTTTTATATTTACTATTTAAAATAATAATATGACCTTTGGAAAACAAAACCTACAGCGAAACACATTTCTTTAATATTAAATTTTCATATTTTTAACATCATATATATCATTATACTTATATTTTTACATATTTTTTTACAACAAATATATAAAATTCAACTACAATTCTTCCACTCTTGATATTATTATGTTACAATACACATTATTACTATAATTTTATAAATAGAAAGGTTACCTAAATGAATAATATAAGACTATTTACCGATTCATCTTGTGATCTTCCACAAGAATATTTAAAAGAACATTCTGTCACTATGTTACCATTTTATGTATCTTTTAATTCAACTGATTATTATAAAGAAATTGAAGAAATATCCATTGATACATTTTATGAAAAACTTGTTTCTACAAAGATTTTCCCGAAAACTTCACTGCCTTCTGTCCAAAATTATCTTGATGCATTTATGCCGGCAGTAAAAGAAGATGCTAATATTATTTGTACCTGTCTGACTTCTAAGTTTAGCGGTTCTTACCAATCAGCATGTACCGCTAAAGATATGATACTTGATGACTACCCTAATGCTAATATTTCTATTATTAATTCTATGCAGGCAACTGCTGGGCAAGGTCTTGTTTTACATCAAGTAATAGGAATGGTTGAAGCAGGCATGTCATATATTGATATATTATCTAAAATTGATACTTTGATAAGTACTTCAAGAATCTTTTTCACAGTAGGAACTCTTGAATATTTACAAAAAGGCGGACGTGTAGGCAAAGCCTCAGCTTTAGCAGGCAGCATACTTAATCTAAAACCAATTATACAGTTAAATGAAGGAGAACTCTTACCTGTAGGAACCGTACGCGGACGAGGACGTTCACTTGATAAGGTAGTTTCATTAATATCTGAATATTTTGAACAGCATGGTGAAAATTATAATGACTATGACTTTTGTGTTGTATATGGCTCTGATAAAGCAGATTCCTTAAAAATACTTAATTCACTTGAAAATCTTATCGGATATAAATTGAAACTTCCTCTTATGCAAATCGGCATTACTATAGGAACTTATACTGGACCTGACCCTTCTGGTATATGTTTTATTAAAAAATGGATAAATATCTAAAATACCATATAAGTAAAGCCATTATTATGTATTGCCCCATATAGTTAGATATTTAGACCTAACTGTATGAGGCAATAAAATCACAAAATATTTTTAATATCTTTAGTTCACTTTTTCACACTAATTAACAAATTGTCAATTGTATGAATTTAAGAAAAAAGAACAACTTACATATTTTCCATTTTAATTATACTAATACATACTTTTATATAATATCTTTTGGAAATTGTACCAAACAAACTGGTGTTTTTGCATTAATTCTATCAACCTCATAAAGCATACCGCTCTCATTATCAATTTTAAAAGCTGCTATTTGGTCACTGTCTTGATTTCCTGCAAGCAAAAATTCACCCTCATAGTCAATAACAAAATTCCTAGGTGTTTTTCCTCCGCAAGATATTTCTTGAACCTTTGAAAGTTTTCCTGTAAATTCATTTATGCTATAAACCACTAAGCTATCTGCTCCACGATTTGAAGCATATAGAAACTTCCCATTTGGCAAAATATGCAAATCAGCGCAAATATTTTCACACTGCTTTTGAATTGTAGAAATAGTTTGCAGACACTCCCACTTTTCATCTGCCTTAATCCATTCCAAAACTGAAATACTAGATGCCAACTCATTAATAATATACAATTTATTTTGAGAAGTTAAATACTCCCCATACCTTGGGCCGCTGCCTGCCATACACTTATAGGTAACATTAACAGCCTCTGCTAATTCTTCCCCATCAAAATAATAGGCGATTAAACAATCCGTACCTAAGTCAGGTACAAATAAATATGGAATCCCCTTAATAAAGATACATGAATGGGCATGAGGTCCTTTTTGTCTTATAGAATGTATACTGCCTCCTTTATGCTGTGAAAAACCTTTTTTACTTTTTAGACCTTTATCACATACTTCATAGGTACTGACACTTCCTGTCATAAAATTCGCAACAGCTAAGACTTCCTCATTTGGCGATAATGCTAAATGGCAAGGGTCCTGTCCGCCTGTTCCAAATTCATTTATCTTTGTTAAATCACCTGTTTTACGGTCTATATAAAACGCAGTCACCGCCCCTTCTTGCTTTCCTTGATACTCTTTTAATTCATTAACTGCATACAATATAGTACCTGATTTATTTAGACAAAGATATGATGGATTATCAGTTTTTATTTTTAGTTCACAAGACTCTAAAGCCGCATTTTCTTTATTTAATTTTAATAAATAAATCCCTTCACCCTTGCCTTCAAAAATTTCGCCTGTGCCAAAAAGAATAGGTTTTGTATAAGTTCCCACATAAAAATAACTATATTGTCCCAACTTACAAATTCCCCCTCTTTAATATTTTTAATGCTTCAATAATAAAATTATCACGTTCATCTTTTAGTTTATTCATATCTTTCTCATTCCAATTATAAAACCCTTGTCCAGTCTTAGCGCCTAAATCCCCTCGTTTCACCATATTCTCCATAAGTGTACAAGCCTCTTTGTCTGCACTAATATCTGGCAATACTGTATTTTGAACCAAAGTACATAAATCCACACCAACACCATCTACATGTTCCAAAGGACCCCATGCAGGAAAGCGAATACCCATACCCATTTTAACTGCTATATCTACATCTTCAGGACTTGCAAGCCCCATTTCTACAATACTTGCCGCCTCTCTAATAATTGCCTGAAGGATTCTATTGGCTAACTGACCTGATAAATCTTTCTTTACCAAAACTGCTTTCTTACCCCAACGGTTTAATTCATTTTTCATTTTTAGTGCTATTTCAGGGTCTGTCCACTCACTCATAACTACTTCTACTAATGGAACTAAATGTGCAGGAAACCAAAAATGAGTAGTCATTGTTCGTTCTTTATGTTTAACACCTGCTGCTATATCTGTAATTCTTAAACCGCTTGTATTACTTGCAATAGGTACTTTAGGCGGAAGTAATTTATCTATTTCTTTAAATAATTTCTGCTTAAGTTCTAGGTTTTCATAAACTGCCTCAATTACCATATCAGCATTTTTAAGTGCAGTTTCCATACAGCAATTCCACTCCAATAATGTTTCTGCTGTTTTTGCCTCTTTTTCTGTTGTAAGTTCATTCTTTAGTAAAATTGCAATACTCTCTTTAGCAGTTAAAATCCCTTTTTCTGCTGACTCCTGAACCACATCTACTAAAACGGTATAATTTCCAGCCAGAGCACTTATAGCTGCAATTCCGCTTCCCATCATACCACTGCCTATAATCACAACTTTATTTGGCATATTTACTCACCCCCATTAGGATAAATGATTACTTTCATAGCTCCGCCTAATCTTTTTTCAAAAGTTTCAAATGCCTTTTTAGTTTCCTCTAATGAAAATGTATGAGTAACCATATCTTTTACTTCAATACGCCCGCTTGCAATCATATTAATAACTTTCTGACTTACATCAGGATTAGCTCTTGAACCAAACAATGTTAGTTCATTATGTGTTGTATATTTTAAAGGAATTTCTTCTGTCACTCCATCTTTTGCAACTCCCAGCATAACTACCTTTCCGCCTTTGCCGCACATTTTCAAGGCTTGAACAATAGTTCCTGATGCACCAGAACATTCAAGTGCCAAACTAACACCTAAACCGCCTGTCAATTCCCGAACTTTCTCTACAGGGTCACACTTAGAAAAGTCTACGGCTTCATCTGCTCCAAGTTCAAGTGCTGTTTCTATTCTAGGCATTCTGCCTACCATAATTACTTTTCCTGCTCCCATAGCTTTTGCTAATTTCATCGCCATTATTCCAATAGGTCCAGGGCCAATTATAGCTACTGTACTCCCTGGCAATACTCCTGACAGTTCTAAACCATGCAGTGCAACACCTGCGGTATCACACATAGCCGCCTCTTCAAACGATACCTCTTTAGGAATTTTAGTAACACTTTTTATATGGTAAGTATTATATTGTGCATATGCTCCTTGTGAAGTAAAACCATAATGCCTATGTCCAGTTTCAGGATTTCCATAATTTAAGCACAAAGTATACCTTCCTTTTAAACAGTTTATACAATATCCACATCCTTTATGTGCCTCACCAGCTACTCTATCCCCAACTTCTATGTCAAAAACCTTACTTCCCTTTGCAACTACAGTTCCTGCCCACTCATGCCCCGCAATAAATGGATAATTAGGCGGCCATACACCTGCCAAACCTCCATGAATAATTTCAGGGTCACTTCCGCAAATTGCTATTGCATCAATTCTGCATAATACTTCT
>JGI994J12354_10002500_pt1 | contig 17838 bp, 10 predicted proteins | sample IntmicLarv3ML3BL_FD_12354 | JGI IMG/M metagenome (IMG submission 12354) | reverse complement strand
ATTTCCTCCTCTCACTGAAAAAATAGGAGCTATACATGGTATAGCAAGAACGGACCCTGAGTATCGGGAAAAACTCAAAAAACAACTTGAAACCTTTTTGGCATCTGATGAATTAATGCGTCAAATTAAAGAAAAAGCGTTCACAGCAGAGTTGTTTTTGAGTTACCGCAAGATGGACATCAATGAGGCTCGGCGTTTTATGAAAGTTTTCCACGACATAGATGGCTTTGAGTCTGTTTCCATATGGTATGATAATTTTTTAGAAGCTGGCAGAATTTTTGATGATGAAATTAAGGAATCCATCCGAAAAAGCGACGCATTTGTACTGCTTGTAACACCCAACCTTTTGAAAAAAAACGCTTTTGGGGAAGACAACTATGTGCAAAGCACGGAATATCCGTTTGCACGGGAAAACAACAAACCCATCCTACCGACAGAGATTATTCAAACCGACAAAAATCAGTTTAATGCATTGTTCCCTGACGCCGGCTCATTTATTAACATAGAAAATACTGAAACCATGCGCGAAGCTTTTTCGAATGTTTGTGAAATCTCTTTGCCTAACCAAGACGTCGAGCGTTTTTATTTACTGGGAATGGCGTATTTAAAAGGTTTTGGCGTCGAAAAGGATGTCGTTAGAGCAATTCGTCTGTTAGAAAATTGCACAAAAAACAATGACGCCTTAGCGTTAAAAGCAATTAGACAGCTATCCGATATTTATAAAGATGGAATCTGTTTAGATGTCGATTACATAAGCGCCTTACGTTGGGAAAGGCTCAATGTTTCAGTCACAGAAAAACTTTACGGGTTGAAAAACATTGAAGAAACAGCTGTCGCTTACGGCAATCTAGGCGTTGTTTATGAAAAAAATAGTGAATATGATAAAGCGTTGGAATGGTTCAAAAAAGCGTTGGAAATATATCAGGAAACCGACTGTACTCATCCGAAAATTGCAGTTTCCTATAATAATATCGGAACAGCTTATCTGAGACAAGGTGAATATGACCAAGCATTAAATTGGCATTTGAAATCGGTGGAACTATGCGAAACACTTGGGGAAGAAAATTTAATTGTTTCCGCTGCATATAACAACACTGGTCTTAATTACGAAGAATTAGGGGAATATAGCAAGGCGTTAGTATGGTTTCAAAAAGCTTTGTCGGTTAATAAAAAAATATTCGGTCAAGAACATGCAAGTACCGCAACTGTATGCCACAATATCGGTATGGTTTACAACAAAACCGGGGAATATGAAAAGTCTCTTGAGTGGAATGAAAAAGCGTTGGAAATTCGTCGGAAATTCGGAGAAAATCATCCGGACGTTGCAATCTCATACAATAGTATTGCATCAGTTTATGTTGATAAAGGAGAGTACGACAAGGCACTCGAATGGTTTAGGAAAGCTTTAGAAATTCGTGAAAGAATTTTTGGTAATGAGCATTTAGCTACCTCAGAATTATACAATAATATGGCATTGGTTTACAGTAGAAAAGAGGAATATGACCAGGCATTAGAATGGTACCGGAAAGCCTTGTCTGTGATTGAAAAAACCATGGGTAAAGAGAAGTCTGAGACTGCTGCTGTATACAATAATATTGCTGTTGTATATGTGAACCAGGGGAATTATCAAAAAGCGCTAGAAGAGCTTCAAAAAGCATTAATTATACGCGAAAAAGTTTTCGGGGAAGAACATCCCGAAAACAATCATACATATAACAATATTGCTGTTGTATATGATAGGCGGGGGGAATACTCGAAAGCATTGGAATGGTACAAAAAAGCGTTAGCGGTTTGTGAAAAGAATTTTGGAACCGAGCATCCTAATATTGCCATGATATGCAATAACATTGCTCTCGTATATTACGATATGAAAAACTATCAAGAAGCTTTGAAATGGCTTGAGAAAGCTTTGCCAATAGATGAAGCGTTCTTGGGAATTGAACATCCCGATACCATTGGGGTGCGTAACAACATCGCCGATGTAAAACATAAAATAAGCTCTAAGCCAGCTGTAAAACAGTGGTGGATCAATAAAAAATAAAAATCAGGGAGGAATATTAAATGTTATTCAAGAATTCCAATGAAAAAGCGGCAAAAAAAATTATGAAAGCGAGAGATTTACCTAAAAACTATGGGGCTTTACTCATTATTTTTAATATTGAAAAAATTGAGAATAGCTTTAATACCCCAATATATGGGAGAAAATCATATGAGCTGCTTTTTTCCGGCATTCGTCTTACAAATCTATATCCTGAAGAGTATTATCCGCGATTTCGTTCGGGGGACATTACAGATAATCATGGAATAGAACGCTGGGTGATTGCTATAGAAGGCTTTTTAGAAGATGAGAGTGCTATTGACAATTTAGTTGACTCAATAGAAAACTCGGGATTTGCGGATTTTGTCGAAGGCATTCAATTCGTGAATTTTATAGATTTTTATAATTTACCGTTAATATGTGACGGCCGGTTATCAGTAGGTTATGACGCACGCAGCGGCGAAACTACAGATTATTGTATTATAAGTGAAAGTGAAAACGATATGGCTACACCTGAATTTAAGAAGATATTTGGTGATACGCATATAGAAAAACATACTTCCATTAAGCGGCAGAATACTTTTAATGCTATTAGTTCAGGAGTTTTTGATGAAAAAGGTACAGAAGAATCGAAAAATGACGCTTCTTTTACAAGCAGTTCAAATGAATTGACAGAATGCATAGACATTTTTCTTTCAAAATGTGACTTTGATATCACTCCTGATTTTAAAGAATCATATCTGCTTATTATAGCTTGGCATACAAGGAATGATTGTAATATACAAAAAGAGAAGTACTCTGAGGAAGAATGGTATCAAATGGGTGTTACTCGCAACAGCGCTTTTGTGAGCGTTCTTAATAAAATAATTAATGACAGCGGTGCAAGAAGTCTGCAAAAACCAGAACAAACAAAGTTTATTGAAAATTGTTCGTACAAGCTTGGCGAGTTGTTGACCAAATCGTATCAGGCAGCATTAGAAAGCTATCGAAGATCAGGCTATTTGGATTTTGATAATATCCCTGATGAAGTTATAGAAAGCAAACAGTGTGAGTTCGAAGAAATGAGTGAGCAGTTTATTGAATATTGTTTTGAACATCCTGAGTTTGAATTTGAGTACCTATAAATTAAATAATGTGCTGAAAAACTTCCGCAAGTAAATATCGGAAGGCGGTTGAACGGTGTCTCCGGTGAAGTCAAAGCGAGCATTGACGGCATGAACACCAATAAGTTTACCAACGCATTGAAAACCTCTGCATCAAAATATTCAAAAGCGGCAGGGAAACTTGGTAAAATCAAATAAACAGTGAGAGGGATAGTGTCTATGAACATCATCAGAAAAGCGAGAGGCAAAGATATTTCGAAAAAAGACCAGAGGGTATTTTTCTGTTGTGCCGATCAAAATTTCAATCAAAAGGATATGCTCATCAGTGACTTGTTATCGCAGGATGCAGGGATAGCTTGCATTGTATCTTGGGTTGAATCCGGCGATAATGTTGATACAGAGGCACTTCGAAACGAATTGCAAGAATCACAATTGCTGGTATTGTGGGTAACGGCGGAACTCCTTGAATCAATCAGTGATGGTGTGCTTCCCATTGAATACAGAATAGCCCGTGAAATAGATTTGCCTGTGCTGCCTATTGCCAATGACGGAGAGCTGTTTCCGAGCCTTACGGAAAAAATGGGTGCGATACACGGCGTAGCAAAAACAGAGCCGGAATATCGTGTAAAGCTCAAAAAACAACTGGAAACTTTTTTGGCAACAAATTTACAAATTAAAGAGATTCAAGACAAAGCTTTTACGGCCGAAATATTTTTAAGTTATCGCAAAATGGATGTTGACAGTGCGCGTTACTTTATGAAAGCGCTCCATGATATTGAGGGCTTTGAATCTGTTTCTGTATGGTATGACAACTTCCTTACGGCAGGCCGAAATTTTAATTACGAAATAGAAGAATCAATCAATAATAGTGATGCGTTTGTGCTGTTGGTAACACCCAATTTGGCTACGGAGGGCAATTATGTACAAACTACGGAATATCCGTTTGCCTATAACAACAGCAAAGCTATCATACCCATCGAAGTTGTGCCGACCGATTCCGAAAGCTTTTCATTTTTGTTTCCCAATGTGGGCACTCCTGTCAATATAAATGATCCCGTTGCTATGCGTGACAGCTTTTTAAATATACTTCCACGCCCGGAACAACAAAATCGAGATGGGGAAAGCGATTATTTACTGGGTATGGCATACCTGAAGGGTTTTGGCGTTGAGAAGGATGCCAACAGGGCGATACAACTATTCGAAGGTTGTGTGAAAGGACACACCGAACTGGCGTTAAAGGCCAGTCAACAGTTATCTCGCATTTACCAATATGGAATGGGTGTAAAAATTGATTATGTAAAAGATTTGGAATGGCGGAAAAAATGTGTTGATATATGTGAACAGCTTTACGGCACAGAGGATATAAGAACAGCCAACGCAAAGCAATTGTTAGCGGGTTCTTATATTTTGTTAGGCGAGTACGATCAGGCCGTCAGCATGCGTTTCAAAGCCTTGGAAGATATTGAAAAAAAACTGGGCAACAAGCATCCTGCTTTTGCGTTAAGCTGTAAAAGCCTGGCCTATGCTTACGGCGAAAAAGGCGCGTGGGACAAGGCTTTAGAATACAATTTAAAAGCTTTGGAAATTTATATTGAGACAGACTTATATATCAACATTGGCGCCTGTTATAACAGATTGGGTGAAAGTGAAAAGGCACTGGAATGGTTTCAAAAGGCGCTGGAGGCCGAGGAAGAACAAAACGGCAAAGATACTCCGGCTGTTGCCTGCATATACAACAATATAGGAGTCATATGTAACAAAAACGGCGAATACGACAGAGCCATTGAATGGTATCAACAGGCTTTGGTTATCCGTGAAAAAGTCTTAGGGAAAGAACATAAGGATACATCAACCTCATACTCGAACATCGGAATCGCTTACGAGAACAAAGGCGAACGTGAGAAAGCGCTGGAATGGCGTATCAAAGCGGCCGATGTACAGGAAAAGTTGTTTCCGGAGAAATCGTCCACAGCCACAACCCTTTGGCGTATCGGAGATACCTGTCGTATGCAAAAAAAATACGATGAAGCCATTGGATGGTTTTTAAGAGCGATGGCGATAGAGGAAAAACTATATCCGGAAGGGAATTCATCTCTCGCCAGAACCTATTGGGACATTGGCAATGCCAACTATTGTCAAAAAAAATATGACGAAGCCGTTGAGTGGTTTTCAAAAGCGATGGTGATAGAGGAAAAACTATATCCGGAAGGAGATTCATCTCTCGCCAGAACCTATTGGGACATTGGCAATGTCAACTATTGTCAAAAGAAATACGATGGAGCCATTGAATGGTTTTTAAAAGCTCTGGCTATCCGCGAAAAGGTTCTTGGTAAAGAACACCCGGAGACCGTAACCACCTATAAGAATATCGCGAATTCATACAGCGGCAAAGGCGTTGCTTGCTATAATCAAGGTGAATATGATGAGGCTCTAAAGTGGTATCAACAGGCGTTGGAAATCCGCGAAAGAGTTCTTGGTGAAGAACATCTGGATACAGCTATCTTATACAACAATATCGGCCATGTATATTATTACAAAAAAGGCGAGTATAATGAGGCGTTGTCCTGCTATCAAAAAGCTTTGGTTATCCGCGAAAAAGTTCTCGGTGAAGAACATCAGGACACAGCCATCTCATACAATGCCATCGGCAATGTATATTATACCAAAGGCGAGTATGATGAGGCGTTGTCCTGGTATCAAAAAGCTCTGGCTATCCGCGAAAAGGTTCTCGGCAAAGAACACCAGGATACACTTGCGGTTGTAAAAAATATGGAAACAGCAGAAAGCAAAGCGAACGGAGGTTAACGGTATGCCGTTTACAGAGACATCTGAAAAAGAGGCCGCTCTCGAATCTGATATCCCTCAGAAAAGTGACACGGCAAAGAAAAAAAGCAAGAGCTTTTGGGGCGAAGTGGAAAAAACGCAAACGACCATCGAAGACTTTGGCTATCGGGTGAAAACCGAGATTAAGAAGTCTGACGGCAGTGTTGTTTATATCGCTTCAAATGATGCAGACGAAATGGTTGCCATTAAAAAGATTACTTTTCCAAGTGATGCGCAGTTGCAGCAAACAGGGTTTGCCAACGGCGATACAAAAAGCCGCGAGGGCATTTTACAGGAAATATCGCAAAGAACCCGCGCTGAAATGGAAAAGCTGTCGCAAATCAGTAAGGATTCCGGCAACCGGTTTGTTATTACATACTACGATTATAAAATCGTGCAAAGTGAGGCGGATTATAAATATGATTTGTATATCCGCATGGATTATCTGACCTCGCTGGCGCAGCACTGGCAGGACGCCAATGTTACGGTTGCAAATCTGCTGAATATGGGGATTGACGTCTGCCGGGCGCTGGACTGGTGCCACAAGAACAGACAAATACACAATAATATCAATCCGAACAATGTCTTTGCTGATAAGAACGGACATTTTGTTTTGGGCGATTTTGCACTGTCATATGGTGAACAAAATGAAATGGATTACTGTATAGCGCCGGAGTTGGTAAACGGGGCAAACCCGTCCTCTTCATCGGATATATACAGCCTTGGTATGATTCTGTACACACTGCTCAATGACAACCTTCCGCCCTTTGCCGAAAACAACAGCAAAAATGAGCTGAGAAACGCTGAGACCAGAAGGTTGAAGTCGGAGCTGCCATCTTGTCCGTGCAAATCAAATGCCCGCTTGGGGGAAGTTATTCTCAAAGCGTTAAGCCCTGTACAAAACCGGTATCAGACAGTTTCTGATTTTCAGGCGTCACTGGAGCACTTGCTTCGTTCCATGCCGGGGGATTGGCTTGACCGTGACATCAATCACTGTGCGGATCCGATGCCTCAAATGGAAGACGAGCAGCCGGATGCCCCCCCACTGATTCCATCGGTGATTGAGGAGCCGATGGATGAGCCGGAGAGGGTAGAGCCGGAAGAAAAGCAAAAACGAAAGGCGGATAAAAAAGACCTTATCCTTATCGGCACCGTTGTTCTTGTGATTGCAGCGTGTATAGCGGCCGGGATGTTCTTCCTTTCAAAAGCAGGAAACAATGAAATTTATTCTTTGATAGACTCAAAATCCTACGCGGTAGCGTTCAAAGAAATCAATGAAATCCATGAGAATGGAAAAAACGTTGATTCGTTGCTTGACAAATATGTTGAAAGCTGCATGGCAGATTACGAATACAGGCGCGTGATACAGTCTCTTCCCCTTTATTCCGGTGCGAAGGAAAGCAATACGGAATTTTATAAGGGTCTGGTGACTCAGATGATAAATGAAAACAAGCCCGCCCAAGCAAAATCCGTTCTTGAGTTTATGCAGTCGAAGGGTGGAGCGCTTAAACGAGCTTCTGAAGAAATATATAAAGAGTTTCAAGATAAATTTTAATCCGGATTGGAGAGAGGCAATATGGCATACGACGTATTTATAAGTCATTCGTCTGCAAATAAAGTAATAGCCGATGCTATTTGTCATGCCTTGGAGCAAAATGGCATTCGCTGTTGGATTGCCCCCAGAGATATTCAAGCGGGCTCACTGTATGGTGAGCAGATTACCAAAGGTATCCGCGAATGCAAGGTTTTCTTGTTAGTGTTCTCAGATGAAGTGAATCGTTCATCAGCCGTGCAAAAGGAACTTGAGCGGGCCGTTCTCGGGTATCAAAAAACGGTTATTCCTTACCGTATAGAAGATGTTCCAATGAACGACAATATTGAATTCTTTTTGGGTGATGTGCATTGGATAGACGCATATCCGGACGATACGGTGTTTGATAGTTTGGTGAAAGCGGTTGAGAAAATATTAGGGGAAGATTCTGAAAAGGCGTCTATAAACGCAGTAGAAGAAAAAACTTTTAATTATGATGTTCACAACGAGCTGCTTGAGTGCTTTGATGAACTGTTTGGTGGCGATAATGACAGTGAAAATGAAAACCCTCTTCAACCCGTGGATTATTTAGGGCAACAGTTAATTGAGCTTCAGCAGACACATAATTTAAAAGAAAAAACAGTTGGGAATTTCAATAATAAAAAAAGTAGTGTTCGAATTACCGATAACATAATTGGACGGCACTTTACGTGGTATAATTCTCCCGGAACCAAAACAATGGTTTTTAAAATTGACCGCCTTCTCCTTCAAAAAAGCAGTGAATGGGTTTGCCTTTTGTATCCCGTAGAATTAGAATATATTGAGCAATCATGTGAAACAGGAGCAAGTAATCAGGTTTTTTATCTTGACCATCCTGAGGATTGTGGATATGATCTTGTGTTACTAAGTTTTGACAAAAATAATAATTGCGTTCATATGAATGCAGGGGTTTTAGAACAAAACAAAATTCTTGTTTCCAAAACACCACAAACCATGTTTTTTAAGCCACTGTTTGACACAGCAGATGCTTTAGCAAAGATTCTTAATCTTACAAAAGAAGTTATCGAAAAAGAAGAGCAAGAATGTGACTACACCTTTGATTTATTTAACTCGGTAATTCTATTAGATCCTGAAAAAGCAGAAATGGTAAAACCCACTTTTACAACGCATTCTGATGGGTATAGGATTAAAGGGAAAGTGAAAATTGTGCCATTTAAATCATATTTTGCATTTCAAATCAACGAAATAGAAGATACAGAATTTGATGTTATTGAATCTAATTCTTGTGTAGATGAATACGAAATTGGAATGGCATATAAATTTGGATGGCAAGGGCTTAATCAAAATCTATTTAGTGCTCGACAATGGCTTGAAAAAACAATTGCAAATGATGAAATGGAAGCAAACAAAAAAACAAGAGCTCTTTATGAGTTAGCATGTTTATATGCTAATGGGAAAATTGGTTTCACAGATAAAAAAAGAGCACTGGACTATTTGCAATTAGCTATTGAACAAGGTAACGATGATGCTCGGTTCTTAATGGCTTATATTTATGAAATGAATCCAACGCTTAATGAAAAAAAGGAGAAAGCTATAACTTTATACAAAAAGTCTTCTCAAAAAGGGCATCTCGTTTCCATGCTTTCATTGGCGTATTTTTATGAAAATGGCATAGGTGTGGAACAAGATAATGAAAAGGCTAAATCCTACATAAAAAAATGCATCCGACAATATGATTTGGAATCCATATACGACATAGCGGAAGCATTTTTAAAAGGGTTCTCCTGTAATGATATTGTAGATTGTGATACAGCCAAAGCATTGTACTTTTATAATATAGCCGCTGAATATGGGGATAATGCAGCAAAAAACAAATTGGCTGATATGTATGTTGACGGTGTAATCGTCGAGCAGGATTATGAAAAAGCTTTTGAATACTGGAAATCTTCATCTGATGACGATGATGTCACCGGAACAAACAATTTGGGCTGGCTTTATAAATGCGGCTATGGGGTGGAACAAGATTATAACAAAGCAAGAATACTCTTTGAAAAAGCCATTGAAATGGGGAGTCGAGCCTCTTATACGCATTTAGGGGAAATATATTTGAATGGTTGGGGTGTTGAACAAAGTGATTCGAAGGCACACGAGTATTTTGAAAAGGGTTCAGAGCTTGGAAATCGAAAGTGTTCTAACGCTCTTGCTGTAATTTATGAAACAGGTCAAGACGTCAACTGCGATGCTATAAAAGCTCTGGAATATTACAAGCTTGCATACAAGCAAGGACTTGAAACAGCTAAAGAAAAAGTAATGACGCTCGCCGAAGAACTGGGGCTGCCAACAGAACTAGAGGAATAATATCATTCGAGAAATATAATTCAATATAAAAAGGGAGAAAAAACCATGAAAAAACACATTGTCAAGCTGATCTCACTATGTCTGGCTTCTGTCCTTTTATTTGGCTGCCTTTCCGGATGCAGCGGCAAGAAAAAAAAGATTGACAATCTCATGACTGAATTTGAATATGCCTGCAATACGCTGGATGTTGACGCGATGCTGAATTGTATCGACCCCTCTGTTTCCGATGTGGCTCGGCTTGGCTTGGGCCTTTACGGTATGTTCGCTCAAAAGGATAAGGACGAGATTCTTGACCAAATCGCAGGGCTGCTGTCCGGGGATACCGGTCTGGACGGCAACGAATTCTTTTCTTCGGTGAAAATCGAGGTAAAGAAAACCGATGTGAAGGGCGAAGAAGCAGAAACGGAAACCTTGCTTCAATATAAATTGCTTGGACAAAACTTTAAGCGGGACGCGACCTTTTACTGCACCAAAAATGCCGATAAATGGTACATATCAAGCTTTTATTTTGGTTGATTGACAGTGTGCTGTGGATTTTTAGTTGTACGACCGGGCTGTTGTTAAATCCATGTATTGCGAGGAGCGTTTTAGTTGAATACTCATTTATTGCCTGAATTGATTCTTTCTGTCACCTTTTTTGTTGCGGGTATAATCACCGCTGTTGTTGTTTCAAAAACAAAAGTGCGGAGCAGTGCGTGGGCAAAACCGCTGAACAGTATTATTGCGGGAACATTTCTTTCGCTTGTTCCGCTTTTCCTTTCTGCCTTCCAAAGCGGATTTTCGGACAATGTGTGGGGGAAGGGAACCCGCCTGCTTGTTGCGCTTCAAGCGACAATCCAAGTTTTTACAGTAAATGCTGATTTTGGAATGATACAAGCCAATCTGTCGGGCGCTTCCGGATGGATAGCTACCGCATATCTGGCGTTTGCTGCTATGCTGTATGTATTTGCTCCGATTTTAACGGCAGGATTTTTATTGTCCTATGTTCAAAATTTTTCCGCATACCAGAAGTATCTCCTGAACAGGACGAAGGATGTTTTCGTATTTTCCAAATTGAACGAGAGATCGCTTGCTTTGGCAAAAAGTGAGTTGGAAACGCATAAAGCGAATCATAAAAAGGCAATTATTGTTTTTGCGGATGTAAATGTTTCCGACAAAGAGCCTTCAGCGGAATGGATTGAGGAAGCGAAAGGAATCGGGGCAATTCTTTTCAAAGAAGATATACTTACCGTGCGATGGAACCTGCACAGCAAAAAATCAACAATACGATTCTTTGTTATCGGAGATGATGAACCCGAAAATATGGAACACACCATGACGCTTCATGAGAAGTATGCCGGCCGCCAAGGCACTCAATTGTATATGCTTTCTTCAACGCTCAACAGTTCTCTGCTCTTAAGCGGAAAAGAAGGGGAAATCAAGCTGAGACGGGTGGATGAAATACAATCCCTTGTCTATCGGACATTATATGATAACGGCACTCGCATTTTTGACAGTGCGCACCGGGAAGGGGACATAAAAGCAATCAATGTTGTGTTGGTTGGGCTGGGGCGTCACGGTTCCGAAATGTTGAAGGCCTTGACATGGTTTGGGCAGATGGAGGGGTATGCGTTAACAATCCACGCCTATGATATTGACTATACCACGGAAGACAAATTGAGACAGAGCTGTCCGGAGCTTTTGGACGATGATCATAATGGCAAAAATATACCGGGTGAAGCGGCATACAGCGTTACATTCCATTGCGGCTATGATGTGAAAACGGCAAAATTTTCAAACTCTGTTTCTTCCGTCAAAAACCCGACATATGTGCTTGTTTCATTGGGCAGCGATGAAATAAACATTGAAACCGCCGTCCATCTGCGTACGCTTTTTAAAAGACAGGGGTATGAACCCATCATCAATGCAATCATTTGGACGTCAAAAAGCAAAAGTGACTTGAATTCGGCAGCGAATTTTAAAAATGAAAAATATGAGGTTGAATGCATTGGGGATTTGGAAACATTGTACTCGGACTCGGTAATCGTAAATTCCGATTTGGGGAAGATAGCACGGGAACGGCATTGCAAATGGGGTATAGAGGAAGATTTTTACAGATATGAATACAATTACCGGTCTTCCATAGCTTCCGCTATTCATAAGAAAATGCGATTGCACTGTGAAATTCCCGGGACGGAAAAGACTCCCGATATGCGAACCGAGGAGGAAAAACAAACATGCCGGGTGTTGGAACATCGCCGATGGAACGCTTATATGCGGTCTGAGGGATATTCATATAGCGGAAGTCTTGAAAAGTCATCCCGTTGTGACCTTGCCAAGCTTCACCACTGTCTTGTGCCCTTTGAAGAGCTATCTGAGGAAGAAAAGGCAAAGGATGACGATTGAGGCAAAATCATTGCCTGTAAAATAACCGCAAAGAATGAGGGGGATTTATAATGTCAAATCAAAAAAAGGAAAATGTAAAGATCAGCTTCAAGGTGTATAACGGAACGGAACCTTACATATTTGTCAGCTATTCACACGCAAATTCAAATGCCGTTTATAAAATATTAAACCGGCTTGACAGGGAGCGCTTTCGGCTTTGGTATGATGATACCATGGAAATCGGAGAAGATTTCCGTGAGGAGCTGAAGGTTAGAATAGAGGATTGCGGAGCCTTTGTCCTGTTTGTCTCAAAAGCGTCGATGGATTCAAAATATGTCGGAATGGAAATTATCACCGCTTTCAAGAACAATAAAAAGATATTTCCGATTTATTTAGAGGAGGATGTGGAGATTCCCGGCGTCTTGAAAATGGTACTTGAAAACCTTCAGCACGTTAAGGGCTTTTCTGACGGTGAGGATGACCGGTTTGTAGATAAGCTTGTTGAAAGTCTTCCGATTGAGACAATGCATACATTGCAGATTGAAGATGGCACTCTCCTTAAATGCAAAGACGGGAGCGAAGAAATTACACTCCCCGATGATGTTAAAATTATCGGAGCTTCGGCTTTCAAGCACTGCGTGAAGCTTGAATCTGTTATTCTGTCTGAGAATACAGAGGTCATCGGAGACGAAGCGTTTAGAGGCTGTAAATGCCTTAAAAAGCTTATCGTTCCGAAAAAAATCAAAGCCATCGGAGAAAGCGCCTTCAGAGATTGTATTGACTTGTCTGAACTGATTGTCGAGAACTGTGACATTGAGATAGGCGAGCGGGCTTTTGAAAATTGCCCTGCACTTGAACATATCTCCTTGCCGGATGGCCTCATGGAGATTTACGGCGGCGTTTTTAACAGTTGCAAGGCCTTGGTGCATATTGATTTGCCGGAAAAATTGACGATATTGGGAGAAAGCGCGTTTTCATCCTGCGTGAGACTGAAAACAATAATCATCCCTTCGGACGTAACAAAAATCGACGACATGGTTTTTAACGGCTGTGTAGAGCTTGCCGAAATTGACTTGCCGGAAAGCCTTACAAAAATAGGAAAAAGCGCGTTTAAGGATTGTAAAGCGCTGGCTCACATAAAAATCCCTGTTAATGTTTACAATATCGGAACCAGCCTCTTCAGAGGCTGCGAAAACCTTAAAAGCATATGTGTAGAACCCAAAAACAGATATTTCAAATCAGTCGATGACATTTTATTCAACAAAAACCGATCGATGCTAATCTGCTTCCCGGCTTTGAAAAATATAAAGACGTATGAAATTCCGGACAGTGTCACGGTTATCTGGGACTGGGCGTTTTGCGGATGCACGCAATTAAAAAAGGTTTTGATTCCCGACAGTGTGAACGAAATAGGGGAAGGCGCCTTTTACAAGTGCACCTCAATAGAAAGGATAGAGATACCGGATAGCGTTGTGAAAATTGATGACGTTGCTTTCAGAGGATGCGTGAATCTTAAGGAAGTTATCATCCCTGACAGCGTTAAGGAATTCGGATGGGGGCTTTTTAACGGCTGTGAAAATGTCGAGGTAATATGTGACGAAAATTCGGAAGCGGCCAGATATTGCAAGAAAAAGAGCATCAAGCCCTATATTTAAGTGCAAACTGAATATCTGCCCAATCGCGCAATTGAAAGGATTAAATGTGATGTCAAATGTCATTAGAGTCATAAAAAAGAATGTGGTTTTAGCGGTGGCCTGTGTCGCGGCGTTAATAACATGCTTTTTTGTGCCGATAGACAAGCAGTATCTGGATTATTTCGAAGAGAAAACGCTTATGAGCTTATTCAGCATACTTGCTGTTGTTTCCGGATTGAAACGAACCAACATCTTTGAGATTATTTCAAGAAAAATGATTTCGTTCTTTCATACAGAAAGAAACGTAATACTTTCCTTAATATTCGGAACGTTTGTATTCGACCTGATTGTAGCCAACGATATGTCGCTGATAACCTTTTTACCATTGACGTTTATCGTACTAAACACAACAAACAACCGAAAATACATGATGTTTACTTTTATTATGCAGACCATAGCGGCCAATATGGCAGGNATGATTACACCTCACGGAAATCCGCAAAACTTATTTCTTTATTCCTATTTCAACATCCCTACAGCCGAGTTCGTTAAGATACTTTTGCCGCAGTTCATAATTACGGCATTGCTGCTGTTTGTTATAACCACTATACGAATTCCGAAAAAAAAGCTGGAAATGGAAAACAAGGACCATGTTGAAGTCAACAAACCGAATGTGATCGTGTATGCGGTTCTATTTGCATTGACGATAGCGAGCATATTCAGAGTGATACCACACATCATTCCGTTTGTGACCGTTGCTGCTGTAGTAATTTTTTATGATCGGAAAACATTCCCGGATATTGATTTTGGCCTGTTGTTGACTTTTTGCATGTTTTTCGTATTCTCCGGCAATATGGCAAGAATTCCCCAAATTCAAACATTGTTCAGTGATATGGTGAACCGCAATACGTTATTGGCTGGAATAGTATCGTGTCAATTTATAAGCAATGTCCCGACAGCCATTTTTTTGTCACGATTTACAAATAAATATGGTGAATTGGTAGCTGCCGTGAATCTTGGTTCCCTCGGGATCATGATTTCTTCTCTGGCGAGTTTAATCACTTTGAAAGAATTTCAAAAGCACGAGCAGGGGAAGTTTTTAAAGTATTTAGGCATGTATACCTTGATAAACACCCTGTTTTTTATTGTGCTGTTAGCGTCATATCTCATTCCAAAATTGTTTTAAAGAGCCGCTGATTAAGAAGGAAGCGAATCACTGACAATTCATATTCACAAAAACCGCTCATCTCTTTCGGGTTCCCCAAAATAGAGACGAGCGGTTTTTGATGCCGTCCACAGCAAAGCTTATCTGGCGCATTCAATCAACAGGCCGTATTCACCTTCTGCTACGTTGTCAATTGTTAATTCCCAAACATTTTCCCCCGGCTTCGAAGCAAGCTCAAACAAACGGGCATCGCCTGAAAAATTCGCCGGAATCAAAGCGACAAGGGGTGGGGATATATTCGGCTTCGCCGGAACCGTGATATGAAGAGAACGTCCTTCTTGAAAAACCATTGATTGAACCGTATTTATTTCTTTGCTATCGGATGGCGAAAACGAATCGGTAATCTCATCTTTATCTGTTTCTAAAAGAGGGCCTGTATAATCGAAAGCAGGCATTTTGTTCGGCCACTTTCCGATATCCTGAATAACATCTAAGTGTTCATTAATTCGAACAGTCATAACTTCCCTGCACTCAAAATTGTTTTGCAGCCACTGATCAATACGGCTTATCATCTGCGGCGCCGATTTTTGTTGCGCTTGGATAATGGCCAATGCTGAACGCAGATATTTAATTTTATGCTCAACAACAACATGATTTTTCATATTCCATTGCTGCAAGACAGTATTCAGGTCATATAATTGCTTATATGTATCCTGGCACTGACTGCAACTCAACAAGTGCTTGTTGTGTGAATTCAATCTTGCGCGGTTCTCGGCTGTGAACTGCTCGCAAGACAATAATTCATACATCTGATTAAAAGATAAACATACCTGTTTCATTGTATCACCTCTACCAATTAAAAGTTCTCCATAGACGCAAGCTTCTTCAGCAACGCTTTCCGTATGGCGGTTGTCCAGTCAGAGATTGTTTTTTCAGGTGTTTGCTTTTGGCCGTAAAAAGTTTTCATTGTATGTGCCCCATATGATTTCCCTAAGTGTTTGACATCCAATTTGATGTCAAGTGGTTGGATAATGTGAGAAGGAATCGGGATGTTATAATATTTTTCATTATACTCACAAAATCTGTTGCGGAGATTCTCCAGAAATTCATTGGCCAGCGTTTCAGCAGTTTTGGCAGAACAGCCCCGTTCGGCACGGTTGGCTTCTATTCCAAAAATCAAGACATTGAAGCAGTATCCCAAAATGATGTACGGCTTTGAATTCAAGGCGAAAATCGTTTTCAAGGCTTTTTGATACGTATGTTGAACAAACTCCAGTTCTTCAAGCTCTTCAATCATATTGCCGCCATGGCTGATAAGCCCGGTAAAGAATTCCCCGTTCTCATCTCCGTCGGTAGAAACCGTATCAATCTTCTTATTGTACCTATCGCGTAATACGCTGTTGGCCGTCTTAACAATGTAAGTGTACAGACCGCCCGCTGTGAAGCTGCTGCCCTCGCCGAATATAAAACTGATCTGTGTGTACAGCTTGACAAAAACATCCTCCACAAAATCTTCGATATCATGGGCCGTGAAATAACTCCCGAATTTTCTTTTTGAAATCCTTCCGATAATTTCATAAAACTCAAAGCAACCGGCGTCAAAATCCGAATGAAAAATACCAATCAGTTTATTATAACGTTCATCGGTGATAAAACTCGTGTGGTTTACAGAATTTTTCAAACTACCCCTCCTAGAGCATGTCTTTAAGAGCAATGTGAATCTATTTGCGCAACAGATTCTATAAAACCGAATTATACACTGTTTTGAACTGTTTCGCAATGCTTAACTGATAAAAAGACCTTCTTATCGGCAAAAAGGGAGAAATATCGTCATTATGTCCTTGATTATTTCCTTGTGAAATAATATAATGATATATAAACTATTAGCTATTGGGAGGTTGATTGAATTGGCTCACGATGTTTTTATAAGTTATTCATCTGTAAATAAAATCACGGCGAATGCCATTTGCCATGCCTTGGAGCAAAGCGGCGTGCGATGTTGGATTGCACCCCGCGATATTCCTGCGGGTTCTCAGTATGGGGAACAGATTACCGTAGGCATTCGGGAATGCAAGGTGTTTTTGCTGGTATATTCAGATGAAGTCAATCGTTCCATTCCCGTTCAGAAGGAACTTGAGAGAGCCGTACTTGGGTATAAAAAAACAATCGTCCCCTATAAAATTGAGGATGTTCCCATGAATGACAATATCGAGTTTTTCCTGGGAGATGTACACTGGATTCATGCTCACCCAAACGATACAGAATTTATCAATTTGATTATAGCCATCAAGAAAGTATTGGGAATGGATGTGAGTGAGCCGCAGATACCCGCGTCCTCGGGCGGGCAGACAGAAGAAGCGCCAACACCGTACGTTCCGGCATCTGATGCGAAAATCATACCGGTAAAACCCAGTCCCCCAAAAAATAAAAAGCCGAAAAATGATTTAAGTGATTTTGAGAAAGAAATCAATAGAAGAAAATCGATTAAAAAAGCGAAAAAAATCATTGCCATCGCCGGAGCGTCGGCAGTCTGCCTGCTGATTCTTTTCATCGTACTTTCCGTTTTTCTTAACAAGGACAATCCAGTGCCGAGCGGAAACAATCCAAACAGCAAAATTGATATTTCGAATGAGAGCATCAATGACTACTTGAATTATAAAATCAATGACGGGGAAATAACCATTACCGGCTTTAAAACCGGGTACTACGCTAAAAATCTGGTTATTCCGGAAATGTTCGGCGAATATCCGATCGTCGCTATTGGGGATGGGGCGTTTGGATATTCTGCGGCAGGCTTGGAGACTGTTGTCCTGCCGGCAGGG
>JGI994J12354_10002499_pt1 | contig 17839 bp, 22 predicted proteins | sample IntmicLarv3ML3BL_FD_12354 | JGI IMG/M metagenome (IMG submission 12354) | reverse complement strand
AATCCCATTCAATACACATCCATCAATTCATCGTACTGGCAGAGCCATTTTTACAGCTACGGCAGATTACCCGGATAAAGGAGGACAAACCGATTGAACCCAAAAATTGAGCGCGTATGCAAAGAGATAGAAAAAACCAAAGGCAGGATAACCGAACAGCAGACCCGTTTACGGGAACTGGAAAAACAGAAAACCGAATTTGAGAATACCGAAATCGTGGACGCTGTGCGCGGCATGGATATTTCTCTTGCCGACCTCGCCGCTATGCTGAAAGCCGCCAAAGCGAGCGGCGTCACTTCGGGCCAAGTTGGCCCGAAGTCCGTACCACCCATTGAAACGGAGGATATTGACAATGAAGAATAGGAAAAAGCAAATACTGGCGATGCTTTTCGCCATGCTGTTATGCGTAATGGTGCTTCCTTTTACCGCTTATGCCGGGAGTGATGCCGGAGAACCCCCGGAGGAACCACCCGCCGAATCATCGACACCGGAATCCATAACCGAACAGGCCCCGCTCACCCCGCCCGGAACCGGCACGGTGATAGATCATTACATTGACCCGAACGGCAAAGAGTTTTATACCATCGTCACACAGGACGGCACCTATTTCTATTTGATTATCGACCACCAGCGGGAAACGGATAACGTCTATTTTCTGATTGTTGTGAGCAAAGAGGATTTGGTGCCACTGGCGGAATATTCGCAAAGTGAAAGTGCGATACCTGTGCCGGAGCCAAGTCCTGCACCCACACCGGAGCCGATACCTGCACCTGCACCGGAAAAAAGCGGCGGCATGAGTATGGTGCCCATTATCGTGCTAGTGTTGCTTGCTGCTGGCGGGGCCGCATATTACCTGAAAATATACAAGCCGAAACATGAACAGGCAGACGATATGGAGGACGATTTTGATTATGAAGCTGGCGAAATCGACCCTTACACCGAGGATGCAGAGGATGACAACCCGCCGTGGTATGAGGACGAGGACGAAACCGACGCCGGGAAATACAGTGAGGATGATGAAACATGAATTTCACAGAAAGCCCATTTGAAACCATGATGAAGCAAGTACCACCCGCACCGAAGCCGCGGCTACGAAAAGCACCGCCGGGTTCACCTTGCCGGAGTTGCGGATATTGGCGGGGTGCGCCCTGCATTGGATTCTGTTACCGGGAATTGACGCAATCTCTCACTTCGGGCCAAGTTGGCCCGAAGTCGAACGGAGGAAAAAGCTATGGGTAGCCGCGAGTTGACCCGGCGCGAACGGGTGGCTATCCGAAAGCTGGTGACAGGCATGTGCGCCAATTATGATAAGGACTATGGATGCTTACCGCTTGATTGCGAGTGCTATATGCTTGGCAAATACTGGACAGGCGCATACTGTAAATATTTCCTATCTTCGGTATTGCCGCTCGATCCGGTTTTGGAAGCTACATTTACAGGCCGGGCGGCACCCGAAACGGACGAGTGCGCTGTATGCGGAAAGGCATTTGTTTCGGAAAGCAGACAATTATATTGCACTCCCGCTTGTGCCGAGGTTGCCCGCCGAAAACGCCAGCGGAAATACATGCAAAAAAAGAGGGTATGAATGTTAGCTTTTGCGACTATATGACCCCGCTTATATCAGGGCTTTGCAGACCCGAAACCGGGGTGGGTAATATCTTCTATTACCCGCCATAGCAAAAGCTAACATTACGCCACCTGGAACGGAGGTTAAGATATGCACGAAAATGATAAGGTTGGTGGATATGAAATCAAAAGAGCCATTTCTTTTGAAAATGACCGGGGCTTTGCGCTTGGCGAAAATCCACAGGCGGTATCGCCCTTTGCCACATGGCAATTCACCGAAGAAAATGGCAGACGCGATTACTATTGGGGTCACTACACCGCAGATAAAAATGCGGCTACAAGAGATTATGAAAACCGTATATCTACATATCAGCATGATTACGGGCTTTCTGAAAAATCGGCCTATAGATACTATTCGACACAAAGACCCGTTGATATTGGCACTTTTCCCAAAACCGAAAATGACCCTCTGCGAGTGGTCAATTTCGATGCGCGTGAGAATGTGGAGCAAGGCCGATTCATGGCATGGGGATTTCTTGTATATGACGCACCGCTGACTGAAAAACAGATTGATGATTTTGAGTTACGGGCTGCGCCGGATAATCCCGGCCAATTAGGCTTATCGTCACAGCAGTCTGAAAAACAAACACAGCTTGCCATTCGGCAGAAAACAAAGCCGTCTATTGCCGGGCAGCTTGCTGAGGGTGTAAAGAGAGCCGAAGCAGATAACGCTATGCGCCCTGCTGCAAAAAAGACACCTGACAAAGACCGTTAGCCACTTCGGGTCAACTTGGCCCGAAGTCCGGATTACAAGAGGATGCTTTTATTTCTTGAATCCCCTCCACGGAGAAAACTTGTCATCTCTGACAGCGCCGCATCCCAAAGGCATGTTGGATAAGGAGCCAACAGAAGAATCTAAATTGAATATTTCCCTCAAAGACACGATTCTAACCTCAGCCCCTTCGTGCATCTGGCCGCATAAAAATTGCCACGCACCATCATCTTCATCATGTGTTACATAGCAAATATCTTCCACGTTTTCCAAAACGTGGACGCAAGTAAAAACTGCAACATTTTTCGGTTCATCAAATGGGAATTTCATGTTTGCACCACCACATAATTGTGTAGTCGATTACTAATCGAATTATATCATTCACATATTGCTTAATCAACGAAAGGAGTTTTACCATGAACGAAAAAGAAAACTATTTGAAAAATGCCGAACTATCCACCGAACAAAATTACAACATGATTGACGGCATTCCCAACAATGCCCCGTTGCCTGTGCCGCAGGCTCTTCCGGAGAAAAAACCGTTTGACCGGGTAAAGGAACCACCTGCAAGGCGGCGAAGCCGGGAACGTGAGGACAGGTGACGAAACATAGCCGCAAGCGAAATATCCATTTGCATGTCATGGTAACAGCTGATGAACTTGTTGCCATCCGTGAACGTATGGCAGAGGCCGGAACGACCAACACCGGAGCATTCATCCGCAAAATGGCCCTCAATGGTTTTGTTTTGAATGTTGATCTCTCACCTGTACAAGAGCTTGTTTCCCTACAGCGCAGATGTGCGGCCAATATAAATCAGGTTGCCATTCATGCCAATACTTACGGCGTGTACCCATCGGAAATATCCGCACTGCAAAATGACTATGCAGCTCTTTGGAAACAAGTGAATGATGTGCTGAAACAACTTTCGGCTGTCACGGCCTTATAACCACGGGAGGCAAGGCGAAAACCCTTGCCTCTTGTCCTATAACATCGGGCCAAATTGACCCGATGTTATAGGACAAGATTCGTGTAAACGCCACATCCTTGTGTGCCTATCCTATGCACTATAAACTATAGATAGGATGAACATTTTCACGATATGGAAGGGAGATTTGATTGTGAAATTAATAGGTAAAATCATTGCGATTCCGTTTGTCGTTGCGCTGACAATTTTTCATGCGGTCATCACATTTTTGTTCTGCTTCGCGTCTGTGATTTCTACGATATTATCGGTTATCTTGGGCGTGCTTGCGATTGCCATGTTTGTGACGGGCTGTATGCTTAGTAACTGTATATGGGTGCTGGTGTTTGCGTTCCTGCTCTCACCGTTCGGCATACAGGCCATTGCCGAATGGCTGATTGCCGGGGTGAACGGCCTTAACGGTATGCTTCGGGGATTTATCGTAAGTTGAGCAAAGTCAAGTATGCCGCATGAATCGCTGTCTGACATCGGGCCAATTTGGCCCGATGTTGATTTTTGAAGAAAGGAGGGCCGCACATGGCAACGACACGCATCATCAAGCACCATATCAGCAAGGGAGAAACGATAGCGCAGTCGATGAAAGAGCGTTTTGATTACGGGCGAAACCCGGAGAAAACACGGAATGGTAATTTGATTTCTGCCTATATGTGTGACCCTGCAACCGCTGACAATGAATTTCTGTTGAGCAAGGCAAAATACAAAGCTATCACAGGCCGGGAGCAGAAAAAGGATGCAGATGTTTTGTGCTACCAGATACGTCAATCCTTTGTTAAAGGCGAAACAGATGCGGAAACTGCACTCAAAATCGGTTATGATTTGGCTATGCGCTGGACGAAAGGAAAACACGCATTTTTCGTTGTGGCTCACATAGACCGTCCACATCCGCATGTGCATATCTATTACAACTCCACTGCCCTTGACTACACCCAGAAGTTTCGGGATTTCAAAGGCTCGGCACGGGCGGTACGGCGATTGTCTGACCGTATTTGTCTTGAAAATGGCTTATCCTATATCGCCAATCCCAAACTGCACAGCAAAGGCAAATACAAACATTATGGGCAGTGGCTTGGTGATAACAGACAGCCGACTTTCAAAGAACAACTTATAGCACAGATTGATATTTGCCTTACCAATAAGCCGCAGAGCATGAACGAATTTTTACAGGCGATGGCGGCGGCAGGATATGAAGTAAAACACGGGCGTGGGGGTGTTATCAGTTTTTGCACAGAGGGGCAAAAACGCCCCACCCGGCTTCGGGCTTCCACTCTTGGTGTTGGTTATGGACAAGAGGACATACAGGCTGTTATTGAGGGTCGGGTTGTGTCGTCCAAAGGAACTGCCGGAGCGACCCGCAAGGTTAATTTGATTGTAGATATTCAATCCCGCATGAGGACTGGAAAAGGCCCGGCTTATGAGAGGTGGGCAAAGGTTTATAACTTAAAGCAGATGGCGGCGGCACTCCAATATTTACAGGAAAACGGCCTGATGGAGTATGAAGAATTGGAGCAGAAAGCAGTTTCCATAACAGACCGCTTTCACACTCTTTCCGATAAGATAAAATCCGTTGAAAGTGCTATGAATGTGAACACCGAATTAAGGGCGGCGGTTATTGATTACGCCAAAACCCGCTCGGTGTTTGAGGGGTACAAGTCTGTGAAATACAGCAGGAAATATCTTGCGGAGCATGAAGCCGACATTGCCGCATACCGGGCGGCACGAGCCACGATGGACAGGATATTGAACGGTGCGAAGCTGCCCAAAATGGACACGCTCAAAGCCGATTACCAAAAGATGGTAACAGAGAAAAAAGCCGCTTACCATGCATACCGCGAAACGAAAAAAGATATGCAAGATGTTGTTACGGCGAAACACAATATCGACCATCTGCTCGGCCTCACGGACGGGCAGAAAAACAAGGAACAGGAGCGATAGCGATGGTGACGCAACCATGTGCGCAAAGCGCACCACTTCGGGCCAAGTTGGCCCGAAGTGACAGGGTTTGGGGCTGGCCCCAACAAGCAATTTTTAGCAGTTTGACCGCAGGGAAAAATGTTGAAAATATGCAGCTGTGGCCACAGCTGCCCTGCTTGCGGAAACTTATGCGGTTTCCCACAGGTTGATTTTATCAATTAAAATCAACTACAAATCCATTGATAATTCGAACGCCTTTTGTAAAATAAAAGCAGAGGTGATAGTTATGAGAGAAATCAATATTGCAAAAACGATTGTAAATAAACGTAAAGAAAAAGGGATAACACAAGATGAGCTTGCAAACTATATCGGGGTATCCAAAGCGTCTGTTTCAAAATGGGAAACGGGGCAAAGTTATCCTGATATCACTTTTCTTCCGCAACTTGCAGCATACTTTAACATCAGTATTGATGATTTAATGGGCTATGAACCACAAATGACAAAGGAAGATATACGCAAACTTTACAGTGAACTGGCGAATGATTTTGCGACAAAACCGTTTGATGAAGTATTGGACAAGTGCCGTGAAATCGCAAAAAAATACTTTTCATGCTTTCCATTGTTATTTCAAATTGGTGCTCTACTGATAAATTACAGTTCTCTTGCGAATGAGAAAGAAAAATCTGCGTTTATTTTGGTAGAAGCCAAAGAACTTTGTGTCAGAGTTAAGGAAGAAAGTGATGATGCTGAATTAGCAAGCCAAGCGTTAGGTTTAGAAGCAGTTTGTGCTCATATGCTTGGTAACCCGAATGAGGTTCTGGAGTTGCTGGGTGAAACGAACGAATCACAATTATCTACCGAGCCACTGCTTGCTGCGGCTTATCAGATGACTGGAAAAATCAAAGAGGCCAAGACCGTGTTGCAAGTTGGAATTCACCAGCATATCATCGCCCTGTTGGGGATTATTCCCTCATACCTTTTGTTATATGCTGACGATGTGAAACGATTTGAGGAAGTATACCAACGAGCAGCGAATATAGCGGATATCTTTAACATCAAAAAGCTCCACCCGACCACTCTTCTTAATTTTTATTTATCCGCTTCGCAAGGGTATTCAGCAAATAATAACATGGACAAATCACTTGAAATGTTGGAGAAATATACAGAAATTGCCACCGGCGATATTTACCCATTGCGGTTAAAAGGTGATGATTTTTTTGATTTGCTGGACGAATGGATTGATGAGTTTGCATTAGGGGCAGCACCACCGCGTGATGAAAAAAGCATACGACAGAGTATGTTGGATGCAATAACAAACAATCCTGCATTTTCCCCTCTCGCTGATAAACAGCGTTTTCAAAGTGTAGTGAAAAAGCTAAATTACAATTGAGAGGGGGAATTTTAGCATGGAGTTATTGATTGAATATTGGCCTTTTCTCATCCCACTCGTGATTGCAGAACTTGCTCTTGCAATTACTGCTCTTGTTCATGTACTCAAGCATCCCAATTATCGGTTTGGGAACAAAATAATGTGGATATTGATTGTATTAATTATTCAGATAGCTGGACCGATTGTCTATTTCGTTTTAGGAAGAGGTGCGGGAGAATGAATATACTTACAATAAGTGGATTGTCGAAAAGATTCGGCACACAAAAGGTAATTGACAATCTGAATTTTTCTGTGCCGGAGGGGGCGGTTTTTGGATTCGTCGGACAAAACGGTTCGGGAAAAACAACAACGATGAAAATGATTTTGGGGCTGCTTGACGCCGATAGCGGAATCGTCACCGTTTGTGGAGAACAAGTTCGTTACGGGCAAACAAAAACCAATCGAAACATTGGATATTTGCCAGATGTACCAGAATTTTACAATTACATGAAGCCGCTTGAATATCTTGCCTTATGTGGAGAAATCACAGGGTTATCAAAAATCGAAACAAAAGAAAGAAGCGAGGAACTCATGGTTCTTGTCGGACTTGACGGGGTGAAGAAACGAATTGGCGGTTTTTCTCGTGGAATGAAACAACGGCTTGGCATAGCACAAGCATTGCTGTCGCACCCAAAACTGCTTATTTGTGATGAGCCGACAAGTGCGCTTGACCCTGTTGGTAGGAAAGAAATACTGGATATATTACGAAAAGTCAAGGGAACAACAACCGTGTTATTCTCAACGCATATTCTTAACGATGTAGAACGAATTTGTGACCATGTCGCTGTATTACATGGGGGAAATATCGCTATCAGCGGAACGCTCGCAGAGATAAAAGCCATGCACAGAAGCGACAGTCTTTTATTAGAGTTTTCGTCAAACGATGATATGATGCAATTTCGTTTACATGATATTGTCTCGTCATCGTTGCCCACTTCGGAAGAACACGAAACCGAAATCATTTTGCATGGTTCGGATATGAGGAACCTTCAGCGGACTGTACTCACGGCACTTGTGGAAACTGGTCTTTGCCCTGTAAAAATGGAACTTGTAGAACCTACTCTCGAAAACCTTTTTTTGGAGGTGGTACAATGAACAGCTATATTGCCTTTGTAAAAAAAGAATTAATAGAGAATACCAGAAATTATAGATTGCTTATTATGCTTGTTCTGTTTTTGATATTCGGTATGATGAGTCCACTTAGTGCAAGGTTTATGCCGGAGCTTTTTGCATCCCTTGCTCCGGATTTACAAATCACAATTGTTGAGCCTACGGCATTGGATTCATGGATACAGTTTTACAAGAATGTTTCGCAGTTGGGTTTTAGTATATTTATTATCCTATTCAGCAGTTGCCTGTCGAACGAATATGCAAAAGGGTCTCTCACTATTTTACTGACAAAAGGGCTACCACGCCCGTCAATAATACTTTCAAAATATATTGTTTCCGCAGCAATTATGACAGTAAGTTACTGGCTATGCTTTGGTATCACTTATGGGTATACCGCATTTCTTTGGCCGGGTGCAGCTTTGTCGCATACGGTATTTGCTGCCTTTGCATTGTGGATAATCGGGTTCATGTTTTTGAGCATACTCATATTGGGATGCGTTTTATTCAAACAGGCATTTTCCAGCATCGTCTTTTTCTTGGGTGTATCTGTCGTTTTGTCGCTTGCTAGTATGCCAACACAATTTGCAAGTTACAGTCCTATCGTGCTGACATCAAAAAACATTGATTTGCTTTCTGGTGCGGCGGCAATTTCGGAATTTATTGTGCCGATTATTTTTTCGCTAATCATAACAGCCGGATTTCTATTTACTGCGGTTGCAGTATTTAATAAAAAGCAAGTGTAGTTTAACAGTCGCAAGCCCGTGCAGTCACATGCAGATCTACATTTTCCTATCATAGTCTCTGATATGAATGATGTATTGCCTGCATCAAATGTTTTGCGTGATGAGCTTGAAAAAATGGGTTGCGAAATTACATCAACCGAGTGTCGATATATCGTTATTCATGGAAAAGAGTACAAAGAAAAAGATTTCAAGATTCAGCTTATGCGTAATGGTAAATGAGCCAAAAGCAGAAACGGATACTATTAAATTCGAGGTAATACCCGCTGTTCCCGAAGCCGCCTGTTCCTATCATAAGGGTTCTTATAGTACCCGATCCTTAACACATACCTTTTCAGCCTTATGGATGGATTATCGCGGTTATGTGATAGATGGCGATTACCGAGAAGTTTATATTGACGGGGTATGGAATAAAAGTTCAGAAAACGAATGGTTGACGGAAGTACAAGTTCCTTTAGCTAAAATCAGTGAAATTCTGGGTTGATTAGAACGACTGTTTAAATACAATAAGGGGTGCTTTATGGACAAAACAGAATGGATAATCTGTCCTGTATGCAAAAATAAAACGCGGGTAAAAATCCGAGAAGATACAGAGTTAATCAACTTCCCTCTGTTTTGTCCGAAATGCAAACAGGAAAGTTTAATGAATGTAAAAAAATTGAATATAAGAGTTACAAAAGAGCCAGACGCATAGACGCAGGGACGTTAAGACGCAGAGCCGATAATTTGTGAGATTCTTCACGATTATCGGCTTTTTCTTTGTAATAACTTTATTGCACTGTGTGATGACTGATACTTGCACCGAATACAAACCGTTGTATTGAGGGCATATAGTGCAATGCCTATTAGATGGCGGTTATGAAAAATTAAGTCGCCGTTTTACGCTAAAAGTTGAAACTTCGGGCCAACTTGGCCCGAAGTGATGAAAGTAAAAGCGGACGATTGAGAAATCGCCCGCTTTTTATTTGCTCTATTGTCTGTTTTCTTCCCGAAGGGAGCGTATCAATGTTCGCATCGTTTTGACAATGACATCTTGCTCCCATTCTGAACAAGCTAAAAACTCTCGGATAACTTGTTCCTGCTCCGGTGTGTATATGACCTTTTCCGGCCAAAAAAATTGGTCTGCGGATATATCAAGTGTTCGGATGATTTTGTAGAAAACTTCATGGGTTGGGTATCGTTTGTTGTTTTCTATATCCATAATTGTTCGCCCAGAAGCATCTATTGCATCTGCCAATTCGGCTTGTGTCATTCCTTTAGATTCCCGTGTTGCTCGAAGGATGTCACCCATCTTTATCATATTATCCTGCATCCGAGTATCACCTCTTTACCTTTAGTTTAACGAAAAGGCGAGGATTGCGGAATGAGCACAGGCTTCTCTATTGTGTGATGCAAGTATCACAACAACTGGCAGTCTTATAAAAAGGAGAATTGTATCATGTTCCAAATTGACAGAACATACCGAGAGGTGATTTAGCCAACGCCCACTTTGTGTTGACAGGTAGCCGCTTAAAAAAATCCCTTGCCTATTTTTGGATGTCTGCAATTCTTCATGTGACACTCGCGTCACCCCTACAAGAAAGATAATTCCTTTGTCTCCGCGCGTTCTGTGGTTGTTTGCCACAGGCGCGTTTTATATTCCCAATTGGCCCGAAGTACGGGCGGAATCGATACACTACTATAGCCCCGGTTGTCGTTCACCGCCAAGCTCCAACCTGATTGTTTCCGCCCATGAATCAAGTTGGAGGTTTTCACTATGACAAAAATTAATTTGCGAGATTTTTACCCGTGGTACACACACGACGAATATACAGAGGTTTCCGATGCCGTAGCGGAGGAATTACTTGCCGACAAGCGCTATCAGAAAGCGCACAAGCGGCGCATGTATCGAAACAAAGCCCACTATTCCCTTGATGCCGGGGATGGTATCGAAAATGCGGCAATCTTTACAGAACCATCACCATATGAGATTTTTGAATACAAACAATGGTTCTGCCGCTTATGCAACGCACTCAATTCATTGCCGCCAATACAGGGGAAAAGGATTGAAGCGTATTACCTGCTTGGTATGAGTTATGCCGCAATTGCATTGGCCGAGGGTGTAGATGAAAGTGCTGTACGTGCCTCTATCAAAAGAGGTTTGCGGGATATGAAAAGATATTTGAAATAATATCCCCAATCACATCCGGTTTCGCCCTCAAAGTGACATGGTTAATGAGGGGAAGTTTTTTCTCTCGCTGACATGAATGTGGGCCGCCGCGCCGAGTAAATACTGTTGTCCAATAACAGGCCAAACATACAGCGCGGCGGTTCACCTCTTTTCAAAGGGGCCCGTGAAAATGTAAAGGCTATACAAGACTTGCTTTTTGAGCGTTGGACAAACGGAGCCTGTCTTGGTTATGTCATACAAGCTATGGAGAATATCGGCTTTTCTCCAAAGGATGTTCAACTGGTAACAACGGAAATGAACGAATTGTTTGATGTCGTATCCAATGATGAAGCTGAAAAGCATTATTGCAATAGCCACTATTGAGCAACTTCGGGTCAAGTTGGCCCGAAGTCTGGCAAAGACCAAAGAACGGTACGGAGTTGTATGTGCCGTTCTTTGGCCTTTTTATGCAAAAGGAGTTGTATATGGATAAGGAACAGAAAAACAATTCTGCCGCCGAATATGTAATACTCGGTACAAAATATTCTGTCACCCCTGTTTTTGAAAAGAATACTTCACAAAGCGAATCCTTTGAGGAGAAAATCAGGCGGTTGATTTTACAGGACAAACAACAGCAGAAAGGTGCGAAGCTATAAGGCTGTGTGCCTTTGACATCCTCGACATGGGTAGCCAAACATGGGATAATAGTAGTGTAATATTCGCTTGTTTGACTGCCGGGAAGGAGGAAACGTGAATCAGTCAAACATCGTAAATGCCCTTTACTGCCGCTTATCCCGTGATGACGACATGCAGGGGGATAGCAATAGTATTCAAAATCAGAAAAAACTGCTTTCCAAATATGCCAAGGAATATGGCCTTTCCAATACAAAATTCTTTGTGGATGATGGTTATACAGGTACGAACTTCAATCGGCCCGGTTGGATTGAAATGACAGAGGCCATAGAGGCCGGATATATCGGGGCCATCATGGTAAAAGATATGTCACGGATTGGTCGGGATTACCTGCAAGTTGGGTATTACACAGACAAATTCTTTCCAGAGCATGAAGTCCGTTTTATCGCTGTGAATGACGGTGTGGACAGTGCCGAGGGCGAAAATGAATTTGCCCCGTTCCGCAATATCATGAACGAATGGTATGCCCGCGATATATCCCGAAAAATCAGAAGTTCGCAACGACTGCGCGGCTCTGCCGGGGTTCCGCTCTCCCTGCCACCTTACGGCTACATAAAAGACCCGGAGAATCCGAAGCACTGGATTGTGGACGATGAAGCTGCGGCGGTGGTGCGGTATATCTACAAACTTTGTATTGATGGCGTGAGTGAACATTGTATTGCTTCACAGCTTGAAAAAGAGAAGATTTTAAAGCCTACGGAATATTGGAAAAGCAAAGGCATCCGCAAGCCGGGTAAATCGTCATTCAAGGACAGCCCCTATTACTGGTGTAAAAGCACAGTAAACAAAATCCTCAATGCGCGCGAATACATGGGTGATGTGGTGAACTTCAAAACCTACTCGAAATCGTTCAAGAGCAAGCGGCGGTTAGAAAACCCGGAGGAAAACCACGCAATATTTGAGGGTGTGCATGAAGCTATCATAGCGCGGCCCACATGGGAAATGGTACAGCGTACCCGCGAGGGCGGCAAACGGCGCAAGCCCAAGACCACGGAAAAGCACATGTTTGCAGGAATATTGTACTGTGCCGACTGTGGGCGCAAACTTCACTTCAATGTGAACCATCCAAACATCCAGCTAAAGTATTTCAATTGTTCCAATTACCGGGGGAATCGTGGTACTTGCAATGAAACCCACTATATCCGTGCTGACGCGTTGGAACAGGTGATGCTTTTGGAGATTCGCCGCATGACAGCATTCTTGCAGGATAAGGAAGAAGATTTTGTAAAACTGCTGATGTCCAAATCCATGCAGGAGGCCGTGAAAGAATCCAAACGCCGTGACAGGGAACTTCGGGCCATGTTGACCCGATGTCGTGAACTCGATGAACTGTTCACTAAAACCTATGAGGATAACACCAGCGGGAAATTATCGGATGAACGGTTTATGATGATTACCAAGCGTTTTGACGATGAACAGCTTACCCTCAAAAAGAAAATCTCCACCTTGCAGGCAGAGATTGACACAGAGGAAAAGCACAAGCATAGTGCCGCCAGCTTTCTTCGGACGGTCAAGAAGTACACCGACATACAGGAATTGACCCCGGTTATCCTTAATGAATTGGTGGAAAAGATTGTGGTTCATCAAGCACAGGGCGTAGGTAAAAACAGGTCACAGCAGCTTGAAATCCACTACAATTTCGTCGGCATCCTTGACACCCCGGAGGTTGCCTGTCTGCCCCAAAGCATCATGATAGACACAAGACAGGGTGTTGCCGTTGAATATATCACACGCAAGGCCGGATAACGGAAATAGGAGCAACCTTTCGGTTACTCCTATTCACAGAATGTTCAGTGTCGTTATGAACATTCGACATGGTCCGAGTGACAGGATTCGAACCTGCGGCCTCTTGAACCCCATGCAATCACAATTCTAGTGTTTTCAATGCTTTGCGACGTTATTTCTGAACCACCACTGAATTACTATAACTTGGACAAAGTAAATTTACTAATTATATATCCTTTGCATTGGGAGATCAATGTATATATTTTCACACATTTCTGCCCAAACCAAGCCACTAGAAATCTAGCCAGAATCATGAAAGTGTGTAAGAAATCGTCCTTTATAATCCTAGTTCATTTATATTTTTTTCGACAATTAAAGTATGAGGATGTTTTGGACCTAGTTTTTCTTTAAAGATTGCCAACGCCTTCTCATACCATTCCAGTGCCTTGGCGTAGTCGCCCTGGCTAAAATGCACTACTGCTATGTTGTTATAGGTGGTGGCAGTATCCAGATGCTCATTGCCAAGCACCTTTTCCCTGATTACCAAGGCCTTCTTATACCATTCCAGTGCCTTGGCGTAGTTGCCTTGGAGAGAATACACATCTGCTATATTGTTATAGGTGGTGGCAGCATCCGGATGCTCATTGCCAAGCACCTTTTCCCTGATTACCAAGGCCTTCTCATACCATTCCAGTGCCTTGGCGTAGTCACCCTGGCGAAAATACACATCTGCTATATTGTTATAGGTGGTGGCAGCTTTCGGATGCTCATTGCCAAGCACCTTTTCCCTGATTACCAAGGCCTTCTCATGCCATTCCAGTGCCTTGGCGCAGTTGCCTTGGCGAGAATACCCATCTGCTATATTGTTATAGGTGGTGGCAGTATCCGGATGTTCTTTGCCCAGTACCTTTTCCAAAATCGCCAAGGCCTTCTCGTACCATTCCAGTGCCGTGGTGTAGTCACCCTGGCTAAAATGCACTACTGCTATGTTGTTATAGGTGGTGGCAGTATCCGGATGTTCCATGTCCAGTGCCTTTTCCCTGATTGCCAAGGCCTTCTTATACCATTCCAGTGCCTTGGCGTAGTCACCCTGGCGAAAATACACATCTGCTATATTGTTATAGGCGGTGGCAGTATCCGGATGTTCTTTGCCCAGTACCTTTTCAAAAATCGCCAAGGCCTTCTCGTACCATTCCAGTGCCGTGGTGTAGTAGCCCTGGCTAAAATACACTAATGCTATATTGTTATAGGTGGTGGCAGTATCCGGATGCTCCTTGCCCAGTACCTTTTCATTGATTGCCAACGCCTTCTCATACCATTCCAGTGCCTTGGCGTAGTCGCCCTGCCTATCATACACTCCGGCCATATTGTTATAGGTGGTGGCAGTATCCGGATGCTCCTCGCCCAGTACCTTTTCACTGATTGCCAACGCCTTCTCATACCATTCCAGTGCCTTGGCGTAGTCGCCCTGGCAAGAATACACTCCGGCTATATTGTTATAGACGGTGGCAGTATCCGGATGCTCCTTGCCCAGTACCTTTTCCCTGATTGCCAACGCCTTCTCATACCATTCCAGTGCCTTGTCATAGTCGCCCTGGCGAGAATACACAAATGCTATATTGTTATAGGTGGTGGCAGTATCCGGATGTTCCTTGACCAGTACCTTTTCATTGATTGCCAACGCCTTCTCATACCAGTCCTGTGCCTTGGCGTAGTCGCCCTGGCGAGAATACACTCCGGCTATATTGTTATAGCTGCTGGCAGTATCCGGATGCTCCTTGCCCAGCACCTTTTCCCTGATTGCCAACGCCTTCTCATACCATTCCAGTGCCTTGGCATAGTCGCCCTGGCGAGAATACACTCCGGCTATATTGTTATAGCTGCTGGCAGTAAACGGATGCTCCTTGCCCAGTACCTTTTCCCTGATTGCCAACGCCTTATGCAACCACGCTAGTGTGCTTTCATACGCCGCAATATTCATATTGTAATATCCAGTATGTTCCATAAGTGCCGCAAGTTCGGTTGATTCCTCATCAGCACTCCAATACCGTGCTAGAGATACAGCAAACGCAATATATGGCTGCACATCACGGAATGTGCCAGCCATCCTAATGGTAATACTTTCCGTACACCGCTCTATCAGATTCGTGTGTGCCCTTATATTTACTGCATATTCTACAGTAATTGCAGAAGAAACCATTTGATGCATAAAAAAGGCCGTTTTCCCGTCATCCTCATTTTGTTTTACCAGCCATGTTTGCCGAGCCAATCCATTAATAAGCATCTCACATTCATCGGCAACGACTTTTGCATCCTCGGAAAGCCATTTGATGCATGTAGCTTGTTCCATCGGTATTGCCGGAAATATCGCAAAAGCTTCCAGCAGACTCCTTTGCTTTTCATCTGTGACAGTTTGGAAATCATATAGTTTGTTAATCTCCTGTTGCAACAGTTCTTCATCTTCAAAACCTTTGCGCAAATCGAACTGCTTATCTTCCAGCACTTGTTTTAAGCTATCAATGCTATAACCAAATTCTCGCGTAATAGCGCCCAATCGGTTTACAATCAGGGTATTCCGACCTGCCCTTGTCTCGATAATTTCTGATAGTGTTTCCCTGTCTTCTTCCGTTAATGGCAACCAACACTCCTGATCAGCACTTTCATAACGTTGAGTTTGAAAAATATCCACACACACATCAGCCGATAGGAACGGTACATCAATATTCTCAAAATTCCTTGCAGCAACTCGTGATGAAAATAAAATAGCTGCGCGTAATGACTTGAGCTTTGCAAAGCTCTCATCCGCACGGTGCTGCCTCCAGTCCTCGCCCTGTTCCGGCCTGATATCATCAATTAGTAAAAGCACTCTTTTGTCTTGGCACAGCCGCTGTAAATAAATCCATGCTCCATCAGCATTCCTCTCTCCGGGATATGAAATGGAATTCTCAATCGTTGCATCCATTGTGTCGCTGTATTTTATCAAAGCAATGTGATCAAAAGAGTGTCGGAGTTTATTATCTGCAAACTGAATGTATACCATGTTCAATATTTCCGATTTACCGATTCCACCCATTCCAATCATTTGAACGTGAGGAAAAGCTTGTCCATTCTCAGCATTCAATTGATTGCAAATATCCGCAACGAGCTCATCACGACCAAGCACTTGTGAATTCTCCCATCGTGGTGCATTCGGTGTAAGTATGTATGAGCTCCTTGATTCTGATGATCTGGCATTCTCATGCAATATCTCTAGCATTTCATATATCTTACTCTTCATTTCTTCAGTATTGCTATAGATCGATAATTCTCTTAGTATCGAGTTATCCAAAATCGCTTTATTTGCTGCTTCAATTATATCCAATGCCAGCTCATTCACCGGAAGTGTCTCAATATCACAATCCTCTGACTCTGCACATATATTTCTAATAATGCCTTCAAGCAAACCAACAGGGTCATTACTGTGGATGTATTGAAATGCAGCCTTGGCAGAAAAGACTTCTTTTTTCAGCCTTTCCTCACAGTCATAAGGAAGGGTATATTTTCCTGACGACAGGACTTCACTTAATGTTCTAGTAACAGTGTCATTCAATTCTTCAGATACTTTTTTTTGTGAGGGTTCAAGGTCGAAGCCTTTCACAAGCCCTTCTGAAATGCTTCCCATCATCGCAGCACTATCTGGTGATATTCCACGAGAAACTGCTAATGTAACAGTCACACTGTTCGCTATGGCTGCAATCATTTCTTTGGGTTTGAACTTAGCTCCCACTTTTCTTTCACCTCTCATGACAACTCAAAGCACTCTTAGTTAAGACACCTATTCTTAATCCAATGTTGACAATATAAAATTACCACACCCGCCCCCATTCCGCAACAAAAACCGACCCTTTTCATCAAAAAAGGTCGGTTTTGTCAGTTTTAGCGCCTATTTATACGGATTTACCTTAGCTTTTGGGAATCTGCTCTCAAAGAGATATGCCTTTTCGTCCTGCGTGAATTCCGTCTCATCAAGCACATGTATCAGCTCATTCTTGGAAATATTCTTATTATCTGGCTTTGAATTCCCCTCAGCGTCCCTGCCATACCCATATTCTTTGAGCTCGGAATCGAACTTCAGGTATTCCTCAAGAGCCATACCGTAATCAACGGCGGCGGCTGTCTTGTCGCTGGTCATCACGTCCCCGTATACCTGAAGCATTGCAATGTAGTCCCACGGATCAATACCCAGCTCCGCGCCGGCAAGTGCATTATCAATCCATGTCGCCATGTCATAATCGCCGAAAGCATCAGCCATAGCGGTCTGCTGGGCATAATCCTCCACTCTCTTATTTACTTTTTCCTTGCCTTCATTATCAAGTCCGGCATACAGGCTGTTTTTTTGCAGCTCAGCAGATATTTCCGCAATAGTCTCTTCCATCCGCTTTTGGAAAGTTACTTCATTTTTGCCCGCTGTTGAACTGCTTTTTCAATGCTGTCCATTTCATACCCGTGCTTCACCATGTCGGCGACAATGCTGTTATACTGGCTCTTGTCGTCCTCCTGCCATGCAAAATAGGCAATGTCATAGAAATTCTTCTTGTTGCTGGAATATTCCACATTGTACAGAATCTTATCAAACTCATAAATGAGCTTCCAGTTCTTCACAGCACCCAGCGCAGTATTCACAGTTGCAATAAGTCCGCGCTTAATATTGCTCACGGGCAGCCCGATGAATCGGCTTGCCGCTCCAAACAAATCCGCAAACGCAGCAAGGGTAGTTACTTTA
>JGI994J12354_10002498_pt1 | contig 17839 bp, 16 predicted proteins | sample IntmicLarv3ML3BL_FD_12354 | JGI IMG/M metagenome (IMG submission 12354) | reverse complement strand
CCCCAACAACAGGCTGAAATGCTTTGTTTGTAGGTTTATAATTTTTATCTTTTAAGATTTCAATTAGTTTATTTTTTATATATGTACTATTTGCCACACTTCCAATTAAGGCTACAGGTACCCTTTCGGTCTCAAACTTTTCTCTAATTGAATCTATACGACAAACAATGGTTTTTGCTATTTCATCACAAATTTTTACCGCCACGCTGTTTCCCTTCAATGCTCTATCTGTAACAATAGGTGCAAAATCTTTTCTATCTTTCAAAGCTCTTTCAAATTCAACCTTGATTTGACTAATTTCTTTATAATAACACTCAAAATTGATTGCACCTGCATATGGACAAGATGTAGTAACCCTTTCTCTCTTTTCTGTTATACCCAAAATTGCAGAACCTGTTCCTGCAATGACAATTATGCCTGATTTTGAAAGAAATGCTCCTTTATAGGCAATATCAGTATCATTAACCGCCTTCTTCTTCATTGAACATATTTTCAATTCATTAAAATCAATTATTTCTTTTGCCAATTTATCATTTTCATTAACTCCTGCTATTCCAGCAACTAAGCTAATTATATCACCAAATGTATATTTTGCTTCATCAATTGCTTCTTTCAATAAATTATATACATTTTCTTTTGATTTTTCTTTACCTATGCGTTCCCAATTAGAAGGTTTATTTGCTTTTTTATAATGAATTAAATTTCCCACCCATCTGTAATACATACTCTTGTGTTTGTTCCTCCACCATCTATTCCTACAATTATCCCACTCATTTTTACCTCTTTTCTACAAAATATATTTTAATCTTGTATCAGTTAAATTATTAACTTAAATATTCAATACTTCCTTTGCATACTCAGCAAGAGAATAATTCGATGTCTGAAGATTAAACATCTCACAATACTTCCCATTCAACTTCATAAGTTCCTCATGATTACCTGCTTCAATAATCCTGCCATTTTCCATCATATATATTCTATCCGCAATTTTCGTAGTAGAAAGCCTATGTGAAATAAATATAACTGTTTTATCCTCAGCCGCATCAAGCATTGACTTATTCAAATTATACTCCGCTATGGGATCAAGCGCACTTGACGGCTCATCCAGTATAAGAATTCGTGCATTTGTATTTGCAAATATCCTTGATATCGCAATCTTTTGAGTTTCACCGCCAGAAAGATTTACACCATCATCATGAAACTCCTTAGTCATATCACTATCAAGTCCTTTTTCAAGAGAGTGAAGTTTTTCTGAAAAACCGGATTTTTCAAGTGCTTGCTCTGCTGTCTCCTTTTGGCTATCTTTTGTTTGAGTATCCATAAGAACATTTTCAAGCAAGGTTCCTGCAAAAAGCTGATAGTCTTGAAAAACGGTTCCAAAGCTTTTATAATATTCAGCCAATTTGTAATCTTTTATGTTGTGTCCATCATATTGAATTTCGCCATCAGTAACATCATATAATCTTGAAATCAATTTAATCAAGGTGGATTTTCCCGCTCCATTATAACCTACAATGGCAATCTTCTCCCCATGCTTTATCTCCATTGAAATCTCGCTGAGAACAGGAACTTCTGAACCCTCATAAGTAAAACAAATATTTTTCAAGGAAAGAGAGCCCATATGCGACGGAAGCATCATCGCGTCTGGTTTATCAACAAGCTTATTTTCATATCCAAGGAAATAGCGGAGTTTTTCAATGTAAATACTCTTTTCCTGCATTCCTGAAATTGCATTGACAAAGTTTTCAAGACTCCATTTTAAAGTCCATGACCCCTCGGCAAGTGCTACAAAATCTCCTGAACTTATAACATTCATAATAATTGCTCTGTAAGAGATTATAAAGAGAAATACTCCCTCCAACAAAAAAGAAACAAATACAAACTGTGAAAGCATATGTAATATTGTAAATTTTCTATAATATTTTTTTATAATACCTTTTAGATTTTTATTTGATTCAACATAATCGTCAATGAGATTTTCTTTAAGCTTACTCATTCTCATTTCCTTTGCGTAATCAGGAAGATAAAAAACTCTGTTCACATAATCACGTTTACGTTCATGCGGTTTCTTGTCTTCTTCCTGTTTAAGTCCGATTTTATTTTGTATTATTCTAAATACAAAGGATGCAATTGTCGATATTCCTGCAAATATAAGACCTATCTTGTCTAATGAAGCAATTACTGCCACTATTCCTGATATTGTAACCAAACTCTTGCATATATCGGCAAGCAGATTGAGTGATTCATTTGCCTTTCCCTCTGCTTGAGATGCCGCCCAAACAAAGTCATTATAGAATTTAGGGTTTGAATAACATGAATAATCAAGCTTTGTAACCTTTTCATACAACTTGTCATTTACAGCCTTATTAAGTTTTTCTATCTTTATTGGAGCATAAATTTCATACATATATGCCGCTATAATCTGGATAGTACTTCCATATACAAGCAAAATACCGGCGGCCAATAAAACAAGTTCAAAGGATTTTTCAACAGTAACTGCGTCTATAACAAACTTCATTATGAGAATTCCCCACATAACATCAAAGAATCCGAATAGTATTTGTACAATTATATGTAAAATAGCATAGAGCGGCGTATACTTAAACACATATTTAAGCATAAAGAAATTATTCTGTATAACCCTTATAAATCCTTTGAGAGATTGTCTATCAACTTTCGGCATCAATAAACACCCCTTCCTCTATACTAAGACCTTCAAGCCCTTCAAGATACATTCTTGACTGTTTTTCAAACATTTCCGCATACTTGCCCTTCAATGCCATAAGCTCCTCATGAGTTCCGTTTTCCGCTATTCGGCCATTTTCCATCATGTATATCCTGTCTGCTGAAATTGCGGTGGACAGCCTGTGTGATATAAAAATGACCGTTTTATCAGCACAAACCTTTTTCAAGCTTTCAAAAACTTTATATTCAGCTATTGGGTCAAGTGCACTTGATGGCTCATCCAGTATTGCTATTTTACATGGATTGGCAAATACCCTCGCAATTGCAAGTTTTTGAAACTCGCCCCCTGAAAGCACTACTCCATCCTCTGCAAATTCCCTTGTCAGTATTTGCTCCAGTCCCAATGGGTTTTCAGCTATTTTTTCATAGATTCCTGCATTTTTTAATGCCTCTTTAATTATTTCATTATCATCTTCTGATGCTTTTCTCAGCATTACATTGTCTGCAACTGTCATTGAAAACATTTTATAGTCTTGAAAAACAGTTCCATATATGTCCCTGTATTTTTCAACATTGTAGTCTTTTATATTGTATTCATTTAACAATATTTCACCTGATGATACATCATAAAGCCTCATTAAAAGCTTGATAAGAGTAGTCTTTCCTGCACCGTTTGAGCCTACCAATGCAATCTTCTCTCCATCTTTGACTGTCATGTTTATGTCTTCAAGCACATTTTTATCCGAGCCCGCATATGCATATGAAACATTATTAAGCTGTAAAACAATATTTTTCAAATCAGGAACAATCCCGTCCTGACTTTGCGAAATTTTAGGCGTATAATCCATAAAATCCCGGAAATTTTGTATATAAAGACCGTTGGACTGCATGGAAGTAATATATGACATAACATCATTAAAGGACCACATCATTCTATTTATTGCATTCAGTAAGACTATGAAACCGGAAGTTGATAAAATATTAAATATAAGTACTCTTGCCGCAGAATATATCAAAAGAATAGGATATCTCATAACTCTCTCTATTCCATCTTGCATTGCTCTGTAATGTGCAACCTTAACTCCATGTGTCTTTAAATTTCGGACAATACCGTTCACTCCATCAAGATAGTCCTTTTTTAGTATGTTAAAAACATTTGTTATTCTTATTTCCTTTGCATAATTTTCCAGATAGAGAATTCTGTTTACATAGCTTTTTTCCCGATTGTATGGTGTATTTGCATTATTCAGCTCAAAGCGCATCCGATTTGCTCTTACATCAATTACAAGCCGGAAAATTATTGGTATTATAATAAATGTAATTGCAAGCGGGTCAAGTGATATGATAGTTATAAAAATCATAACCATTGAAACAAGCAAACCAACAATCCTTGACATATTATCAAGCATTTCTGTTATTCGATTATTTGCTTCTGACCCAGCCCTTGTATATTTATTATAAAACTCCGAATTTTCATAACATTCAAGTTCAATATCCGCGGCTTTATTAAATATCATTAAATTCAATTTTTCCTGAAAGAGCAAATTTGTCTCCGGAATAATCTTAATAAAATATCTTGATGAAAAGATATTAAATATAAAAATCACAATCATATTAATGACAATCATTATCACAGCGATTTTGAATGGAAGTTCATCACTAATCACCTTAAATATAGTTGCCATAAAAATTATACTATAATAATAGTCGAGCAAATATCCAAAAATATTAAAGATAAATGCCAACCACACCCTTTTGGGCGAGATACTATGAGCAAGCTTAAATATGTAAAAATTGTTTGTTAAAGCTTGCTTAAAAGCAATTTTATCTTTTTTGTCCCTATTCTTTTTCTCTCTCTTCTTCATAAATCCTCAGATATTAAATTTTAATTTCTATAATGGTAACCCCAGTATCACCCTCACCAAGTGACCCGAGTCTGAAACTCTTTACATATTTATGGCTTTTTAAATACGAATGAATACCACTTCGAAGTGCTCCTGTTCCTTTGCCGTGAATTACAGAAATTGGTGAAAAACGGGCCGAAACAGCATCATCAATATATTTATCCAATATTAATGTAGCTTCATCAACATTACATCCTCTTACATTAATCTCTGTAGACATATTTTTCATTTTATCAACACTGCCGCCTTTATATCCCGCGTTTTTGCTCTCATTCTTCTTCTCTTTAAATGGTTCCAAATTACTTATATGCACAGAAACCTTCATAAGACCTGCCTGTACAAAAACATTTCCATCCTTATCCGGTTCACGAAGAACTACACCTTCATGCCCAAGAGATAAAATTCTCACTTTTGTACCCTCTTTGAGCTTATTTAAAAGGTTCTTTCGTTCTTCTTCATTATACATACTGTTCTTCTGTGTCAGCGGATTATCAGAAAGTTCAGATTGTGATTTTCTCACTTTGACATCCAATTCCCGTTTCAGTATTTCAGCCTCTTTAAGTTCAACTGAGTTCTTCTGTGCAAAGGAAAGCTTTCTCATTTCGGAAACAAGTACATCAGCTTCAGCTTTGGCTTTATCAATAATTTTCATTGCTTCTTCCTTAGCTTTCTTGATATATGCTTCCTTTTCAGCAAGGAGCTTTCTCTCTCTTCTTTCAGCATCCTCTTTCAGTCTCTCAGTCTCTGCCTTTAATCGGTTGGATTCTGCTCTGTCGCGCTCCGCTTCTTCCCTGTTTTTTTCTATATTAAGGAGTAAATCTTCAAACTTTAAATCCTCTGCAGTTAGAAATTCCTTTGACCTGCTTATAATCGCATTATCAAGACCAAGTCTTTGAGAAATTGCAAATGCATTACTCTTTCCCGGAACACCTATGAGCAATTTATATGTTGGTCTCAGAGTTTCAACATTAAATTCACATGAAGCATTTTCAAATCCTGGAGTTGAAACAGCATAAACCTTTAATTCACTATAGTGAGTTGTCGCAACAGACGTACAGCCTTTCTGGTGAAGACATTCAAGTATAGCCATTGCCAACGCCGCACCTTCGGTAGGGTCGGTTCCTGCACCAAGTTCATCAAATAAAACCATTGACATATCATCAGCAGAATGCAAAATTTCAACAATATTTTTCATGTGAGAAGAAAAGGTACTTAAACTTTGCTCAATACTCTGTTCATCTCCTATATCTGCATATATGCTTTGAAAAATGCTCATTTCTGTTCCTACATCTGCCGGAATATGAAGTCCCGATTGGGTCATCAGTGTAAACAGACCCACTGTTTTAAGGGTGACTGTTTTACCTCCGGTATTCGGACCAGTGACAATAAGCGAATCAAAATCTTCCCCTATCCAAAAATTGATTGGAACTACAACATTCTTTTCTATAAGCGGATGTCTTCCGTTAATAATGTTTATTTTATGTTCCTCATTAAGTTTGGGGCTTACCGCTCTTAAATCAAGGCTAAGTCGTCCTTTGGCAAAAGCAAAATCAAGTGATGCAAGTAAAGATGTATTTTGTACCAATTCATCCTTTATTACATCCACTTCCGCAGAGAGCATATACAAAATTCTCTCTATTTCTGCCTGCTCCTTGCCTCTTAATTCCTTTATCTTATTATTTGCTTCTACCACTGCCATAGGCTCAACAAATAGTGTTTGACCGCTTGCCGAAGTATCGTGAACAAGTCCGGGTATATGCTGTCTGAATTCTATCTTCACAGGCACAACATATCGATCACCTCTTATGGTTACAACTGTATCCTGCATATATTTAGCATGTGAAAACATAAGACTATTAAGCTTTTCCTTTATGGAATTTTGTCTGTCTCTTATCTGTTTCCTTATTGAAAAAAGCTCGCTGCTGGCATCATCTGCCATTTCATCTTCACTTAAAATACACCCTGAAATACGTTCTTCCAAACGCTTATTTGAATAGAGTGCCGTAATCATTGATGAAATAACATTTGCCCCCAATTCAAACATTCCATCCTCTGATGCTGTATTTGAATAGTCCTTAAGCCTTCTGCAAAGCTTTAAAACATCACATATATGTATAAGCTCTGAAAAACTAAGGCATCCTCCTATTTCAATTCTTTTAAGTGATGGTCTTATATCCGATATATCGGACATTGGCGACGAACCCCTTCTTGCAATAAAAGCCGCGGCATCATCCGTTTCTGCTAATGCCGCTTTTACTTCATTAATTTTTATATATGGTTTTAGAGCAGAAGCAAATTGCTTTCCCGGCTCTGATACCGCAAAAGATACTAGTCTTTCAATTATTTTATTAAACTCTAAAACTCTTAGAGATTTATCATTCACTTTCCTTCACCTTCATGACTTTGAAGTAGTTTAGTACATATGTTATAAGTGCTATAAACGCCATTGGAAGTGCTACCCAAATGATTACTATCTGTGCAAAATCTGCAGTTTCTTCAAACATCATTAATATAATTGAAACCGCAAATAAAAATGTTGCTATCTTTCCGCTCCACATTGCTCCGACCACATCACTTTTATGTTTATAGAGTAGTGCTCCGCCAACTGCCAGAGTAACTTCTTTAACTAAAATTATAACTGGAATAAATAACGGTATTTTTTCTATATATGCTAAGAGAAACAGTGCGACAAGTGTAATCAATTTATCCGCTAATGGATCAAACACNTTNCCAAAATCTGTTATTAAATCATATTTTCTTGCAATATATCCATCTAAAACATCTGAAACCCATGCAACAAAAAATATTATTGCCGCTATTTCCAAATTTTCTATAAGAAACTGCCATACAAAAACCGGTATCAGTAATATTCTAAATAAAGTTATTGTATTAGGCACATTCATTGGTACATTCACTGAGAAACTCCCTCTGTCTTTCATAAAATTATAAAGATAGTATGTTGTTCACTTGATACATATACTCATCAAGACTCTTCTTCATTGCCATCCCTTCTTCAACTGAAATATCTGTTATTGCATTATTATTTCTAATAACTAATCTGTTAAATTTTCCTTCTTTTAAAAGCTGTGTTGCTTTTGTTCCCATAAGACTTGCCATAACCCTGTCTCGTGGAGTTGGTGAGCCGCCTCTTTGAATATATCCCAAAATTGTAGCCCTTGTAGAAATACCTGTAATTTCTTCAATCTTCTTTGAAATATCAACAGCCCCACCTATACCCTCTGCGAGTATGATAATATAATGCTGCTTTCCTCTATTTCTGCCTTCAATGATTGGTTTGATAATATGTTTATTAAAGTCATATTCCTTTTCTGGTAAGATAACAGCCTCGGCACCACACGCAACAGAGACATTCAGCGCAATATGTCCTGCATTTCTTCCCATAACCTCTATAACAGAGCATCTTTCATGAGAATATGCCGTATCACGAATTTTATCTATTGCATCTTGAACAGTATTACAGCAGGTATCAAATCCTATTGTATATTCTGTACTGTCAATATCATTATCAATTGTACATGGAACACCTATAAACGGCATACCAAGCTTGCTCAAATCATGAGCACCTCTAAAGGAACCATCTCCTCCAAGAATTACAAGAGCATCTATTCCGAATATTTTAGCCATATTAACAGCCTTTTGCTGTCCTTCCAGCGTCATAAGCTCTTTGCATCTTCCAGTTTGCAGAATTGTTCCGCCTCTGTTTATTATATCTGAAACAGATCGAGCAGTCATTTCCTCTATTTCTCCATTTAACAAGCCAACATAGCCTTTTCTAACACCCATTACTTTAAATCCGTTAGAGATACCTGCTCTTACCACAGCTCTTATTGCCGCATTCATTCCCGGAGCATCTCCGCCGCTTGTTAAAACACCAATACACTTAATCTGACTGTCCATGCTGTTACATTCCTTTCCACAAATACAAAAGTTTACCATTTTACTTATAATAGCTCTTTTGACATTAAAAATCAATACATATGAAATCTGATTTTATTGTATGCACACATTTTCCTTGCCTAGCAATTTTATTAAATAGTTTACCATAGAGTCATTTAAGTATACAGAAAATTTACTGGTTTTTACTATTTCATTCTCTTTAACATATTCAACTTCAAGAATACTGTTACCTGAAAAATACTTTAATGTTGCAATACATGCCTTTATATCGTCAGACGGAATAGTATTTTTAATAATAATTTTATTAGGTTGCCCCTGTTGTTTTATCATATTCATAGGAATTATACTTTCACAAATAATTTTAGGTTTTTCCCCTACAGATATACTCAGTCTCCCCTTTACAACAATTGGCTGGTCTTCAACAAGGTACGATTTATATTTTTCAAAAATCTTTGAAAACAAAATGACTTCTATTGTTCCTGTCATATCATCAAGTGTTATAAATGCCATCTGCCTATTTTGCTTCGTAACCTTCACACTTATTCCCGCAATCAATCCTCCCGCTGTAACATCTTGATTGTCAGTAAGATTTTTTTCTCCAAGATTTTTCTCTGTTAAAAAGAATTCTTCACCTTCCTCTTCTTCCATACCATGTGTGTTTATATCGGATGCTAAAATATTTCTCAATTCTTTAAGCTGTTCTTCATATTCTTCAAGCGGATTTCCTGAAACATAAAGACCAAGCATTTCCTTTTCCATTTGAAGAAGCTGATCCTTTTTAAATTCTTCTATATTGGGATATATTATCTCTAAATTTGTATCATCCTCTATAATTCCTGCCTCAAAGAAAGATATTTGATCGGCCGCACGCTGTTTTCTCTCATTAGCAACAGTATCCACAACTCTCTCATAAACATTCATAAGCTTTGAACGATATATTCCAAAACTATCGAATACTCCGCCCTTTATAAGACTTTCAAGACAACGTTTATTTATTGAAAAATCCCCTGTTCTTGTGCAGAAATCCTTGAAGTCAATAAACTTTCCATTATTCTCACGTTCTTCTGCTATAAGTTCAACAACATTGTAACCAACATTTTTTACAACAGAAAGTCCAAATCTTATGCACCCCTCATTGACTGTAAATTTACTATTACTTAAATTTATGTCAGGAGGTAAAACCTTAATCCCAAGTTTCTTACATTCTTCAACATATTCTGACACTTTGCTCGGTACACTGAGAAAACTATTCATCATTGCCGCCATAAATTCAACTGGATAATAACACTTTAGCCATGCTGTTTGGTAACATACAACTGCATATGCCGCCGCATGGGATTTATTAAATGCATAGCTAGCAAAATCCATCATCTGGTCAAAAATCTTATTTGCCGCACTGTCTGGAATATCATTTTCTTTACAGCCATCGACAAAATTCGCCCGCTCCTTTACCATAACATCATGCTTTTTCTTTGACATAGCACGTCTTACCAAATCAGAGTGACCGAGTGTATACCCGCCTAAATCACGCACAATCTGCATTACCTGTTCCTGATACACCATACAACCATATGTCACATTTAGAATGGGTTCAAGCTTAGGATGAATATATTTAACCTTTTTAGGATTCTTTTTATTAGCAACATATGTAGGAATCTGGTCCATTGGTCCTGGACGATATAGCGCAATTCCCGCAATAATATCCTCAAGACAATCTGGTTCAAACTCGGTCATAAACCTTGTCATTCCTGCACTTTCCATTTGAAAAACGCCCTCTGTCTTTCCTTCGCTTATCATGCGGTAAACTTTTTTGTCATCAAAATCTATCTCATCTATATTTATATCCTTTTTATGAATATCATTTATCAAAGTAAGTGCATCTCTTATAACCGTAAGGGTTCTCAATCCAAGAAAATCCATTTTAAGCAGACCAAGTTGTTCAAGCAATCCCATTGTAAACTGAGTGACAATACTTCCATCTGTTTTCTGAACAGGCACATATTCAGTTATGGGTTCCTTAGAAATTACCACACCCGCGGCATGTGTGGAGGAATGTCTTGGATTTCCCTCAAGCTGATTGGCAATATCTAAAATCTCTCTTATCTTGTCATTTTCATTATATTTTTGTTTAAGTTCTGGACTCATCTCCATTGCCAAATCAATTGTCATTGGTTTTCCTGGTCTGAATGGAATCATTTTCGCAACAGCATCAACCTCTGCAAATGGAACATCAAGTGCCCTGCCTACATCCTTTATTGCCGCCCTCGGCTGAAGTGTTCCAAATGTTATTATCTGCGAAACTCTGTCCTCTCCATATTTATTTATTACATAGTCAATTACTTCCTGTCTTCTCTCAATGCAAAAATCTATATCAAAATCGGGCATACTTATTCTCTCAGGATTGAGAAATCGTTCAAAGAGAAGATTATATTTTATAGAATCTATATTTGTTATTCCAAGACAGTATGCCGCCACACTTCCCGCACCTGAACCTCTTCCTGGTCCAACCATTATTCCATTATCCTTTGCATATTTTATGAAATCCCAAACTATAAGAAAATAATCTACATATCCCATTTTGTTTATTACACCAAGTTCATAGTCAAGACGTTCTTTTATCGGAATAATTTCTTCTTGTGAAAGTTTACCATAATGTTGTTCAAACCCCGAATAGCATTCTTGGCATAGATATTCATAATGATTCATATTATCAGGTGTTTGGAAATCTGGCAGTATTGTGTTTCCAAATGGTATTTCCACATTGCATCTTTGGGCAATTTTTACTGTATTTTCTATTGCACCCTCTATATTTTTAAAGCTTTCATACATTTCTTCAGGTGATTTTATGAAAAATTCATCTGTACTGAATTGCATTCTATCTTCATCTGTGATTTTTTTTCCTGTTTGAATACACATAAGGATCTCTTGTGCTTTTGCATCACTTCGCCTTAGATAGTGTGCATCATTTGTTGCAACTAGAGGTATGTTCAGTTCTTTGCTTAACTTTATCAATCCTTGATTTACAATGGTTTGCTCTTCTATTCCGTTGCTTTGGAGTTCAAAGAAATAGTTGTCATCTCCAAACATACTCTTATATTTGAGTGCAATCTTCTTTGCACCCTCATAATCATCATTTATGAGTTTTTGAGGTACCTCTCCTCCCAAACATGCGCTAAGCGCAATTATTCCCTTTGAATATTTTTCCAATATCTCATGGTCAATTCTCGGTTTAAAATAAAAACCTTCTACAAATCCGGTTGATACTATCTTTATAAGATTATTATATCCTTCATTTGTCTCTGCCAGTAAAATTAAGTGATAGCTTTTACTGTCCTCTCTTGGTTCTTTGTCAAGACGGGTTCTGGTCGCAACATATACCTCACAACCAATAATTGGTTTTATACCTTCTTTTACAGCTTTTTGATAAAAATCAATGACTCCGTACATTGCTCCGTGGTCTGTTATCGCAATGCTATCCATACCCATTTCTTTTACTAAGGGAATCAAATCCTTTATTCTATTGGCACCATCCAAAAGGCTGTATTCGGTATGGACATGTAAATGTACAAAGTCTGCTGACATATGTTCCCCTCTCTGTAACCAGTATGACTACTATTATATACCATGTAAAATGCAATGTGAATATTAAAACAAAATGATTCGCAGTATACAATTAACATATACTGCGAATCATCTAATTGGGTTAGACTTACTTATGGCAGAACATATTTGGGATGTACATAGGATATCACAACATATCCCTCACCTTGTGCTTCAAATACATCTGGATCTGGCAAATCTTCCAGATTAATATTCTCCATAGATTCTCCATATATAATATCAGAATCCAAAATGTTGATTACTTCACCTTTTTTCAAATGAATTTCACCAAATATCTCATCCTCTATCCACAACTGTATAGCATAATAACCTGAATATGGTGCTGTAAAAATACATTCATTTTCATTATAAGGAAAAAACTCAGATACAAGATTATTTGTATACGTATTTATTTCACATTCATAGCCTTTAACATACTTTGCGCTGACTTCAGGTAAGATATTGACCAATAATAATGCATTTATCAGAAACATCAACATAATTCCTTTATAAAAATGTTTTATCTTCATCATACCTCCGTTAGTCAATTTGTTCTATTATAGTAGTAAGTTTATAATTAGAAAACCCGCCCACAGTTCTGGGTAATAAAATCACTACTTCCTCTGATGTACCAGCCTTTATTTCTGCCACTGCAAGCACTGTTGTCAGACCTAAAATTGACTGAAATGTCACAATTGAACAACGAACATCCACCTCGCCTTTGTTTTTCAAATTAAGAGGTATTTCCGCTGTAAAAGATGTGCTTTGCAGTGTAAAATAAATATTATTAGTACCCTCTAGCTCCCATTCTCCTGGAACAGTCACTTCAACATCAAACAATGCAGTTCTTGCCACCTCTGAAACAGAGGAAGAGGAGATAAACTTTGCACTCACAGTGGGAATTGTAAACAATATCAATACAAACAGACAAAATGCTGACTTTATCAATGATATTTTTTCAAAAATATTCTTTTGTATTCGTTGCATACATATCCCCCTTTGATAATTTTATCTTCATTAACAACACTGTTACAATGAGAAGTCCTGAAAAACTCAACATCATCCACATAAACGCATTTTTGAAATCACCTGTTATAGGCGCGGAATCATCAGATTCTGCCAACACTTTAAAAGAAAGTCTGTATATATCCGAATCTGTATTTCCAAGATGAGTATCTCTTATATCCTCGCCTTCTTCAAAAACCCACTCCCAATAAATGGTGAATGTTTCCTCTGAATTGCCTTCAACTCTACCTTTTATTTCCTGTCCATCTGGGAAAAGCTTAATTCTCTCACTTTTATTTCCAAACAGCCAGCCATATTCATTTTTCATAGAATATGAGAGAGGAAGAAGCCTATTTTCATTAACATCCAGAGAAAAAGATGCTCCCTCTTCTCTGATATTTTTTATTGTAAAAGTATATTCGCCTTTCGTTCCTGGAAAAACAAGTTTTTCAGCACCATTACTTTCAAAAATATTTAGATTATTCAGGTTAAACCAAGATTCCCCACGCTCTTCAATTACGAGTATTTCCCCTTCGTTTGCACTTATCTCTGTAGCTCCGCTAAACAAAAACATAGCTATTATCAGTACAATGCTTAAGTTTTTCACAACATACCTCTTAGTCAATTTGTACTGCTTTCAACTCTGCTGTTATTGTTAATGACGGAGCAACTATCATATTTCCCAATTCAGTATCCAATACATCAGTAGCATCATCTACTTCAAATAACCATCTCCAAGAGATTGTAATATCATCAGGGGTTGTTCCTCCAGGATAAATAGTTTTTTCAAATTCCGCATTTATTGCACCCTCAAACTCATTTAAAGAAAGCCAGTTGATACCACCATCTAATGAAAGTTGTACTGGATTGTATTCTCCAAACCCTTCAGATTCCACAGCTATAAGTGAAACCACTTTGTAAGCTACTTCAGGCACTCCAGCCGAAGTAATACCTATTCTAGAAGAACCTTCTGTTCCTGGTGCAATCACCTTATCAGTGTTTGCAGATACTACAGTATTTGTTGGATCTACTGCTCCATCATACTCAGTTTTAAATAAATCAACTGAACTTACTGCATTAATTCCCCAATAAGCAACTCTTGCATTATCTGCCGATATTGCTTCTGTGATGTACTTGGCAAATACCCCTCCTATGCATGCCATAGTAATCAGTGCCGCGATAGCAAATGCACATGCTACCTTCATCATTTTTGTTTCCTTTTTGTTTCTCATTTTCTTCACCTCATTAATAAAATTTTATCTTCAACACAAAAATTGTGTTAAATTCATTAAATATTTTTTAAGCGCTCTTCCTCTGTAATTTTCTTTAATTCGTCAAATTCTCTTTCTTTTTTCCTCATTTCTATGCTTTTCTTGACAATTTCATACACAAGCATTGCAACCAGTGGAATACCTATACATACAGTAATTCCAAGCGGTTCTTTCAAGAACAACACAAAATTTCCCAGTTTAGGAATGTTAAATGAATATTTACCTACAACATAACTCTCTGTAACAAAACCGATATCTTCTGTATTATTGTTATCTCCTTTAGTAGTGAAACGCCTTACCCCATCAACTTCTTCAATGGATACAATTCTATGTACTACAAGACTTTTTCCATCTTTAGAATTTATATCTCTAAATAAAATCACATCATTTTCCTGTAATTGCAAGGTATCAGCAGAGCTTGCAAAAATCATATCACCCGCCGAAATACTTTCTCTTTCTGTTTTCATTGAATCACTGAGAACAACCATTGGTACTATTCCAAAAATTGTTGGCACATTATCAGGATATAATGCACCCTTTATAATAATCACCATATTCATAATGAGAATTGGCAGCAGAATTATGCACAAAAATAGACCAATGAAAAATGTAACAGATAGCTTCTTTTTTTCTTTTAATTTGTTTTTATTTTTATGTGAAACTGGCACATCTGCAGATTTGATATCTTCAGACATTTAACTTCCCCCTTTATTTTTTTATAACATTAGCATAGTTTTTTAAGGGTGTAAATTGACTATCGGAAATGTCAATAATTCGACAACATTACTTCTTATTTTGTAACAAATTAAGCTAGTACTCGACATTTTTCATCTAAAACTTACAAATTCCAACATAGAAAATAAAATATATTTCCCATTATGAAAAATGCCAGCATCCTTCGCTATTTCTATGCTGGTATCCACTATTTCTATATCACAGGTACAATTGCAAAACAAAAGTCATTTGCTATTTTTCAACAAATCACTTTTTGTTTTATAATATTTATTTTATAAATGTTATGAAAAATCAATGAAAGCACATATTGGACAACTCATTATATCCATAATTATACAATCATTATTTACAACATATGACAAACTAAGTATATTATTGTCATTTACTGCTCCAATAGCTTTTACATGATTTACTTGGAAATAATGTTGATTGACCGGCATGTTGATTAAGTCCAGAAATTAATCCAATATTTTTGTTTTTTTGTGTCATATAAACACTTTATTTTCCATTATACCATAATTTTTCTTTTCCAAATTCACCATCTAATCCTTTTATACTAGATTCATTGGGTTTTAATTCATTATGAAATACACCCACAGCCATTGCATTTATATAAAAACATTTACCATTCGCATTTTTTATAGAAAATATTTTGTAATCTAAAATATTTTTAAATCCATACTCATTAATTAAATATTTTACAATTTCATTAGATTCACAAATCGATATCTCTATTCCATTAAAAGTATCTGGTATGAGCAAAAAATCCACTGGTTTAAACAATATGTCTATGTTATAGTTTCTATTTTTGTTTTTCATACTTCTAATAATCTACTATGTGTAATATGATAATCAAGTATTTGATATTTGTTTTCCAAATCACTATATATAATCATTTATATCTCCACTTTTTTGCATTATATCTTTTTCATGTGTATATTCATATATTTATTAAATATTAGTCTTTTGAATATTCATGTTGCATATAAAATAATTTTTCTTCTCCAAGATAGTAACTAAGTCTATCCCATCTAGATTCCAGTATATCCAGCTGATTATGGAAAACTCCCACTAACATAGCATTTATATAATAGGAATTACCATCTCTCGTTTTAATTAGGAAAACCCCATAATCTAATCCTGAAGAAAATCCGAAATTGTTTATCAAAAATTCTGGTATTTCATTATTTTCAAGAACATATATTTCTATTCCTTCAAATATGTCGGGGAGTATCATCTTTCTCACAGGCATAAACAAAATATCAATATTATAATCTCTTTTGTCCACATCCCTTTTCAAATGCCGTATAAGCAGTTGGCTCTGTGATCTATGAAATTCTAATATTACATAATGTTTTCCCAAATCCGAGTAAAGTTGTTTCATAATCGCTCTCTTTCTTCCAATTTTCTTTATGTTAAATATTTTGTTATTTAGTAAAGTAATTTTTTCTCTCCACAATAGTAACTAAATCTATCCCATCCTGATTCCAACATATCTAGCTGATTATGAAAAATCGCCATTATTCCCGAATTTATATAATAGGAATTACCATCTCTAGTTTTAATTAAAAAAACTTTATATTCTAGTCTCGTTGTGAATCCAAAATCATTTATTAAAAATTTTGGTATTTCATCATCTTCAAGAACAAATATTGCTATCCCATCAAAGGAATCTGGAAGTATCATTCTTTTAACAGGTTTAAATAGAATATCAATATTGTAATCTCTTTTATCAACCTCATTTTTTAAACATCGTATGAGCATTTGGCTATGTGTTACACGAAATTCCAATAATACATACTGTTTTTCCAAATCTGAGTAAAGTAATTTCATACTATCTCTCTTTCATTTAAATATAAGGATACAATTTCAATCATTTAAGTATATTAAATTGCAAAATCCAATGTTACATCTTCTCTCGTTTCTAAATTAATTACATATCTAATTGTATCTTTTTCAGGTGTATATTCATATATGAACAAAAACTCTCCTGCTTGGTCAAATTCTATAATCCAAACACTTATTTAGTCTTTTTTAATTCATCCAGACGATCTGTTGCCTTTTTTATCAGCTCTAACACTTTATCCAATGGATATTCTCTATTTTTACTATTGCTAAAATAAATCTCATAATATCCATTTTCTTGAGATATTTCAATAATCCCCTCTCTGTCGCAAAAGATATTTGCTATTAAATCTTCTCTATCAAAAGCACTACCAACACTTATATCCCATTCCATTCTTTTTCTCCTTAAAATATGTATTTTATTTTGTATCTAAAAATCCAATAAATTTTCCATCAGAATTGTATCTAACACCAATCCCTGTTGAACTATATATATCAATAACATCTCCGTAGCAGGGGCTGACGCAAGGGTTTATTCTTTGAAAAAATATTCCCGTTAAGGTCTTTCTCACTAACTTTTTCCTGTTCTTTTGGAAATTTTGCACTGTATGAATCATACTCTCAAGAAGCAAAATTTTAAGGTATTTATTTGAAATTTGCTCAAAAACCGAATCTTTATCATCAACATTTTTCACCATAGATATGAGCAAAAATGGACTTACAAGCAGCGCCAAAATGATGGTTACAGCATTTATATATGAATAACTTGATGTTAATAAATAGACCAATTGTCCAACTGTTCCATTTATCAAACCAAATGATATAATCACAGACAATCCAATTGCCGCAGATTTTAGAGCGGAAACAAAGTTTTCA
>JGI994J12354_10002497_pt1 | contig 17851 bp, 12 predicted proteins | sample IntmicLarv3ML3BL_FD_12354 | JGI IMG/M metagenome (IMG submission 12354) | reverse complement strand
GCTCGGCAATCTCGACGGCTTCGACCCCAACACCGCCGTTGCTTTTGCAGACATGCAGCCGCTCGACCGCTGGGCCGTCTCTGCGCTCAACGACCTGACGAAAAAGGTGCGGGAGGCCTACGAAACGTATGAATTCCACACGGCTTTCCGCGGCATCTACAGCTTCTGCGTCGTAGAGCTCTCGAACTTCTACCTCGACATCATCAAGGATCGCCTCTACTGCGAGGACAAGGACGGCGCGCTGCGCCGCAGCGCCCAGAGCGCCATGTACCGCATCCTCTCAGGCATGACGCGCATGCTCGCCCCCATGCTGGCGTTCACCAGTGAAGAGATTTGGGCATCGATGACCCACGATAGCAGCATGGATGCCGCAAGCGTGCTCTTCAACGACATCCCCGCCCACTGCGCCGACCTCGCCCTCACCGCCGAGGAGTCCGCCAAGTGGACGGCGCTCCAGAGCCTCCGCACCGACGTGAACAAAGCGTTGGAGCTCGCCCGCAGCGAGAAAACGATCGGCAAGAGCCTCGAGGGCGCAATTACGCTGTACACCGAAGGCTTTGCGATGCCCGCTGTGAGCGAAAAGGAGCTCGAAGAGCTCTGCATCGTCTCGAAGGTAACGGTGAGGGCGGAATCCGGCGAGGGCTATCAGGGCGAGCTGTGCCCGAATCTGAAAATCGCCGTGACTCGTGCGGAAGCGCCCAAGTGTATCCGCTGCTGGAATCATCGGGACGATGTCGGCACGGTGAGCGAGCATCCGGAGCTCTGCGCGCGGTGTGCCACCGTGGTGCTGCGTAGTTTTTCTTAGTTTTTCGTTTTTGTGCTTTGTTATTTTGTTGTAATGATGAAGGAGCCGCCCGATGGGCGGCTCCTTTATTTTTTTATCCCCCAGCCTGTAGGGGCGCACTTAGTGCGCCCTTAGCCGTCCTCCGCTTGCAACCCCGAACGAAAAATTGCCTCTGCGGCGGCAAAATATTCCGCTCTGCCCCTGGTTTTGCGCAGCTGCTTTGCCAGCTTCTCGTCGGCTGCGAAGAGCGGCAGCAGGTGAAACCAGTACTCCTTCATGCGGTGGATGACGCTGCTATCGTGCCCGAAGAGGCTGCGATAATCCTCAAAAAGGGCATCGTGAAATCGGCGCAGGGTAGGCACATCGGCGGACGGGCCGCCCTTGATGGTGGTGACCAGCGCCGGGTTTGCCAGGAGGCCGCGGCCAAGCATGAGGGCGGTGAGGCTCGGGTGGGCAGCGGTCATGGCGGCGCAGTCGGCGGCGGTGCGCAGGTCGCCGTTGTAGCAGACGGGGTTTTTGCTGTGCGTGATGCCGTAGGCGAACCAGTCGGGGTGGACGGGCAGCTTGTAGTAGTCGGTTTGCAGGCGGGGGTGAATGGTGAGCTCGGCGATTGGATAGCGGTTGTATATCTCTAAAATCGGGATGAATTCCTCGGGATTTGTGAGGCCGAGGCGGGTTTTGATGGAGAGCTTGGCGGCGGGAAGAGCGAAGATTTCATCGAGAAAACGCTCCAATTTTTCGAGATCGGCCAGTGCGCCACAGCCCTTGCCCTTGGGCACGACGGTACCAGAGGGACAGCCCAGATTCAAATTCACCTCACCATAGCCCATACCGGCAAGCTCCGCCACCGCCCAGTTGAAGTCCGGGGCGGATTTTGTCATGAGCTGGGGCACGAGCGGCACGCCCTCATTGTGCGCAGGCAGCACCTCGTCCCGGTCGCGCTTGCCGAATTTGTGGTGCTGCGTGGGGGAGAGAAAGGGGGTGTAGTACCGATCAATGCCGGGGAAAAAGCGGCGGTGCAGGCGGCGGTAAATGTGGGTTGTGACGCCCTCCATGGGGGCGAAAGTGTAGCGCATGGCAGTCATCCTCTTTTGGTTTTGTTTCTTATTTTATCATATGATGTGGGGGTTCGTCAAAGGCTCGGGGGGATAGTTTCTCTCCAGAATTGCAGATAACATTAGGTTTTTTTATTTTTTGGTTTATATTAGGTTTCGCTTGAGGCGAGTGGCTTCTTTCCTCAAATTTTTTCGTATTTCGCCCGAGGCGAGTTCTCGTCAGTTTTTCTCTATCTTTTGGTTTTCCCCTAGGGGCGAACCTCGTTCGCCCGCATACCCTGCTCCGCCATTTCCGTTCACCTTCGTCATTGCGGGCTTGCCCCGCAAGCTCGGTCATTCTGAGCGTAGCGAAGAATCTTAAACGTAACGTTCTTCGCTCCGCTTAGAATGACAATGCTTCGCATTTCCGCTCACATGTACTCGCTCCTACATTCCCACCACAAGCGGGCACAGGCCACCTTGACTCCACCGCACAAGCAAAGCTTCCACCACCATCGTCCGCAGTACCTTGTAATTCTATGTAACGTTCCACTTTCGGCAAGCGTAACCCCATCGGCTCTGTTGCATCGAGGGCGCTCCCACGTTAAGACAACTTCCAGCCGATGGAGGGTGCAGGGCGAAGCCCGCTACGCTTTTGGTGGCTTTTGTCGTATAACAAAAGTCACTCGCCTCAAGCGAAACCTGAACAAAACCAGTAATAGAGAAAAACTGATGCGCTCAAAAAAATCTGGCAAAAAACAAAAATAAGAAAACAGTCAACGTCTGTTCTCTTATTTTCATTGCCAAGTTAGCCCGAAATGAATGCTGAAGAAAGAGCCTATAGTTGCGCAAAGGAAGGGAAACCTACGGCCTCCCTTGCGTTTGAGCCGCACAGTGGCAGGCTCCCGCCCGCAGGCGATGTCACCAATAAATAAAAGGACAGCCGAATGGCTGTCCTTTTATTTATTGGTGACCCGTACGAGAATCGAACTCGTGTTACCGCCGTGAAAGGGCGGTGTCTTAACCGCTTGACCAACGGGCCGTCGTCGGCACAAACTTCGCTTCGTTCGCCGCCTCGCAAGCGAGACGCCTCATCTACACTTCGTTGTGCCTCCTCTCCAAACGAAACCCGTTGCGCTGGGCTTTCATTTGGGCTTACGAGGGGTTTTTGTGTCCGTCACACATCGAAAATCCGGATGCCTGCAAGCACGCTTCGCATGCCGCAAATGGTAGCGGTAACTGGATTTGAACCAGTGACACCCCGGGTATGAACCGAGTGCTCTAGCCAACTGAGCTATACCGCCAAATCTGCCTCGTTTTTTAAGCGAGGCAAGTGATAGTATACCGCAATCTGCGCACCTTGTCAAGCAAAAATATTCACATTTTCGCCCCTGCGCCCTATCCGGAAAAGCGCCACTGCTCTAAGCTGTAAAACACATTGCCCGCCACCGGCGCAAGCCCGCCAATTTCTCCCCAGAGAAACAGCACGCTGCGGCACTTAAACCCGATCGTCACGAAGGGCACGTCCTCGCCCAACTGCTCGCACAGCAGCGCCAAGGCCACCTCCCGCTCCGCCTCCGGTGCGGCGAGATAAGCCGCCAGCCGCTCGCCGGCCGCCACGCTCTGGTAGCCCCCGTAGTTGAGCGCACCGCTCACCAGAGCCGACAAATCCCCGTCCGGCGGCAGCTTCACCTGCCCGATGTAGAGGTCGAATTGCCCCTTTTCCAGCGCCAACCGATAGTCATCGAACGACAGCATCTCCGCCGTCACCGTCATGCCCAGCCGCTCCAGCTGCGCCGCCACCGCCAGACCAATCGCCATCTGATAGGGATTTTCGTTGTTGCCCACCAGCGTCAGCTCCACCGGCCGGTTCGCACGCAGCAGCAGCCCCGCCTCGTCGGTTTCATACCCCGCCTCAGCCAAAAACGCCGCCAGCTCCTCGGCTGTCCATTCCAGCTGGGGCAACTGCGGCTCAACCGCACTGCCCGGCATCACCGGCCAGGCCGTCGCCACCGCATGGCGGGCAAGCTCCACCTGGCAAATCGTCTCCCGGTCAACCGCCATCGCCACCGCCGTGCGTAAAGCCTGCTCCCGCAGCGCTCCGCTGCGCAAATTCATGCCCAGATACACCATCTGGCTCGTCACATAATCCTTCGCCTCGTAACCGCCGGAAAAGCCCAGCGTATTCGCCGCCGTCAAATCCGTGTCAATGAGCGAGATATTTCCCGCATCAAAGGCCGCCATTAAATCCCCATACTCCTGCAAGGGGCGCAGCCCAATCTGCTCCAGCGGCAGTGTTGCCGTCCCGTGCCAGTCCGGCCGCAGGGCGAGACGCAAGCCGTTCTCCTGTTCTACCAAGGCATACGGCCCTGTTCCCGCCGGGCGCTGTCCGCCGCCGCTGACAATCGGAATGTCCAGCAGCGCAGGCAGGCCGCTTCGCGGCGCAACCAGCCGAATACAAACCTGCTCCCTATCCGCAAACACCATCGCCCCGGCGAGCCGCGTGCTGTACGCACTCCCCGCCGTCTGCGAGAGCTGCAACGACGACACCACCTCCGCCGCTGTCAAGGCCGTACCGTCGGAAAAGCGCACACCTTCTTTTAAGGTAAAGCGCCAATTTTGAAACGTCTCATCCACCGTGTACTCCGCACACAACAGCCCCTGCGCCACGCCCGCACCGTCCACGGCAAACAGACCCTCATAGAGCAGCGGCGCCAGCGTCAAATTCGTCGTCCCCGCACCCGAAATCGGGTGCATCGACTGCTCCGCATAAATTGGTAGCACAAAATTTTTCGCCGACATCATCGGTGCCGCCGTCTCCGTCGGCGGCGTTTCAAGCGGCGCAGCGGGCTCTGTCGGCGCACCGCAGCCCGCCAAGAGCAAGCAAATCGAGAGCAGCGCCGCCACCCAGGCTTTTCTCTTCATGACCGCCCGCCTCCTCTCGTTTTTTTACAGCTTCGGCAGCATAATCACCGCCGCCATGCTCCCGCGTTGCCCGCCGACCTTTCGGTGCGACCAGAACAAATCCGCCCGGCACATTGTGCAATCCCCGCTCACGGCAATCTGCGCCGACGGCACGCCGAGCGCCATCAGCGTCTGTCGGTTCGCCGCCTTCAAATCCACGGAAAATCGCTGTGCCCCAATGGTTTTGATGTGCTCCGCCGCCCAGGGCATCGCCTCGGGCACGTCCGCATCCGTTTCAAAGCAGCAGGCTGAAATCCCCGGCCCAATCGCCGCATGCACGTCCCCGGGCCGTGTGCCGTACACCTCGCCCATTCGCCGCACCGCCTCCGCCGCAATCTGCGCCGCCGTGCCCCGCCAACCGGCATGCACCGCCGCAACCGCCCGCTTGTGCGGGTCATAAAGCAAAATCGGCAGGCAGTCCGCCGAAAAAATCATCAGCGCAACCCCCGCCGCATCGGTCATCAGCCCGTCGCAATCGCAGGGCGCACCCATCACCAACGCATCCCCGGCCTCCGCCGCACCCACCACATGCACATAGCGCCCGTGCACCTGATGCGTGCGCACTAAATTCTCATGGTCGCAGCCCGCCGCCGCACAAAACCGACGAAAATTCTCCCGCACATGCGCCGGATGATCCCCCCGGCTCGGCCCCAGATTCATGCTGGTGAACATGCCCTCGCTCACCCCGCCGAGGCGGGTGGAAAAACCGTGCGGCACGCCCAGCAGAGGGGCTTTTATGATATTGTTTTCCATGATAAAGGCCATGCTTTGCTCCTTATCTTTATCTGTTTTGTCGGGGCGGTACCCGCAATCTTGTGTTTCGCTCTTCCCCGTAGGGGACGCTGTCCTCAGCGTCCCGCCACGTAGCCTCGTTATTGCGGGGCTTGACCCGCAATCTCTACTTTCTTCTATCTGTCATTCTGAGCGCAGCGAAGAATCTTACTTTTTCTATACTTCCCCCAACTTTCGCTTGAGGCGAGTCACTTTTAGCAAACGTAACCCCATCGGCTATGTTGCATCGAGTCCATTCCCCCGTGAGAATGGGCGAAATTGCAACTTTCAGCCGATGGAAAGCGGTTTTTGGTTTCTTTTTGACGCATAACAGGACTCCCAAAAGTGGTTGCACTTTTGGGAAAAGGAGAAGCAAGCAAGCGGAGATGACCTTGCCCGCTTGCGGGGAAGGGAATGGAGTGGACTTTGACTCGACGCCCCCCCTCGCAGGTTGAGCGTGCTAAAAAATAAAAAGAAAAATATAGGAAAATCTGATGATAGAAGAGGCACTGATTGAATATCCTTCGCAAAGCCGTCCGCAGGGCAGCCTACTCATTCGCCCCGCAGCACTTCTTATACTTCTTCCCGCTCCCGCAGGGGCAGGGGTCATTGCGCCCGACCTTCTGCGCCGCCGTCTTGCGCACCGGCTGCTTTTTCAGCGTGCCGTCGCCGCCTGCGCTCTCGCTCGTCACCTTCGCCACGCGCTCACGCTCGGGTCCCTTGCCCTGCACCCGCACGGCGAACATGCGCCGCACCGTCTCCTGCTGAATCGTGGCGGTCATCTGCTCGAACATGTCATAGCCCTCCCGCTTGTAAGATACAATCGGGTCCTCCTGGCCATATCCGCGCAGGCCAATGCCCTTGCGCAGCTCGCTCATGGCGTCGATGTGCTCCATCCAGAACTCATCCACCACCTTGAGCATAATCACCCGCTCGACCTCGCGCATCAGCTCGCTGCCGAAGTCCTGCTCCCGCCGGGTGTACGCCGTCTGCGCCTTTTCATCCAGCAGCTCTGCCAAATCGGGCACGGACTGCTCCGCAAGCTCCCGCTCGCCGAAGCGCAGCTCCTCCATGCCGAGGAAAAGCCCGCGATACTGCGCCGTAATCCGCTGCCAGGCATCGGCGCTCACGCCGCCATCCTCGTCCATGCCCTCCTGCACCGCAGCGCCCACCACCGTGGGAATCATCCCCCGAATGATGCTCTGCAAATCCTCTCCGTCCAGCACGCGGTAGCGCTGCCCGTAGATAATTTTCCGTTGCGTGTTCATCACGTCGTCGTATTCCAGCGTGGACTTGCGCTGCTGGAAGTTGCGCGATTCCACCCGCTTCTGGCTGTTTTCAATCATGTTGGAGAGCACTTTTTGCTCAATCGGCGTGTCCTCGTCCACCTTGAGGGCGTCCATCAGCCCGCTCACGCGGTCGCCGCCGAACAGACGCATGATATCGTCCTCCAGCGAGAGGAAAAAGCGGCTCTCGCCCGGGTCGCCCTGCCGTCCTGCGCGCCCGCGCAGCTGGTTGTCGATGCGGCGGCTCTCATGCCGCTCGCTGCCGATGATAAACAGGCCGCCTGCGCTGCGCACCTTGTCGGCCTCAATGCCAATCTCCGTCTTATACTTCGTCTCCGCCGCTGCGTAGGCCCTGCGCGCATCCAAAATCTCTTGATTGTCCGTCTCGGCAAAGCCCGTCGCCTCGGCGATGAGCTCCTCGCTCATGCCCTGCTTGCGCAAATCGGACTTGGACAAAAACTCTGCATTACCGCCCAGCATAATATCCGTGCCGCGGCCCGCCATGTTCGTGGCGACGGTGACTGCGCCGAGCTTACCCGCCTGCGCCACAATCTCCGCTTCCCGTTCGTGCTGCTTGGCGTTGAGCACGTTGTGCTTCACGCCCACCCGATCAAGCAGGCGGGAGAGCTCCTCCGACTTCTCAATCGAAACCGTACCCACCAGCACGGGCTGGCCAATTGCGTGGCATTCCCGAATCTGCTCAATAATCGCACGGAATTTGCCCGCCTCGGTCTTGTAAACCACGTCGGGGTGGTCCTCACGCGCCAGCGGACGGTTCGTCGGAATCTCGACGATATCCAGCGTATAGGTGTGCCCGAATTCCTCCTCCTCCGTCAAGGCCGTTCCGGTCATACCGGAGAGCTTGTGGTACAAGCGGAAGAAATTCTGGAAGGTAATCGTCGCAAGGGTCTTGCTCTCGCGGGCGACCTCCACCTTCTCCTTCGCCTCAATTGCCTGGTGCAGCCCCTCCGAATAGCGGCGGCCGTACATCAGCCGTCCCGTGAACTCGTCCACGATGAGCACTTGGCCGTCCTTAACCACATAGTCGATGTCCCGCTGCTTCACGCCGCGGGCGTGAATGGCTTGATTGATGTGATGCGACAGCGTAGAGTTGTCCGGATCGGAGAGGTTTTCAATCTGGAACTGCGCCTCCGCCTTGGCGATGCCCCGTGCCGTCAAGCTCGCCGTGCGCGCCTTTTCGTCCACGATGTAGTCCGCATCCAGCGCCTCGTCCTCCTCCTCTTTCTCGTCCACGGTGGCGTACTTCACGCACTTGAGGCGGGCGACGAAGTTGTCTGCGATTTCATACATCTGCGTGGACTTCTCCCCCTGCCCGCTGATAATCAGCGGCGTTCTGGCCTCGTCGACCAAAATGGAGTCCACCTCGTCCACAATGGCGAAGCTGTGTCCGCGCTGCACCATCTCGGCCTTGTAGATGGCCATGTTGTCGCGCAGGTAGTCAAAGCCCAGCTCGTTGTTCGTGCCGTAGGTGATATCCGCCAAATATGATGCCTTGCGCTCGTCCGCCTTCACGCCGTGAATCACGAGCCCCACGGTCAAGCCCAGATAGCGATACACCTTTCCCATCCACTCGCTGTCGCGCTTGGCCAGATAGTCGTTGACCGTGACGATGTGTACGCCCTCGCCCGACAGCGCATTCAAATAGGCGGGCAGCGTCGCCACCAGCGTCTTGCCCTCGCCCGTTTTCATCTCCGCAATGCGCCCTTGATGCAGCACGATACCGCCGATGAGCTGCACTTGATACGGCCGCATACCCAGCACGCGGTCAGAGGCTTCCCGCACCGTGGCAAATGCCTCGGGCAGTAGCTCGTCCAAAGTCTCGCCCGCCGCATAGCGCACCTTAAATTCGGCGGTTTTCCCCTTCAATTCGGCCTCGGAGAGACTGCGGTAGCTCTCCTCCATCGCCTCGATTTTCTGCACCAGACCGCTCAGTGCCTTCACTTCCCGCTCGCTGCGCGAGCCGAAAAGTTTATTCAATAATCCCATTGTCGTCACCTATCTTCTTTGTTTTCCAGCTTATATTTTATGGTATCCCGCCCCTGTCGGGAACGGCTTGTTGAAAATATTACCCTTTATTATACCATGATTCCATTCCGCCTTGGCGGAATGTGCGGCAGCCGTCGCAATGGCGTAGCCTAAATCAGCCATCAATGTTCTCCGAGACTCTTTGGAGCTTTGCGCCATTAGAGCCTCGTGAGGTTATTATACCGTGATTTCATTCCGCCTTGGCGGAATGTGCGGCGATGGCCGCAAAAGCGTAGCTTAAATCAGCCGTCAATGTTCTCCGAGACTCTTCGGAGCTTTGCTCCGATTAGAGGTTCGTGAGGTTATTATACCATAGAATAAATAGAAAAAAAGTAAAAATTGTGAATTTGCCCCTTTTATGCTATACTATCCCTTGACTTACACAGAAAAAGGATGCCATTTTATGAAGAAGAACGACATCGTACAACTGCACATCGCCCGCCACACGCACGACGGGCAGGGCATCGCCCACCTGCCCGACGGACGGGTCTGCTTCGTCTCCGGCGCACTGGCGGGGGAGGACACCGCCGTCAAGCTCCTCAAGCTCGGCAAGCGTGCCGCCTGGGGACTCGCCGTCGCACGCAAAAGCGATGCCTCGGAGCGCACCCCGCCCGACTGCCCGTACTTTCCCAAGTGCGGCGGCTGCCAGCTGCGCCACATGAGCTATGAGGGCGAGCTCGCCGCAAAAAAGCAGCATGTCGCCGACGCACTCCACCGCATCGGCGGCTTCGAAGCCCTCGATTTTGTAATATTCGGTGCACATCATACAAATGGTTATCGAAACAAGGCCATTTTCCCCATCGGCGGCACCGCCGAAGCCCCCCAAATCGGCTTCTACCGTGCCCGCTCACACCAAATCGTCGATGTAAACTTCTGCCTGCTCCAGCATCCCGCCGTCGCCCTCGTGCGCCAAGTCATCCTCGCCTGGATGACCCTGCACGCCGTCGCACCGTATGACGAGCGCACCCACCACGGTCTCCTGCGGCACCTGCTCGTGCGCACGAACCAGAGCGGCGAGGTGCTGGTCTGCCTGCTCGCAAACGGCAAGCGCCTCCCCCACGCCGACACGCTCTGCGCCGCCCTGTGCGAGTCCGTCCCCCTGCTTCGCGGCGTGGTCTTCGGGCAAAACACCCGGCAGGATAACGTCATCCTCGGCGAGCGCTTCGAAACCCTCTGGGGCGACGATGCCCTCACGGAAACCCTCTCCGGCCTCATGTATCGCATCGGTATTGACGCCTTTTTCCAGATTAACCACAGCCAAACCGAGCGGCTCTACGCCATCGCTGCCGACTACGCCGCCCTCACAAGCGGCGAAACCCTGCTTGACCTCTACTGTGGAGTCGGTTCCATCGGACTAACGATGGCAAATAAGGCCGCCCGGCTCATCGGCGTGGAGGTGGTGGAGCAGGCAGTTTTGAACGCACGGGAAAACGCCCGCAGCAACGGTGTTGAAAATGCCCACTTCCTCTGCGGCGACGCAGGCGAGGTCGCCGCCGCCCTCCTGCTCAAAAAGAGCACCCCCAACGTGATTGTCTTTGACCCGCCCCGCAAGGGTCTCTCGCTTGAGGCACTCGAGGCCGCCGTGTCCATGCAGCCCGACCGTATGGTCTATGTCTCCTGCGACCCCGCCACCTTCGCCCGGGACGCAAAGCTGCTCGCCGACAGGGGTTATCGCCTCACCAACCTCGCCGCCGTTGACCTCTTCCCTCGCACCAAGCACGTTGAATGCGTCGGCCGTTTCGTTCATCTTTCCTAAAAATATACATGCATCTATGAATACTCTATATTAGATGTATAATCTTTGCGTTTCCCCTTGACATTTTCGGCCTTGAGATGTATATTTATTTAACCTTAATCAGAGAAAAATCGGAGGAACAAAAAATGAAAACAACAAAAAGAATCCTACTGCTCGCCCTTGCTGTTGCGATGCTCTTCACCCTCGCCGCCTGCGGCAAAAAAGCCCCGGAAAACCGTCTGGAACAAATCATTGCCGACGGCAAGCTCACCGTGGCCGTCAGCCCCGACTTTGCGCCCCTTGAGTTCGTTGACCCCGACAAGCAGGGACAGGAGCAGTACGCCGGTGCCGAAATGGCGATGGCGCGCTACATCGCCGACAAGCTCGGCGTCAAGCTCGAAATCCAGACCATGGACTTCGACACCTGCCAGACCGCTGTCGCCGGCGGCTTGGTGGATCTCTCCCTCTCCGGTTACAGCTATACCGACGAGCGCGCCGAAGTCATGGAGCTCTCCGACTTTTATAACCTCAACGATGTGGATGAGTTCACCCAGGGCGTGATGGTGCTCGCCGGGCAGGAATCCACCTTCAACACCGCCGAGTCCTTCGACGGCAAGAAGGTCGCCGCCCAGAACGGTTCTCTCCAGCAGACGCTCACCAACAAATACCTCACCGGTGCATCTCTCGAGCTGGTCACCAACGTGCAGGACGGCGTGAACATGCTGCTCACCGGTCGCGTGGATGCTGTGGCTATGGAGGTGGGCGCAGGTGCCATTTACATGGGTAACAACGCAGGGCTTGCCATGGCGGACTTCGTTTTTGACTTCTCCGACACCGGCACCGTCCTCGCCGCCCCCAAGGGCGAAACCGAGCTTATCGAGGCAATGAACGTAATCATCGCCGAAATCAACGANCAGGGTCTCTTCGCCCAGTGGATGGACGAGGCCATTGCCCGTGCGNTGGAACTGGGCATCGAAGTCAANGACTAACACCGCACCTTAATTTAACCTAAATCACTTTGCTTGCCGGTTCAGCCTTCCTGCGGCTGAACCGGCAACAACGCTATTTAAGGAGGACATGCCTTGAAAGTATTCAGCTTCAACGCCTTCACGCAAATTATAGAAAACTATGGACATTTTTATATGAAGGGTTTAGGGTACACGCTGGCGCTCTCCGCCATCGCTGTATCCATCGGTGCTATATTCGGCACGTTACTTGCCATGATGCGCCGCTCAAAAACCCCGCCGTTTCGCTGGATAGCCACCGCTTATACTGAGGTTATCCGCAACACGCCCCTACTGCTCCAGCTCAATATTTTCTTCTTCATTCTGCCCGAAATTGCCCCTCTGCCCTTCCTCAAGGACAAATTCATCTGCGTCGCTTTTGCCCTGTGCTGCAACAGCGCCGCCTACATCAGCGAAGTCATTCGCGCAGGCATTCAAGCGGTGGACAAGGGACAGAGCGAGGCGGCGCGCACCTTGGGGCTCAATCAGCGGCAAACCATGATGAAAATAGTTCTGCCGCAGGCAATTCGCAACATTTTGCCCGCTCTTTGCAACGAATTTGTCACGGTCATCAAAGAAACCAGCCTCGGTGCCACCTTCTTCGTCGGCGACTTAATGAGCCAAGCCAACATCGTCTCCGGCATCATCACCCGTCGAATGGAAACACTGCTCCTTGCCGGCATCTTCTACTTTATCATCAATTTCAGTCTGAGCAAGCTGGTGGCTCACATGGAAAGGAGGCTGCAAGGTGGAAAACAGCAGTAACGTCATCATCCGCACCGTTGACCTGCACAAGAGCTTCGGCAGCCTCCACGTGCTCAAGGGCGTGTCCGAAACCGTCCGCAAGGGCGAGGTCATCTCGGTCATCGGCCCTTCTGGCTCCGGCAAGTCCACCTTTCTGCGCTGTTTGAATCTCCTCGAAATGCCCACCGACGGGCAGGTTTTCTTCCACGATACGGAGATTACCGACAAAAAGGTCAATGTGGACATTCACCGCCAGCGCATGGGCATGGTCTTTCAGCATTTTAACATTTTTCCGCATATGAGCGTGATGAAAAACATCACCATGGCCCCCGTCCTCCTCGGCAAAAAGTCCGCTGAGGAAATGGAGCACAGCGCCGCAGAGCTCCTCACCCGCGTCGGTCTGCTTGACAAAAAGGATGCTCGCCCCGACCAACTCTCCGGCGGTCAGAAGCAGCGTCTCGCCATCGTGCGCGCCCTCGCTATGGAGCCCGAGGTCATGCTCTTTGACGAGCCGACGAGTGCCCTCGACCCCGAAATGGTCGGCGAGGTACTTGAGGTAATCAAAACGCTGGTGAAGGGCGGNATGACCAGCGTCATTGTCACGCACGAGATGGGCTTCGCCCGCGAAGTNTCCGACCGGGTGCTGTTCATGGACGAGGGTCTCATCGCCGAGAGCGGCCACCCCGAGCACCTGTTTCGCAACCCCACCAACCCCCGCACAGCGGAGTTTTTAAGCAAGGTTTTGTATTAAATTGCGCCCCTTTCTTTCTACGCTAAACATTATATGAATCCATGCCGGTTTTCCTGCCCCTATCCGGCGGGAAAACCGGTTTCTTTTTTCCGCCCTCCCCGAGTGCTCCGCTCTCTTCCCTCGCCATTGCGCCCTCACCTTGTCATTGCGGGCTCGACTCGCAACCTGCTTTCGTTTTATCTGTCATTCTGAGCGCAGCGAAGAATCTTATTTCTTCTATACCCTTCTCACATTTCGCCCGAGGCGAGTCACTTTTGCTATACGGCAAAAGAAACAGCCCGTCCGGCTCGAGGACGGCAAAGAAAAAAGAATCCAATTTAGGAAAATCAACAGATAGAAGAAGCACTCATTTAAGTGCCCCATAAAAAACTATAAAACAACAAAAAACCCCGCCCTTTCGGGCGAAAGAATAATGAGGTATAAAAATGAACACAAAACAACAAGCCCTCGCCGCCGTCGAGCGGCATGAAGCCCTCCTCACCTCCGTCGCAGCCCAAATCTGGGACTTCGCCGAGCTCTCCCTCCAAGAGCACCGCTCCGCTGCGCTCTACTGCGACATCCTTGCCGAACAGGGCTTCACCGTCGAGCGCAACCTCGCCAACATCGCCACGGCCTTCTCCGGCAGCTTCGGCTCCGGCAGCCCCGTCATCGGCTTTTTGGCAGAATTCGACGCACTCTCCGGCCTCTCGCAGGTCGGCGGCGCAACTGAGCGTGAAGAACTCATCCCCGGCGGCAACGGCCACGGTTGCGGCCACCATCTCCTCGGCGCAGGCGCACTCGGTGCCGCCCTCGCATACAAGGAATATCTGGAGAAAAGCGGCGCACCCGGCACCGTGATTTTCTATGGCTGCCCCGGTGAGGAGGGCGGCGCAGGCAAGGCCTTCATGGCGCGAGAGGGTATCTGGAGCGCTCTCGACGCCGCCCTCACCTGGCACCCCGACAGTGCCAACGAGGTCGTCTCCGGCACCTGCAACTCCTGCATTCAGAAGGAATACGCCTTCACCGGCGTCGCCTCGCACGCCGCCAGCGGCCCGGAAAACGGCCGTTCCGCTCTCGACGCCGTCCAGCTGATGAACCTCGGCGTGGAATTCCTGCGCGAGCACATGCGCCCCTCGAGCCGCGTGCACTATGCCATCACAAACACCGGCGGACTCTCCGCCAACGTCGTCCAGCCCTTCGCCAAGGTGCTCTACATGGTGCGCGACATCGACGTCGCCCCCACCCTCGCCCTCCAGGCCCGCGTTGACAAAATCGCCGAGGCCGCCGCCATGATGACCGAAACCAGGCTCACCGTCCGCTTCATCGACGGCACGTCGAACACCGTGCCCAATTTCACGCTCGAAAAAGTCCTCTACGACAACTTCGCAGCCATCGCCCTGCCGACGTACACCCCCGAGGAGTGGGACTACGCCGCCGCCCTCTCCGCCGCCATCGAGAACAAGCCCGATGCTCTCCCCGGCGATGCCACCAAGCACGACCCGACCATCCGCGCCTTCGTCGCCGAAGCCAGCAACAACGGCACAAAGCCGCTCAACGACTTCTTGATTCCCCAGTTTTCCAGCCACCAGTTTGAGTTCGGCTCCACCGACGTCGGCGATGTCAGCTGGCTCACGCCCACCGCCCAAATCCACACGGTCTGCTACCCCAGCGGCACGCCGTTTCACACCTGGCAAACCGTCACCTGCGGCACCACCGGCATCGCCATGAAGGGCATGCTCACCGCTGCAAAAGTCCTCGCCACCGCCGCCGTGGATTTGCACCAAAACCCGGCCTTGCTCGCCACCGCCAAGGCCGAATTCGCCCAGCAGGCCAGGGCGGGCTACACCTGCCCGCTTCCTGCGGACGCCGTGCCCACCATTGTTTGAGTCCTTCCATGCCGCCCCATGACCTCGAATTACAAAGGGAGCCGCCCATCGGGCGAGTGTTCACAAGGAGAATACTTGACCTAGGGGTAAAAGTTCTGAAAAGTGCGGATAGCTGCCGCTATCCGCACTTTTCGCTTCTGTTTCTGTATTCTGGTTTATACTGTTCGCTCTGCGCATGCAATTCTTTCCGGCAGATAATCCTCAAATTCGTCCTCATCATCGAAGCCTGCAAGGCCCTTGTCTTGGTTGTCACCCTCCATCAGCGTGTCCATCAAGCCCACATCCCGATAGTAAATCCAGATTTTCTGCTCGGCAGTGCGGGAGTACTTCTCAGCCTTTTCGCCAACCACAATTTTCTGAATAAACAAGCGCAACAGCTCTGGTGTCAATTCCGTGATGTCGGTATACTGCTTCGCCTTGTCGATGAATCGCTCCACATTGGTCAGCGAATTTTTGAGCTGCTCCAGCTTTTCCTCAAGCTCGGGTAACCTCTCCTTGAGTTCACCCTGCTCGCTGGTGTACTCCGCAGAGAGAAAGCGATAGGTCTCGCCGGGGATACGCTCCAGCGCATTATCCTCGTACAGTTTCTTGAACAGCACCACCAGCTCCCGACTTCTTCGACTTGCCGCATCAATCTCACGCTGGATATTGGTAATTTCCCGCTTCGTTTCGACAGAGCTCTTGCTGGTGATGTACTCGGCAAACAGTTTCTCTTTCTTCCGTGCATAGTGGGTCACTCGCTTCAAATCGTCCAGAATAATGACCTTGAGCTGGCTCTCTCGGATGTAATGGGAGCTGCAGGCCTCCTTGCCTCGCCTGCCGTAGGTGGAACACTTGAAGCTGTTCTGTGTCTCCTTCATGCTGTGCGCCCGATGCAAGGTGAGGGTTCCACCGCAGTCAGCGCAGAATACTAAACCAGAGAAAAGGCCCGGGGTATCCAGCCGCTTTTTTGCACGCTTTTTGTGCTTGCGAACATCTTGATCGATGTCCCATAGCTCCTGCGAGATGAGCGGCTCATGGGTGTTCTCAAAGGTCAGCCATTCAGATTTGGGGCGCTCAATCTTCTTTCTGTTCTTGTAGGAAAGTGAGGTGCGACGAAGGTTTACTGTGTGGCCAAGATAGGCTGCGTTCTCCAACATCTTGACAATACTGCGCCCGTGCCATTCAAATGGTCGGGTAGTATCAAGATTCGGCAAGGCTACACCAGTTTGCTGGTAGTAGTAATTGGACGGGTTTAGAATTTGCTCCGCAGTCAGCTGTCTGGCGATTTGGGTTGGGCCTCTGCCGCTGGTACAGAGCTTGAAGATGCGCTGCACCACTTCTGCGGTTGCTCCATCAGGAACGATTTGCTTCGGGTCGTCCTCACGCTTTTTATATCCGTAAGGCGCTCGTGTGCCAACTCTCTCGCCTCGTTCAGCTCTGGCTTTGACCACTGCACGAATCTTTTTGCTCGTGTCACGGGCATACCACTCGGCCATGATATTCATGAAAGGTGCAAATTCGTTCTCACCATGCAAGCTATCTATGTTATCGTTAATAGCAATAAAGCGAATGCCCATGCTCGGAAAGACGAGCTCGGTGAGCTGTCCGACCTGCAAATAATCCCGACCGAGGCGGCTCATATCTTTGACGATTATCGTAGCGACCTCACCGTTTTCTGCCAGTTCCATGACCTCAATCCATGCCGGGCGATTGAAATTTGTTCCGGAGTAACCGTCATCAAATAGGAATTTCGGGTTTTGGAATCCGTTGTCCTTGGCATATTTTTCGAGCATCAATCTCTGATTTTAAATGCTGTTTGACTCTCCGGCACGCTCGTCCTTTTGACTGAGTCTGCTATACAGGATGGTGTATTTCTCTTGGTTCGCCATATATAAAATCTCCTTTCTTTGGGCAAACCGAATACGGTAGCTCACATCATACCGCATCGGTTGCCACAAGTCTAGCGGAAAATTAGGTTTTTCCGAGGTCGCCGTCAATGAGCTTGAGGAGCTTGTCCGTCGGTGTGTTCGGCGCATTGGTTGGGAACACAGAGCAAATGCGAAACCGTCTGCCGTCGATGTCCATTGTGCGGCGAATGGTAGCTCGACTTTCTTCAACATCCGTGAGCGAATCGTCAAAGCAAGGTGCAGATTTATTGCCGTATTCCATCGCATCAATAATTCTGCTGGTTTCGTAAGTGCCGAGAATGCCGGTTTTGAGATAATGCTGAATGAACTTTTTGTCTTGTATCATGAAAAATCCTTTCTTCTGCTATTTTTCCTGTGGTGTCCGCTTGTGATAACCTGCCATTCATACGGCAAAGCCTTGAAAACAGGTTGTTTTTCTTTCTGCGGCTGTTCCGCCGACCACCAGAGTGACCACTCGTCCGAAAAAGCGACCACCCGCTCCCGTCCCCCGAGCCGCCTGCACTGCGGGCGGTTGTGACCCGCACGGCACCGAAACGGTGCCGTGCTTTAACTAGCCGTCAAAACGAAGGCATCTTCCTCGCTGAAATCTAGTGTTTTCAGTGGTTTGAGAGTCCTTGTCAACATTGCCGCAACACGCCGTTTTAGAGAGGCGTTAGGGTACGTTCTTCACCTCGCCCTTCAAATGCCAACACAGGGCGAACACGGCGGCGACAGGGGCAAACGTGCTTTTGAGTGGTCTCTGCCAAGAAGCAGGGTCAGCAGGGACGGCATTTTCGGGACACGGGGCATACTATTTTTACCGTCACTGCTGGCACTATTGCACTTCAATTCGATGATGCGCTACCATTGCTGCGAGAACGAGCAGGGCAAGCCGGTGGGCGGGATGAAGAAGTCCACCCACACTAGCTCCGGCTTTCGTCAGACTCTCGCCGGTTCCGATACCCGCTTTGCATTCCG
>JGI994J12354_10002496_pt1 | contig 17852 bp, 16 predicted proteins | sample IntmicLarv3ML3BL_FD_12354 | JGI IMG/M metagenome (IMG submission 12354) | reverse complement strand
ATACAACAAACGGGAAAAAGCGCTCATGCTTTTTGCAAAAGGATTTTGGGAGCATTACGCCGATGGGCAGTACATAAAATGCACTGCCCATCGATTTCATAACAATTCCTCCATATCGGAGAAAAAATAAACAGACTTAATTACAGAGCGGCTTTGAAGATGCCAATAACTTCTTCCAACGTAGCTTTACGCGGATTGGTCAGCTGGCAAGCATCTTTCTTGGCGTTTCCGGACATAACGGCAAGGTCGGATTCTTTCACGCCCAGTTCGGTCAAGTTCAGCGGGATACCGATGGAAGCGGAGAGAGCTTTGATTCTGTCGATAGCTTTCTGGCCGGCTTCAACATCCGAGAGACCGCATATGTTTTCGCCAAGAGCTTTGGCGATGTCGGCAAAGCGTTTCGGGCAAGCAATCAGGTTAAACTGGCAAACGTACGGCAACAGGATGGCGTTACATACGCCGTGCGGCAGATTGTAGAAACCGCCCAGCTGGTGAGCCATAGCGTGAACATAACCAAGGCTGGCATTATTGAAAGCCATACCGCCGAGGAACTGAGCATAAGCCATTTTGTCACGAGCTTCGAGGTCGTCACCGTTGGCAACCGCACGGCTCAGGTCATTGGCAACCAATTCGATGGATTTGATAGCGCACGCGTCGGTAATCGGGTTAGCAATGATGGATACATAAGCTTCAACAGCGTGGGTCAGAGCGTCCATACCCGTAGCGGCAGTCAGTTTCGGAGGCATACCAACCATCAGCAGAGGATCGTCATAGCCATCTTAACATGGGTATCGGTGTTGGTGATGATGCAGAAACGAGTCATTTCACTGGCGGTACCAGCGGTGGTGTTGATGGCCAGGAACGGAGGCATAGCTTTGCTGGATTTATTAACGCCTTCATAATCGCGGATGTTGCCGCCGCCAGCGATAACAAGGCCGATACCTTTACCGCAGTCATGGGAGCTACCGCCGCCCAAAGTAACAAGACCGTCGCAGCCGTTGTCCTGATATACTTTTACGCCGTCGTGAACGTTTTTGTCAGTAGGATTGGGCTCAGCACCAGGATAAATAACAGCCTGGAGGCCAGCGGCTTCAATATAACCTTTAATCTGATCAGCTACGCCGATTTTGGCCAAGCCAGCGTCGGTAACGATCAACATTTTTTTAGCGCCGAGCTGTTTAGCCTGCTCGCCGGTTTCCTTAGAACAACCAACACCCAACAGGTTAACGGTGGGAATGAAAAAACCATAAGTCTGATCTGCTAATGCCATGTGTACTTCCTCCTTGTTTTGTTGTTCAGGATGGTAACATCCCGATTTTGATTCATCAGGAACCGGTACAGCCTCTTTTGGAAAAAAAATTGAACACCCTGAGTTGCCAATGTCTCCTTTCCAAAAAATTTAAAATCGTGTTCTGTTTGTCTGTTTAACAACATTTCAAAGATTTTGCAACAAATATTTTCATCTCTTTCCAAGCTTTTTCGAATTCAACTGAACCATCGTTTTTCATGAAAAAGCTAGTCAAAACGGGCAAATATACAAGCGAGCCACCGTAACAGTGGGCGCATCGAAACTCCAATTTAATTTTATTTGCATATAAAGTCTACTCAATACTTTTAAATTTGATATTTGCGCGGAAGCTCAACACCATACAAAAATTGCCGAGAATAAATTTTAAAGAGACAACAGCGTTTGCGTACGCGAAAAATTACATCGAGCAAAAAACCAAGGAGTCTTTGTCTTTAAATCCGTCTTTTTTGGGTCTGACAGGACTAAAAAGATTCCTTCATTTAAGGCTTTTTTGTATAATCAAAACCGCCTCAAGCATTTCTATGAGTTCAAAGGTGACAAATATGCAAACAAGCGCCAGCGTGGAATTGTTTATCATAGGAAATGAAATTCTTATAGGCGATATTCCAGACACTAACACAAACTGGTTGTGCGCGCAGATATATCAACTGGGCGGAACCGTAAACCGAGCAACCATGTTGCGCGACATTGACGAGGTCATAGCGTCCGAAATACGCGCGGCGCTCAGTCGCGGAGTTGAAGTAATCATTACGTCTGGAGGACTTGGCCCCACCTTAGACGACCTGACGCTTCAGGCGGTAGCTCGGGCAGCGGGAGCCGCAACCAGCCTGCATAAAGAAGCCCTGCAAATGATCAAGAAACAGTATGACGCCATGGCGGAGAAGGGAATATTCGCCCAAGGCGGGCTCAATCCAGCGCGGGAAAAAATGGCGTGGCTCCCCGAAGGGGCATCTCCCTTGAGCAATCCGGTAGGGACGGCTCCCGGTGTGCTTTTTCACGTAGGAAAAGCCACTATTATCTGCCTTCCAGGAGTTCCTTCCGAGCTGAAAAGTATTTTTTCCACTTCTCTGCAACCATTCATTCAAGAAACATTTCGCGGCGGATTCTCCGTGTCCCATACGATTTCGGCTTTGTGCAACGATGAATCCGTAATGGAGCCAATACTAAGTCCTGTGTCCGTCAAGCATCCGAAAATTTACATAAAGTCCTTGGCCACGACCATAGGAGAATCCCCGGAAATAGATATTACCCTCACGGCCGCAGGCAACGAAAAAGAGACTCTGAGCGCTCTTTTGTCCGCCGCCGTTCAAGATCTGCAAAATGGATTGGATTCGCTGGGTATCAGTTACAAAAAGAAATGGCTGACGACTTAGTAAAGCCCAGGCAATCTCCAACCGCATATTCCGCCCTCCAACCGAACTCATTTTTCGTTTCATAACACCTGCGGTCATATTTTTACTTATGACACAGAAGCTTATAATCAAATCCCTGCGGCAAACTGTTTTTTTCCTGACTTTTAAAAAAGAAAGATTAAGCTAAATCAAGCATTCGCAGCTTGCGTCCTGCCATCCACTATGATATAAAAAATATTATATAAAAATCAGTTAGTTTCACGCACAGAACGAGGTAGTCCCAAAAGATTTTTACATGGGCAACCATGTTCTAAATCTCGCTTTCTAACCTCTTGGTACATTGCGCGTCAAATAAGAGAGATATTCCAGCTTAAGGTTAAGTACAATTAGATATACGTCCATTTCACGGAGGGCTGTTTTTTATGACAAGAAGCGCGGACCTCAAAACCCCGATTGCGTCATTAATGATACGCATTCCCCTGGGAATAATCATGATGGCCCATGGTTCGCAAAAACTGCTGGGTATGTTCGGCGGTTCCGGACTCACGGAAACATTAAGAAACTTCGAAGAAAAACTTCATATTCCCCCAATTTTCACTTTACTGGCAATCATTGCCGAGTTCGCCGGGGGATTTGGAATTTTAACGGGATTCCTGACCCGCTTGTCCGCAACCGGAGTTGCGGTGGTAATGATCGTAGCTATTTACAAATCGCACTGGATGAATGGATTCTTTTTGAGTTCTAATTCCGGCCATGGAAACGGCGTTGAATACGCGGCAGCGCTCTTGGGTATGGCGGTATATCTCATGATAGTCGGCGGAGGGCAATGGTGCTTAGATCGCCTCATCTTCCGTTCATGACCGCTATTTTTGCGTAAAAATCAATATCGAGCTGATGTATTTTCTATAACGTCTGGTTTCTCCGTTATGACTCCAGAACATGCTTTTCAAGGACAAAACAGGTGAAAACTCCGGAGAAAGCTTTCGCGCCCGTTTCATCAACTCCTGTCACATCAACAAGTCTGCGTTTCCCGTCCGTTTCTGTAATTTTCGCTTCCAGCGTGACACTGCCACCCATTTTCAGCGGCTTCAAAAACTTGACATTGGCTGAACCAAGCACCACATTTGAATCGTTTACCGCCGCCATTGCCGCAAAATCAGCGGCTCCGAAAACAAAGCCGCCATGCACAAGCCCGTGGTCATCGGCAACCATCTCGGGAGTAGAAGATAGTTTGACGGTCGCGCTTCCCTCGCCGTTTGAAAGTAGGCGTCCGCAGAGAGTTTGGTTAATCGCCTTATGAGTTGAAAGTTGCATAAATATTTAGCTCCTTTGATTTATATGCAAAACACTGTTTTTAAACATACATTTTGATTGAGTCTAATTCAATCAAAAGTTGCCTAGTCCTAGCCTGCTATCCTCTAGAGCGCTCATACCGAAAACGGTAAACGCATCATGTTTTCCTGACGCTCAATAACCCATCACAGATTCGTATTAATATTTCTATGATCGAAGTGAACAGTCAACCCCCGTAAGCCTTGACTTTATTATGGCATGGAAGTATTTTGTTGGTTTCAGTAAACCGAGAAGGAGCTGTAATGAAACCACTTTTCTTAAATCCGCCCACTTTTGAGGATTTTGACGGAGGCGCGGGGGCGCGTTATCAGGCTTCGAGGGAGGTTACCTCTTTCTGGTATCCAACCTGGCTCTGCTTTCCCGCCGCTATGATAAAAGACAGCCGGGTGGTTGACGCCCCGGTTCAAAAGTTCGATTTGGAAAAATGCCTGGAAATAGCCAAAGATTACGACATGGTGGTAATGTACACATCAACGCCCACCTTAATGATTGACATTGAAACCGCGCGACGAATCAAAAAAATCAAGCCGTCCATAGTTACCGTTCTGACTGGACCCCATGTGACCATCCTTCCGGAAGAATCGCTACGCGCAGGAAAAGATGTAATTGATATTATCTGCCGCGGAGAGTTTGATTATTCCACCCGCGAGCTATGCGAAGGGCGGCCTTGGAACAACGTAAACGGTATAAGCTACGTAAAAGACGGAAAAATCGTCCACACTCCGGATCGCCCTATGATCGAGGATCTGGACGCCCTTCCCTTTGTGGCTCCGATTTATCGGAGAGATCTGTCGATTAAAGATTATGTTATTCCGCACTTTAAAAACCCGTATGTTTCAATTTATTCCAGCCGCGGCTGTCCTTCCAAATGCATTTATTGTCTATGGCCTCAGACGTTTTCTGGGCGACGTATGCGGACGCGCTCGCCGCAGAATGTTTACGAAGAAATCAAGTGGATCACAGAGAATATTCCGGAGATGCGAGAGCTGTCTTTTGATGACGACACTTTTACCGCAAACCGCCTACACGCTCAGGAAGTGGCGCGATTAATAAAACCGCTGGGGATTTCCTGGGTAATCAACGCCAGAGCAAACACTGATTTCGAAACATTAAAAATCATGCGTGATTGCGGACTGCGACACGTGGTCGTGGGCTTTGAGAGCGGTAACGCCCAAATCCTCAAGAACATAAAAAAGGGCGTTACCAAAGAACAAGCTTTACAGTTCGCAAAAGATTGCAAAAAACTGGGACTTTCCATACACGGGGCTTTCATTATGGGCCTGCCAGGGGAAAGCAGGGAAACTATCGCCGAAACTATTCAGTTTGCCAAAGAGATGGATCTTGATTCTATCCAGGCTTCGTTGGCATCCCCATACCCCGGCACGGAATTTTACAATATGTGCCGCGAGAAAGGGTGGATCGCATCCGACAATTTTCTGGATGAAACCGGCCATCAAAAATGCGTAATCAATTATCCGAATTTATCTAACTCCGAAATTTTCAACTCAGTGGAAGAGTTCTATAATAAATTTTACTTCCGCCCAAAATACATCATGCGTAGCATAGGCAAGATGATAGTGGACGGCGAAGAACGCAAAAAGCTGCTCGGAGAAGGGAAACAATACCTTCAGTACATGCGCAAACGCAAGGAGGCCTGTTCCGATTGCAAATAATAGCCGGATCAGCCACGCCTAAATGAAACGCCTTGTCATCACTTCAGACGATTTTGGCTTGTCCAGCGGAGTTAACCTAGCCGTTGAACAAGCGTGCCAAAAAGGAATTCTGACCTGTGCATCCATCATGCCAGGTGGAGGCGCGTTTGACGAGGCGGTGGAAATAGCCAAGCGCAATCCGGGTCTTCAAGTGGGAGCGCACCTGACTTTGCTACATGGGCGTTCTGTCTTGCCGCCACGCGATATTCCCGGGCTGGTGGACAACCAGGGAAATTTTTCGGATAACCCGGTGTCAACCGGAATGCGCTACTATTTTGATAAACATTTGCGCGGGCAATTGGAACGCGAAATTGAGGCGCAGATACTTAAAATAAAAAACTCCGGGATTTTGCTGTCGCACATTGACGGCCATCTCAATATTCATATGCATCCCGTTGTTTTTTCCATACTCTCAAAACTGGCGCCCCGATATGGCATCACGAGTATGCGATTGTCGCGGGAACGCCTTATTCATAATCTGAGGTTTAACAGTGAACGTGTGGTCGGCAAACTGGCCGAGCGAATTATTTTTGCCGCTTTATCTAATCATGCTCGCTTAAAGCTTGATCAGATGGGTGTATCTTACGCGATGGAAGTCAAGGGAGTTTTGAATTCGGGACGCATGACAGAGCGTTATATTCTGAACATCCTTGACGGGCTTAAAGAAGGACTAACCGAAATTTACTTTCACCCCGGATTATTACCGGACATGGAAATTACTCGAAGAATGCCTGATTATTATCACATGGAAGAATTGGCGGCAATTACCAGCACGAAGGTTCGCCAAAAGCTGGAAAACTTGCGCATTCAGATTCAAAATTATCGCGGAGAAAAAAAATGCTGAAGACGCTTGTCGTCATGCTGCTGGCTATAACCGCCGGAGCTGTCGGCGATATTTTTCTAAAACAAGGGATCGCGAGCGTTGGCGATATTTCCGCTATGGGGTTCCGCCAGATACTTAAAACCATGATCAGCTGTCTGACCAATTGGCGGCTAATTACGGGAACGGCCATGCAGGCCGTATATTTTGGGCTCTGGCTAGCGGTTCTGTCATGGGAGGATCTTTCCGTTGCCCTTCCCATGCAGGCGCTCAGCTATATCGCGGTGGCTTTCCTGGCAAAATGGTATTTAGCCGAAGACGTGACTCCAATGCGTTGGGCGGGGATAATTCTCATCTGTGCCGGGGTTGCCATGGTCACCAGAAGCAGCGTTTCCTGAAAAGGAGAACTCCTGTCATGATTGAAAACACACTTATCGGTTTCATCGGCGGCGGAAACATGACCGAGGCTATCTTAAAAGGGCTTCTGGCCGATGGCGCTATTAAGGCGGACCGTATTCTTATCGCGGAAACGCTTGCTTCGCGTCGCGAGTTTCTCGCTTCCGCATATAGCGTCGCCCTAAAAGACAATGGGCGAGATATAGTTTCCCAGACCGACGTCATAATTTTGGCGATCAAACCGCAAATGGCCGGAGTTGTATTGACTGACTTAGCTCAGGTTTTAACCTCGGACAAGCTGATCATTTCCATAATGGCCGGCGTCACAACCAGCTTCATAGAAAGCCATCTCTCGCGCAATCATAGAGTAATCCGCGTTATGCCCAACACGGCGGCGTTGATTCAAGAAGCCGCGACAGTAATCTGTCCGGGGAGCTCAGCCAACGAAACTGATATGCAAACTGCCTGCGAGATTTTTTCGAACATAGGCACTGTAATTACAACTTCTGAAAAAATGATGGACGCCGTAACCGGTTTATCAGGCAGCGGTCCGGCATATGTGTTCAGTTTTATAGAAGCCTTGTCTGACGCGGGGGTGAAAAACGGGCTTACTCGCGACATTTCGCTTAAATTGTCCGTTCAGACCGTATTAGGCGCGGCGCGGATGATCTCCGAAACCGGCGAACACCCGGCCATTCTCAAAGAAAAAGTTGCATCTCCCGGCGGCACCACCATTGCTGGTTTGCATACTTTAGAAAATGGGAGATTTCACGGTTTGATCATGGACGCCGTTGATAGCGCCACTATCAGGTCAAAGGAATTATCGGAAAAGTAGCCATGACGCTTCGCTAAATAGCGTCGCGCGTATGATTTTTTACAACACCTTAAAGACATCGTTCATTTTAAGCGATTCTACGCCCGGAGGTAATTTCGTATGTTCCATGTTTTGAACAACGTCTCCATTACTCCAGTACTTCACCGCATGACGATCAGAGCCCCGAGGATAGCGACAGCGCGCAAACCGGGGCAGTTCGTTATTGTGCGCGCGGCCGAGGGAGAGGAGCGCATACCCCTCACCATTGCCGACGCCGACCCCGAGGCTGGAACCATTACCCTTTTCATCCAGGCCGTTGGAGCCTCGACCAAGTTTATCGTAAGTATACCGGAGGGTAGTTCTATCCGCGATATATCCGGTCCCCTTGGCCTTCCCACCCATATCAAAAAATGGGGGCGGGTAGCCTGCGTTGGCGGTGGAGTAGGCACGGCGGTCCTCTACCCCCTCGCAAAAGCTCTGGCTGAAGCGGGCAATAATTTGACCACCATAATCGGAGGCCGCACCGCTTCGCTGATTATCCTGAAGGATGAGCTAGCGGAATTCTCCGAGAAAGTTTTAATTACCACCGAAGACGGCAGCATGGGACATAAAGGTTTCGTCACTACGGAACTGGCCGATATTATGGCTAACCCGGACACCTGCCCCAAAGCTGTATTCGCCATAGGCCCCGTTCCAATGATGCGAGCGGTGACTGAATTAACCCGCCCTCAGGGTATTCCCACTATTGTCAGCCTAAATCCCATTATGATCGACGGCACCGGCATGTGCGGCGGATGCCGCGTACTTATTGACGGAGAAACTCGCTTCGCCTGCGTGGACGGTCCTGAATTCGACGCGCACAAAGTGGATTTTGACAACCTTATGGATCGACTTGGAACCTACCGAGCGCACGAGACAGATTGTCGGTTGAAACAAGAGGTGAAGTCATGAGCGTCACACTATCAACGAAAGAACGTCTTGCTATACAACGCGTCCGCATGCCCGAGCTGGATCCAAATGAACGAAATCGCGTATTTGACGAAGTAAATCAGGGTCTTGCGCGCGAAAATGCTATCAGAGAAGCGCATCGTTGTCTGCAATGCAAAACAGCTCCTTGTATATCGGGATGTCCCGTAGGCGTATCTATTCCTCAATTTATCGGACGTCTTGCCGAAAGCGATTTCGCCGCATCCGCCCATATTCTGCGCAGAGATAACGCCCTCCCGGCTGTTTGCGGTCGCGTATGTCCGCAAGAGACACAGTGCGAACAAAAATGCGTTCTCGGACTCAAAGGAGAATCGGTTGCCATAGGCTACCTTGAACGTTTTGTCGCCGACTGGGCAATGGAAAACCCCGGCTCTCTCGAAAAAGAAGCGGCTAGTATCCCAACCGGCAAAAAAATAGCCATTGTCGGCTGCGGTCCGGCGGGACTGACAGCAGCCGGAGAATTTGCGCGCGCCGGACACAGCGTAACCATTTTCGAAGCCCTCCACGACACCGGGGGCGTGTTGCGTTACGGAATTCCAGAGTTCCGTCTGCCCAATGCAATCATTGATGCGGAAGTAAACAATCTAAAATCTCTTGGCGTTGAAATCGAGGTAAATGTGGTCGTCGGCAAAACCCTGACGCTGCCACAAGTGCGCGAAAGCCACGACGCTGTTTTTATCTCAAATGGCGCCGGTCTTCCCATGCTACTGAAAATACGCGGGGAGAATCTGAAGGGCGTTTATGCGGCCAATGAATATTTGACTCGGGTTAACTTGATGGGCGCTGGTCGTTCATCAGACGCGCCGACTCCGATCATAAAGGGTAAAAACGTTGCGGTTGTGGGCGGTGGCAATACTGCCATGGACTGCGTCCGCACAGCCAAACGCCTCGGCGCGGAACGAGCCATGATCGTTTATCGCAGAACCGAGGTCGAAATGCCGGCCAGAACCGAAGAAATTAAGCACGCTAAGGAAGAAGGAGTAGAGTTTTTACTACTTACGGCTCCGATTGAAATTATCGGCGATAACAATGGGTGGGCGGAAAGAATGATCTGCCAACGAATGGAGCTGGGCGAGCCGGACGAATCTGGTCGGCGTAGGCCAGTGCCCATCAAGGACGATGTTTTTGAACTTCCGGCCGATGTGGTGATAAACGCCGTGGGCACGCAGGCTAATCCCCTGCTGACCGCAACCGCTCCCGATCTGAGACTGAATAAATGGGGTAACATAGAAACGGATGAGAACGGACAGACCAACCTTGAAGGCGTTTTTGCCGGAGGCGATATAGTACGCGGAGGCGCTACGGTCATCCTCGCCATGGGAGACGGTAAAAAAGCCGCGGAGGCTATCAAACGTTATCTGGCGAAAACATGAAATTTCTGTCCATGTAGGTTTCGGGACATATTCTGACCTTTTAACCGTTTTTTTTACTCGGACTTTAGGCAGAACATACTAAAACATAATAAGCTCTATTATCGCTCTCCAGACCAACAAGATATTTGTTTGTGTAGCGACAGATAGCGTTCTTCATATCATTCAAAGTTGGTCTGGGATTTTTCGCTAGAATTGAGAGCGTCATATAGTTCTATCTGCTCCGTCAGCGAAAGCTTGCGACAAGAACCTTTATGATTCAGACAAAGACTGCAGCGGTCGTTTGAACACCGTTGACAATAGACGCAGTCAGGACAAGGATGTTTTTTGGCGTCTTTTCTATTCTCCATAGATACGCTCTTATTTTAATGAAAATTGTTATTTGTTTTATTCAACAAACTATTTAAGACAACAATCAAGGCATTACGTTTATCACAACAACAAAAACATTCCATACTAGTTTTTCCATCTCCGATCTTGACAAATATAAAACAATATTTTAGTATTTTTAGAACATGTCCAGCGGTTTTTCCCTTAACGCCCCCTATAAAATCGACATGCCATTAAATCTATTAATTTAATAAAATTTTATTTTTATTTAAGAGATTATCTTTAATACAGGACACCATTTATGGCCAGAAAAGAAAAAACGGAATATTTAATTCAAGCGGTTTCCCACGCCTTAGATCTAATGGAACAGTTCTATGGAGATGTGGACGAGTTGGGAGTAACCGAACTAAGCAAACGACTAAAACTTCACAAAAACAACGTATTTAGATTACTGGCGACCCTAGAGTCACGCGGATACATTGAGCAGAATAGAGTCACGGAAAACTACCGTCTGGGGCTTAAAACACTGGAACTAGGTCAAACATTTATTCGTCAAATGGGTCTTTTGCGCCAATCCAAACCAGTTCTTGAATCGCTGGTCAAAGAATGTAACGAGACCACCTATGTGGCAATTCTGAGAGATTTCAACATAATATACCTTGACGTTGTTGAGACAAGTCTGACAGTGCGGGTTGTTCCCCGTGTTGGTTCATGGCTACCGGCGTATTGCACTGCGGCGGGAAAAGCTCAGATTGCCCAGATGACTCCAGAGGAACTTGACGAATACTTAAGAGCCAAAGAACTCAAGCCCTATACTCCTAATACCATCACCGATCGCGCAACCCTTAAGAAAGAGCTGAAAAAAGTGGCTAAGCAGGGGTATGCGATAGATGACGAAGAACTGGACGTAGGCGTCAGATGCGTAAGCGCTCCAATCCGGGATTATACCCGCCGGATCATAGGCGCTGTCAGTCTTTCCGGTCCTTCCATGCGTTTCACCCAGGAACGCATGGAAAAAGAGCTCATTCCTTTGACATTGAGAGCCGCCGAAGAGATCTCCACAAAACTTGGTTTTCAGAAATAATTTTATATCTCTGCATAACCGGAATTTTTGAGGGCGGCTTTTGGCCGTCCTTTTTTTGTTTTCACAGCCAGCTTAAAAACAGTTGGCGCCTTCAAGTAAAACGAGGTTTAAAATGATAACCTATAAAGTTGTCGAGCTCGGAACCGTCACCGAGGAAACTATTGAGGAAGCCCTGAACACATACGCCGCGCAGGGATGGAGTTTCGACGGAATGCAATTCGCCATGCGCGATTCAAGCCGTCGCCCATCCATGGCTTTTATTTTATTCACCAAGGAAGCCGACGAGGGAGACAAGCAGGCATGACAAATGAAGACACGCTTTTTCTGGTTGACGGATCTTCCTACATTTATCGCGCCTATTACGCCATTCGTAACCTTTCCTCGCCAACTGGACATCCAACAAACGCTATTTACGGCTTTACTCAGATGCTTCTCAAACTACTCCGGGATTACAAACCCCGTTACATGGCGGTGGTTTTTGACGTGGGCCGAACTACTTTTCGAACGAAACTTTACCCCGACTATAAAGCGAACAGAGCCGAAACCCCTGATGATCTGAAAGTTCAAATGGGACCTATTCGGGATATGACACGCGCCTTCAACATCCCGGTTTTAGAGCTGGCCGATTTTGAGGCCGACGACATCATCGGCTACCTGGCCGAACGTTTCAGCGTCAATGGCGGTAATGTTATGGTGGTCACCGGAGATAAAGATCTGATGCAGATCGTTACAGACAAAGTAGCGCTCTTGGATACCATGAAAGACAAAATTTCTAGAGTTGCCGATGTCATTGAACGTTTTGGTGTGGAACCAGGAAGGGTAGCGGATATTCTCGGTCTTGCCGGCGATGCTTCGGATAACATTCCAGGAGTGCCGGGAATCGGAGAAAAAACCGCTATTAAACTGCTTGGTGAGTTCGGTTCCTTAGATAATCTTCTGGAGCGATGCGAGGAGGTCAAGGGTAAAAACAGGGAAAAACTCCGTGAATTTCGCGATCAAGCTCTTTTATCCCGTCATCTGGCTACAATTGAACGCAATGTTCCGCTGGAAATCAATATAAATGAACTGCTTATCGGCGACCCGGACAGGGAGGCATTGAACGCTCTATTCCGGCTTTACGGTTTCACATCGCTCGCCAAAGAACTGATTGGGCGCTCGACCCTGCCCAGTAGCAATTATCGGACTGTGACAACCCCGGAGGAATTGGAGGCGCTCGTCCAAGACTTGGAGCAGTCAAAAGAATTCGCCATAGATATTGAAACCACCAGCCTAGACCCGCGCGACGCGGCTATTGTCGGACTTTCATTTTCCTGCGCCGATCATCAGGCGAGTTACGTCCCAATGGGACATACGCGCGACGGCGAGCTTCAATCAGGTCAACTCCCCCGCGATATGGTTCTGGAAGGCTTACGCCCGCTTTTGGAAAATAAAACACCGGGCAAAATCGGACAGAACATCAAATTTGATCTGCAGGTTTTGGATATGAACGGTATCAAGATGGACGGAGTCTGTTTTGACACCATGCTGGCTTCATACGCGCTCAATCCTTCCCGTCAGGGACATGGTCTGGACGTTCTGGCGTTGGAGCATCTGAATCACAAAATGATAAGCTACTCCGAGGTAACCGGAGATAGTAAAGCGCAGAAAAATTTTTCAGAAGTGGATATCAACGCCGCAACCCGCTATTCATGCGAAGACGCTGATGCGACCTGGCTTTTGCGCGGGAAGTTTGCTCCGCTTCTGGCTCAAAACCAAGTGGAGGAGATTTTTAGGCGCATAGAGATGCCGTTGATTCCGATTTTGGGCNCCATGGAAAACTGCGGGGTGTTACTTGACACCCAGTTGTTGTCAGAATTATCAGACGACTTTTCTTCGCGCATCTCTGCGCTCGAAAAAGAAATTTTCAGCCAAGCCGACGCTTCTTTTAACCTTAATTCCCCCAAACAGATGGGCGAGATCCTGTTCGACAAAATGGGGTTGAAAAGCGGCAAGAAAACCAAAGGAAAAACTGGGTGGTCCACCGACAATGAAGTACTTTCAAATCTCGCCGAAAAGCATGAAATAGCGCGACTGATTTTGGATTATCGCGGCTTATCAAAACTTAAATCCACCTACAGCGACGCATTGCCGCGCCTGATCCATCACCGCACAGGGCGGGTGCACACTTCCTACAACCAGACCGTAACCAGCACCGGACGCCTATCATCGTCAAACCCCAATCTTCAGAACATTCCGATCCGAACCAGCGAAGGACGCATGATTCGGCGCGCATTCATAGCGCCTGAAGGATATATTATTCTTTCCGCCGACTATTCGCAGATTGAACTACGCGTACTGGCCCATCTTTCTGGAGATGCTGTCTTTATCAGCGCTTTCGAAAACGAAGAAGATATTCATACCCGCACCGCAGGAGAAGTATTCGGCTTGTTTCCCGAAATGGTCACACCAGAAATGCGTCGCCAGGCCAAAGCTATCAATTTCGGCGTCATCTATGGTCAAGGCGCATTCAGTCTGGCCAAACAGCTGGGCGTTACGCACAGAACTGCGGAGGATTTCATCTCTGCCTACAAGGAGCGTCACGCCGGGGCAATCGCCTTTTTAGACAGCTGCATACGCCACGCTGAGGAAAATGGTTTCGTTACGACCATCTTGGGGAGAAAGTTACCTATACCCGATATCGCCAGCCCGAACCAAAATATCCGGGCGTTCGCCCACCGCAACGCCATCAATTATCCGATACAAGGATCAGCGGCCGACATTATCAAGAGCGCCATGATCAGAGTTTACGACCGCATCCATGCGGAAGGCTTGAAGAGCCATCTGATTATGCAAGTACATGACGAATTGGTTTTTGAAGTCCATGAAGACGAATTGCCGACAATGAGGCTGTTGGTTGAGGAAGAAATGGCTCGCGCGGTGGAATTACGCATACCCTTACGTGTTGACATCAATCACGGAAGCAACTGGAGCGAAGCCCACTAAGGGAATTGTTGGATAGGATTGAATTTTTGATATTAAATATTACATAGAAAGAATATGGATAAATGGCCACAACCTCTGAAACAATACGCAAAATTAACGAGCAAATTATTAGAAGTGATGCTGCCATTTTTCGTCATATTGAGAACCTTGATGCTTTGGGCAGAGGCGCGGTTTCACAAGACATATTGTCCAATCTACGAACATTTGTTGAGCATATAATGTTTAAGATTTATGCCCACGCCAACGACACCACATACAATTATAAGCAGATACAACAAGCTATCAGATTTGTGAAGAAGAATGGACAACTTAAATTTTTATGGCAATTGCACGGCTATTTGCAAATGGTTGTTTCTCATTATACGCTTGAGCCTGAAGGCTCCGAGCGCGTAATGCTAAAATATTATGAATTCATGATAAAAATCAAAGACTTTCTGAAATCTCAATATAAACTTAATGTCTTTAAGAATCTTTATAAATTTCCGCTCAACACAGATAGAAATTTGCAAGAGTATTATGAAAAGATTGCCGAGAAACTCACAGCCAGAAACGGCAACGTAGATAGTAATTCGTCTGTTAATGACCGTAATGAGCGATACTATATCCACAAGATTAAGCCGTTTTTTGTCAATCAGCGGGTTTATTACGAGATCACCTATATCCCTGCCACGGATAAAGCAAGTAAATTTGACAGAATTATCGCTTTCACCACAATGGATATCTCAAAATACTACGCTGTAAAACTTTGGGGAGTTAGTGACAATATTCAGATTTTCGGCAAAAATATGCCTATCCGTATTATTACTAACTGGGAAGTTGCAATTCGTCCGATTGAGATAGAGAAATTTTCAAATATTTTCGGAAAGAGTCTAAAAAGCCGTGCCGGTTCGACGGAAGGGCGTGGTTTGATGCAATTCCTAACTGAAACTGGGTTTAATCTCGTTGAGCTTCTATGTTTTGAGGAAGAGCACTATCAACAAACCCGTTCTGATATTCTTACTAAATTCAGATCTAACGTAAGCCATCTGTTTGACTTGTTTGATCAGTGCCGTGCGATTGTAACTAAGGACAAACCTGGTAGCAATATTCTTAGATATCTGCTCTATCATCTAAATAATAAAATCATTACTGACCAGATTGATGACACAAATCGCCATCTGTCAGAACTTCATTTATCGTATGGATGCATACCGTTTGATAAAATGCCATTTTGTACATCTCTCTTAAATCATAACCCACGGCTCGGCGATTTATTTGATTGCATCGAGTCAGCAGACAGAAAGCATGAGATACTCGCTAGATATCTACTTTTAAACACGGAGAAAAAAGGACAACTTTATACGCCAAGAACGGAACTAGAGCGGTTCGGCGATATTAAGGAACTTGCCGATATGTTCAATAAAAAACTTTATTATAAAGCACGGCATCAGGCTCGAAAGATAAAAGAACGTAACAATAATTTTTACATATCTGGTTATGAAAATGACACCATTGAAATCATTAACAAACTGGTTGAACTCTCTCGTGAAGGCATCAAAAACTATACAAGTTATGTTGCCGGATGGCTTGCGTCGGCAGATCACCATGTAGATTGTGAAGAGAAAAAAACAGTGCTTCGGCAGATGTTTACCCACTCATCAACTGCCTTGATCTACGGTTCAGCAGGCACGGGGAAATCCACCTTAATAAATCATATTTCCAACTTATTTAAGACCCAAAGCAAGCTGTATTTAGCGAATACAAATCCCGCTGTTGACAATATGAAACGCAGAGTTACTCTTCAAACCATAGATACGGATTTTATGACTATCACAAAGTTCTTAAAGACAATGAACATCCGCACCAAATATGACATTGTGTTTATTGATGAATGTAGCACAGTCAATAATAGGGATATGAAGGATATATTGGATAAGGCAGAGTTTGACCTACTTATATTAGTAGGAGATATATATCAGATAGAAGCCATTCAGTTTGGAAACTGGTTTAGCGCCGCAAGGGGATTTCTACCGAAAACCTCTATTTGCGAGCTTGCTGAACCATATAGAAGCCGACACAATAAAGAATTACAACTTATCTGGAATATGGTTCGCAATATGGATGAACGAATCGTAGAGACTATCGCTAAAAATCAGTACGCTGTTAGCTTGGATGCTTCGATATTCGTGCCCGCCAATCCGGACGAGATCATTCTGTGCCTGAACTATGATGGACTTTACGGAATAAATAATATCAACAGTTTTTTACAAGAGGCTAATCCCAATCCCGCAATTCCTTGGGGATTGGGATTATACAAAGTAGGAGATCCAATATTATTTAACGAGTCTAACCGCTTCACCCCTGTGATCTACAATAATGTAAAGGGTTGGATATCTGGTATCCACCTTATTGGAAGTGAAATTCAATTCGATATTGAAGTAGATAAACCGATTAATGGTTTGGATGCGCAGCATTGTGATTTTGAGCTTTTGGAAAGCTCAGTGACCGGACACTCAGTAATTAGGTTCACTGTCGACGACCATAGAAACATTGATGAAAACCACGAAATACCGATCACCGCTGTTGTACCCTTCCAAATTGCTTATGCCGTATCCATTCACAAAGCACAGGGGTTGGAATTCGACTCCGTAAAAATTGTTATCACGGATGAAGTTGAAGATCATATAACTCACAGCATTTTCTACACTGCCATTACTCGTGCAAGGCAAAGGCTGAAAATTTATTGGACACCAGAGGTTGGGCAAAAAATCTTTAGCACTATTAAACCCAAAGATATTAATAGGGACATCGCATTTTTAAAACAAGCTATTGCGCCTTTATAGTGACGCATCTATGAATCGCAAAAATAATTTTCTGATGATGGAAATAACCGCCAACAACAATTGTTTCCAATACCTTGTGGAAATGATAACCCCGTTCTACCGAATTGACCGATTTTCGTATATTGACGACAAAAACATGCTGCATGAAAATGTAGAAACCACTGAGAAAACAATTAGCGATAACTACGGCTGTCTTGACGGCTGCACAGTGCTTGAATTAACAAAATATGATAACCAGTTGATACATGTTTTCAAATCCCGCCGAGCTTTTCACTCGCCTCAGCCAGACCGCTTCGACTACGGCGATATTACCGAAGCTAATCAGGCTCTGGTCAACTGCCGGTATTTGATACGTCGCGGCTGATCGGCGGCTCCGCCAAGACGTTTTTTCCTACCTTCTTCATACTCCGAATAATTGCCATCGAAAAAGACCACATTGGAATCGCCCTCAAACGCCAGAATATGAGTGGCAATACGATCCAGAAACCATCTATCATGGCTGATAACCACAGCGCAGCCAG
>JGI994J12354_10002495_pt1 | contig 17857 bp, 11 predicted proteins | sample IntmicLarv3ML3BL_FD_12354 | JGI IMG/M metagenome (IMG submission 12354) | reverse complement strand
TATATAATTATTATAATTTTCATTTGTTTTTTTCACGCCAAACGCATATATTTGGAGTATTTTTAAAAAATAAGCCATATATATGAAAAACATTGCACTCTTCTCCTTATGTATTATAGCGCTATTTTGTTCGTGCGATAATAAATTATACTATTATGTTGCGACCAACGGTGATGACACCAATCCGGGAAGCATTGAACAACCGTTTGCTACCTTGGAAAAAGCAAAAGAAGCAGCACGAAAAGAAAAAAACAAGACGATTACAGTCTTCTTGAATGAAGGAACTTATTATCTTGAAAAACCGGTTGTATTCAGTCCTGAAGACAGTCGCAAAAAAGATGCACCGCTTACTTTCGCAGCGCTTAACGGTAAAAAAGTGATTATAAGCGGAGCGAGAAAACTTCCGGCTCTCAAATGGGAGAAATATTCAAAGGAGCAGGCTGCGAATGAAGAAAATACACGGGCAGACGGAATCATAAAAGCCTCCGTGCCGGCAGGATTGATCTTCGATCAGATATTTATAAACGGAGAATTGCAGCGGATGGCTCGATATCCGAATTATGATTCGAACATCGCTCATTACAATGGCTTTGCAGCCGATGCAGCAGAGCCGGTGCGTGCTATAAACTGGAGTGATCCGGCAGGCGGCTATATACATGCCTCCCACAGACATGAATGGGGAGGATACCACTGGATAATAAAGGGCAAGAACGACAAGAACGAGCTTGACATCGAGGGCGGTTGGCAGAATAACCGCCTTATGGGCATGCATCGTGAGAGGCGTTTTGTTGAAAATATTTTTGAAGAATTAGACACTCCGGGGGAATGGTTTTACAGCAAAAAGGAAAACGCTTTTTATTTCTATCCGCCTCAAGGTATGAATATTGAAAATCTTTCCATAGAGACACCCCAAATACCGCATTTATTCGAATTGAAAGGCAGCGAAAGCAACCCTGTGGAGTATATCAATTTTGAAGGGTTGGAATTAACACATACATTGCGAACATTTATGGAAACGCGCGAACAACTTCTGCGCAGCGACTGGGCAATATACAGAGGCGGAGCTGTTCTGATGGAAGGAACGCGCTATTGTACGATAAAAAAATGCTTTTTCAATACAGTCGGCGGCAATGCTGTTTTTTTCAGCAACTATAACCGTAACAATGAAGTATCGGGATGCCATATAGCTTATGCAGGCGCTAACGGTGTTTGTTTTGTCGGAGACCCTAATGCCGTTCGTTCGCCAAGCTTCGAATATAATGAATTTGTGCCGGTAGATGATTTAGACCGCGAAACAGGACCCAAAACAAACAATTATCCTGCGGAGTGTCTTGTTTACGACAATCTTATGTACGGTCTTGGAAGTGTAGAAAAGCAAATTGCCGGTGTACAAATATCAATGTCCTGGGATATAACGGTCAGCCACAATACAATTTATGACCTGCCACGTTCCGGAATAAATATCAGCGAAGGCACATGGGGCGGACACATCCTTGAATTCAATGATGTTTTTAACACCGTACTCGAAACAGGAGATCACGGCTCTTTCAACTCATGGGGAAGAGACCGCTATTGGCACCCGAATTACGATACGCTAACAAAAATCACAATGGAACATCCCGAATTGATATTGTTGGATGCCGTTAAAGCAACCATCATACGCAATAACCGTTTTCGTTGCGACCATGGTTGGGATATTGACCTCGACGACGGTTCAAGTAATTATCACATTTACAACAACCTGTGCCTGAACGGAGGGTTGAAACTGCGGGAAGGCTTCTTCCGTACGGTCGAAAACAATATCATGATCAATAACTCATTCCATCCGCATGTATGGTTCCCCAATAGCGGAGATATTTTCAAAAACAATATCGTATCGACAGGTTATTTCCCTATCCGCGTAAACGACTGGGGCAAAGAAGTGGACTTCAACATATTCCCTGATGAGATAGCGCTCAAGAAAGCCCAAGAAAACGGAACCGATAAAAACTCCGTATTCGATGATGGTACTTTAGAATATTTAGACCCGAAAAAAGGCGACTTCCGCGTCAAAGAAGGCTCCATAGCACTGAAAGCAGGCTTCCGAAATTTTGACATGGATAATTTCGGTGTTATCTCGCCTGAACTAAAAGCATTGGCTAAACCGATACCTATCCCCGAACTGATACGTCTGGGAGGAAACAACGAAGAAATTCAGGAAGTTCTTGGTATGAAAGTAAAGAATATCACAACATTAGGCGAACGATCCGCTGCAGGATTAAGCGATGAATCAGGCGTATGGATAGTGGAAGTACTCCCCGGCAGTCCCACTAAAAACACCCTGCAAGCCAACGACGTTATACTGAAAATAAATTCATCGAAAACAACCGATATACGCAACTTGAAAGAAGCATTGATAAATGCTCAAAGTGCCGTCAACATCACATATTCCAGAAACCAGAAAGAAAACATCGTAAGAATCAGTATAAGATAATTCTTGCGACAGGGGAGATTATTACTTAACAAATTTGAACGTTTATAGTGGCGGTAAATATTCGATTGTGTACCCGAATCCGGCTTCGGATGAAACATTTTGATTTCAAAAAACTTTCGATAAAAAAATTATTCAAAAAGCTCTTTTAGCGTTTGCATTGCAATAAACATTTTCCCACTATCAGGCAGTTTTATAAAACCATATTTCTCATAAAACTTTACAGCCTCATCATCCAGTGGGTCAACAACAATAGCAAAAGAGCCAATACCTTCCGAAACCTTATAACTTCTTTTCAATGCATCTATCAATAAAATCTGCCCGACACCTTTCCCTTGAAAACGTATGTCAACAGCCAATCTTCCGAGTAATGTGGCAGGAATTGATATATATGATTCGGGAAGTTTTTTTCTCCATTTTTCCGGAATAACATGTAAAGGGATACTATTATTAGACAAAGTATAATAGCCTTTTATTAGTCCTGTTTCAACATCTTCCCATACAAAACAAACTGATAACTTTCGTTTTACATCCTGACTTGCCCGGTGACGAAAATAGTTATCAAGCATCTCTTTTCCACACTCAAATGCTGCCTTTTTATGCTTCTTTGAAAGAAGTTCTATTTGTTTTTTCATTCCGGAAACTGCGAATTGTATTTATCAACTGCCTTTCGTAAAGATTTATTAGGACTATTAGGGTTGGTTATCTCATCGAAAAATATTTCACCGTCTCTTTCCGAAGCAACTATAAGTTCTCGTTCTTTAATGATTTCTTTTGCTTTATCCTGTACTGCCTGAATAATAAAATCCGTCAAATTCCTGTAACCTCCAAGTATGGCTGCCTTTTCAAAAAACCGTTTCTGCTCTAATGGAAGCCTCGTGTCAAATCTTGCCTGCTCGATAATAGTTGTTGCCATATTATTTTTTTTGCAAAGGTACGTATATTTTCCGTACAATCAACAATAATTAAGAAAAATTTTAGAAGCCCAATGGGCAAAGATGTCGGGTTTTTCATTGAATTTGATTTGTTTTTTTACTAATGTCTTCAAAGAAGGAATATAGTAATTGTTCTATTTTTTCTTCGTCATATTCAATCATTTCGGCTGCGACCAACGAAGCCAATCCGTGTGCAAATATCCATGATTTTGAAGCCAGATCCTGAAGTTTATTTTCGGGAATATCCAATTCTTTGCTCATTGCTTCTATTACTGCTGCATTAGGTAAAATGTCTTTAAGTTTTATATTATAGATATTATCTACATATATAGATTTGAACAATATCGGTTCTGTAAATGCTACATGGATATAGCCCAATCCAACGTCGAGAAATGGTTTTCCTGTTTTTTTGTATGAATGGATTTGATGATTTAGAAAAATGGTCATGTGTGATATGACATCTTGCTTGAGGACTTCCATATTCTCATATATCCAATATATTGGCTGGGTTGAACAGCCCATTTTTTTTGCCGCGTTTCTTGCAGATAGCGCAATGAAGCCTTCTGTTTTAACGATTTCGAATGCGGCATCGATAATCATTTCTTTTGTTATGGTACTTGTTTTTGGCATTTTTTTAGCTGTTTATTTTGTGAATGGTTTCTTTTCCAATCATTTTTTTTGCTACAAAAATACACGGAATTGCAAATATAACAGCGTAAATTCCATATAACGTTGTATATAATTGCGAGCTGATAATTTGAACATCTGTTTGCTGTGCTGCAATGTCTGTTAACTCTTTTTCGAAAAGAATTAACGAACACATATTTATGACTGTGTGAAAAACGATTGCAACAAAAATACTTCTTTTTGTTTTACTGCACAACCATGAAATAAGAAACGAATAACACACTACGCCTAAAATGAATAATCCAAATGCAGATAACCCAATTTGAAATCTCAAGTGCCAAACACCCCAAATCAGACCGACAATTAAACTGCTCACAAATAATGAATGCTTTTTGTTGAGTTGTGGTAGCATAAAGCCTCGCCATCCGATTTCTTCTCCATAGCTACCAAACACAGTTGCTGCAAAACATATCGCATAGTTACCCAACGAACGGGTAAATGTTGGTGCAACCCATTGATTATATTCTGAAAACATCAATGCGACATACGACAAACAGCAACAAATTAAAGGGATAAGTATTGCAATTGTTGTCCATTTAATGCTTGATGTTTTGATTGATGATTTCTGAAACAATTCTGTTATTCCTGATTTGCCATGCATGATGCTTGCAACAATTAAAGCCGCCAAAGCAGGGGCCCATTGTGGAAGCATCAATGCGTAATTAAAAGACGACGGAAACAGGGTTAAGTTTATGCTTCCTACAATTGAAAGCAAAAGAAATGTGAGAATGCAAAATGTAATTACAGGGTAGTTTGTTACTGTTCTTTTCATTTTTCTAAATTTAAAATTGTTATTACTTTACTTACTATAATACAACAATGGTTATATAACATGCGTTATATTGATTGCAAAAGTAAAACATTATTTTGATTGGCAAAGAATAATGAAAATATTTTTTAGTTTTTTCTTGACGATTGTTTTCTGCAAAGGTGTAATTTTACCGGCTTCAAATTCATAACTCAAAACAGGAATTCGTCCACCTCCTCTTGAATTTAAACTATATGAAATATATCCTATATAAATAAATTTTTCGGTTGTTAAAAAAAGTGATAGGTTCTATACATGAACAAGACTTGGTCTTAATTCAAAATGCTATATTTAATTCCGGCTTATTAACAGAGGAACAAATTGAAATGTATTTCACAGGAAAATTGAAAAACTCAACAACAATGTAAACCGTTTTGCACATTTTTTATTCAAAAATGGCATCCCGTCTTTCCAAAAGACTTCTTTGTTTGAGATCATCTTATGGACACTATTTCCGTAATTTACAGCTGTATACTCCCTTTTTTCTGAAAGTTTTTTTATCATTCATGTCACCAACATGGACAATACAATTATTCGGTATTTCGATTGAACAATTTCGATCCTTATCCACATTGATTGATATAAAACCTTCTTTTACCGGAATACGGCCTTTTACCCAATCCAAATGCAATAGTTGAGGATTTATGTAATATTCGGATATATTTTTATCCGACTGACTGAATCCTAAAACCCCGTTTAAAACCACAACAACGGGAGCGACTCCATTTCCTCCGTGGCATAGGCTCAAGCCGAACGGACGGCCATAAAAGACAAGTTGTTCTTCACGAGAAGCCTTTGGTGAAAAATTCTCAGGGAAGCGCGTGTGCCCCTGCGATAGCCAGTCGCCCCATACCTCGTTAAGGAATATTAAAGCATCTTTTGTCCTGCCTGCTTTTGTGTATGCCAGAAACTCATACCCTTTCTCAAAGCTTATATCATCCTTATAAAAAGGTATCTCGGGTAAAATGTTTTCAAACAGATTATCATAATAATCTTTCGGGAAAATATCTGCCAATATAGCCCAGTATTGAGCATGGTGAGATATCCGTTCGTCTTTTTCTCCATTTTCAAGATAACCATTTATGAAAGCCTTTTTATCTTCATCCCAAAAATGTTTTATAATACTGCTTTTCAAAGATTTTGCCTTTGCTTCATAATGATTTGCAAGTTCCTTTTCGCCCCACAATCGAGCAAAATAAGCGCCAATATCAAAGTTTAAATATAACAGTATCTGTCCGTATGAAGGTGTTCCGTTACCTGACGGGCCCATTTTTGTTGCCCAACCGGGGATAAACCCTGCTTCGGGCCTCGAAGTAAGAAAGCCGTTTTCATCAAGGATTGATTCGTACAACTTCATCATTTGTACTATACGTTCTTTATACAATAACGACGTTTCAATCTTACCGTAACGTAAATAATCATGCTTAAATCCTATTAACGCATGTAACGGATAGTCTATTATTCCAAAGTCAGATATTTCCGGCTTCGGCGGCATTAAAGCAATCGACAGACCGTTACGGGAAACTTGCTCATCTCCAAACAGATAATCGCCGGCTAACGAACTTTCGACGGCATCCATCGACCACGGCAGATAGTCGCGCTTAATACCATCCAAATAAAAATTATGCATTGCCGTATGAAGCGTTGCTGATGCAGCTTTCCACAAATCATTGAGGCTCTCATCACTACTCTCAAACTCCATCAAATGTTCTACCGGCCATAGAATAGCATCAAACCGCGTTGAAGAAATGACACAACTGCCGTCACATTCTACTGCAAGATATCGCAAAGCCCTCTCAGGCAAAGTGATTTGCTGCAACGAACCATCCAATTCGAATACCGGAATAGCTTTTTGCTCATTATCTTTCGACACTTTGTTCAGCACTTCTGCGATGCTTTCTCCGACATTGAACGTTATCTTCCCTTGCCCTTTTACGCTTAACTTCACCATTCCGACCTCAAGATGCTTAAAATCAATGACTGCACAACCGTTTTTACCGATACTAAGCGCATCACCGGTTATATCTGCGTTTATAAGCGGGGTATACTTATAAGGCGGTATTTCGACAACCTTTTCCTGCCTGTCATCAGGCTGCACGGCAGGTTTATTATATTTGACATTGCTCTCGACTTTATTCCAACCTACATTATCTAAACTAACCTCCCAAGAAGTACCCGATATTATTCCTTCGCCATCTACAATAAGACACGGCAGCCGGTTATCTGTTTTTATTTCAAAAACAATCTGAACCTTACCCGGTTTCAGCGTGTATTCGCGAGTTGCAGCACCTTGCTTTTCACCGTTGATATAGCATGTTATTTCACCGTTTCCGTGCCATTTGATTAACTGTTCTTTTTTAACAGTTACTGTTTTCTTGAAAAAAGATTGATATATAGGCATATTAAATGTCCCCGGATAACCTACGTAAGTACACCTTTCATCCGATTCCTTCTTCAGTTGTTTTTGCATGTGAGCGCTCAACTGTCCGGGATACCACATATAGCAACCTTTCCACTCCTCAAGTTGCGATACAGGCTGCACTTTACAGGCCGGATCAAGAAAAGGATCAAACGTTTTGAGTTGAGCTTGCAGGTTACAAGCCAACAACGACACGATAAAAACACATTTTATTTGCTTAATGATCATAATAAGTGATTTTTTTATCTTCATAAAATGTATTGTCTTGACTTGATTATGCTCAAAGAGTTATTGCCTGCTCTCCTTCGCGCAAGGTTATAGTTTTATCGCCCCAGACAAAAGAACCTGTCAACCCTGTAGGAAGTGTGATGCTGCCGGTAATGCCTTTTTTATTCTTCTTTAGGTTCACTTTTATCAGACCTTTTGGGTGAGGCATCTCACCTTCAATATTGTTAAGCGTTCCCATATTAGGTTCTATCTTTACTGTATTAAAGCCGGGGCTTGCGGGTTCTATACCGCAAACAGTAGCCAGAAGGTCGTAGTTGGGACTTGAACTCCATGCATGACAATCTGAACGTGTCGGTTCGGGATTTTCGGCAAACGTTGTCAAGCCCATCGCGATCATATCGTCCCACGGTTTAAGCATATCAACATAACGCTCAGCGAGTCCTACTTTTTTCAAAGCGCGGAACAGGTAAAAACGATAGTAGAATGTGGCTTGTATAAGTGATGTATCGGAGTCAAGCTTTTCGAACACTTCCTTTTGTTTTTCCTGCGGTATGGCATCCGACAGGATTCCCATGATATTGACATGCTGGCTGTAGCTTGTCTTTTTCAGGTCGTCGAATAATAATTGGCGACCACCATCCCAACATGAACTCCACGTACTGCCTGTCAACTTCGTATACAGCTTATTGTATTTTTCTGCCAATTCCGGTTCACCGAAATTTTTCAGCAAGTCAACCGCATCTTTCAATGTGTATGCCAACTGAAGGGAAAGAATGGCGGAGCCGCCGTCAATACCGCTCGGAGGAACGCCTCCCATAGGTCTTACATTGTTCCACGGCCATTGAACGGGCCAATCGACAAAGTTCCAATGAGGAATATATCCCAACATACCTGTTTTATCATCTACTTTTGCGGCAAACCATTCCAAAACAGTCTTCACTCCCGGCATACATTCGTCGATAAAAGCTTTATCGTCACGATGCATCCAATAATCATGCACCATGTTTACCCAATAAAGCGAAAATGGCGGGATATATTGCGGAACGCGGCTCGGATAGCGGCTCGTTGTTATTCCTTCGTACGAGCGCGACCAATCGAAATTTCTTATTGCCTTGCGCATCAAACGGTCATCCCCGTCAACATACAAAGAAATAAGCGATTGTATACGCGTATCGCCAACATATTGCAACTGCTCGTAATACGGGCAATCGAAATAAGTCTCATGTGCGCACAAACGGGCTGTACGCCAGCCGACTTCCCATATTTTGTCGATTGACTTGCGATCGCTCTTGAACGAACCGTTTTCTCGGAACGGATAACCGGTATATTTTCCGTACAAATCGTGAATTGTCAACTGCTCGTCTGCCGTCTGTATCTCCATCTTTATGTATCGCCATGTCTTGAACCACAACGGGCGGAAAAGCCTGTTGCTGCCTCCGTCCGGCATGAATTGGTCGGAAAATGCGCCTGTCATATCCCTTCCTTCAATATCATTACGATTTGCTTTCTGCCTGTCTTTAAACAGGGCCTCGGAATATGACAGTTTGATCTTGCTTCCTTGTCCTCCGCTCGTAAGTATCTCGGGATAAGCCGTTGTCAGAAATTCCTGATCGATCAATATCGTAACATTTTCATTTGCAGGTACGACAAGAGGCGCTTTTCCTTGCAAAAAAGCGTTTGTCACAGTTATTCCGTCCGTTCGCCTGATCGATTTCATCCTTTGTTGCACTTCTTCCATCAATGGTATGTCGCGTGGAAGAAGAACCCAGCTGTATCCGGTTCCGGAACCGTAAGTTTGCCCCTGATCCACCGTGATTGCACTCAACCACTTTGAATCATCAAAGTTTGCCAACTCCCATCCCCACGGATAACGGGAAGCATCAACGATATCATTACACCCCACATCATGATTGTTTTCAAGAGAAGGCAGATATGCTTCACTTTGAATAACTTTCCATGAACGGTTTGTATTAACATCTCTTTCTTTCTCGGTATTACCTTGTACTATAAGACCTGTCTTCAAAGTCATCTGCGCGCCGGGTGTGTACTCGCCAAAGTTCCACACCAAGACAGCGATGCTATTCTTTCCGCTTTGCAAAAATTCGGCAATATCTACCGTTTCATAGTACCAATGGGATATATCGCCACGCGCCGGCCCCCAGCAAACAGGGTTACCGTTTACAAAGAGACGATAGCGATTGTCCGCTGATATATTAATGATATAGGACTCAGGTTTAGAACTTAATTCTAAAGTTTTCCTAAAATGGAATACTCCGTAATCGTATAACGATACTTTCGGACATGATATCCAACGGGAAGACCATTTTCCCTTTAGAAGGGATGGATCTGGGGATATCAACGATTGGCTTGACAAGCCGTTTGTCAAAAAGATTACTAATGTTAGTAATAAGGTTAGTTTTTTGTTCATAGGTATTTTTTTAGTGAAAAATGAAAAGTGAAAAATGAAAAATATTTATTTTTTCAAATTTAATTAAATATATCCAGTTCCGCCATGCTCATTGTGTTTCCACCTCCGGCAATTGTTGTTGCTTCGATGCGGATGTATCTGGCAGTGACCGGAGTATTAAAATTATGGTATCGTTTTGAAGGGTCGTTTATTAAGTTTCCGAACTCGAAAACGGATGCATCTCTCCATGATTTACCGTCGTCACTGATCTTAAATACGCCTTTTTCAATCATTCCTTCGGCATTTGTTCTCTGCGGAGTATATGCAAAACTATTTATCGTCCGGTCTTTTCCGAGATCGATGCTGATGAAATTTTTGCCCGGTTCTTCGTTTGATATCCAATATGTACGGGGGTTTTCGTCAAAAACGTTTACGGCTTTTCTTCTGGCGTTCTCACTGCTGACTGCCAACAATGTCCAGTCTTTCTTTATAATCCCTACCCTTTCGTGGCAGACAGGGCCGTATTCGCCATTGAGAGTAGAAATAGCTTTCAACTCACCATTTTCCATAAGGAATGGCTCTTTATATTCCTTTGATGAAAAGTTAGGTTCCGTACCATCTGTCGTATAATAAATTTTATAACCCTGATTAAGGTTCTTTTCGCTGTTCTGGCTTGTAATGTTCCAATTGAAATCCTGTCGTGCAGGCTCTATCGAAACAAGACCGTCCTTGCTTCTTACCACATTTACCATCGGAGGACGCGGCTTGTTGTAATATGCAGATACGCTGCTTATTGACGGTGTCATGCGCGATTCTAATATTCGTATCCTTATTTTGTTGGTCGTAACTTCCGGAAAACGCAGGATACGCCTGTATCCTATGTTCGTTGCTTGAGCGATTTCAGTCCATTGACCGTCAATAAAAGCATCTACGGCATGCTTAGCAACTCGTTCGCCGTGAATGCTTACAGGTTCACGGATAGCTATACGATTTAATGTAACGGGGGCCGAAGTAGTTATCAGTATCTCTTGCGGCTCACTGCTCAGGGTCAGATAAGTATCATTATTGTCATCGAGGACCTTTTTCGGGCCGGAAGCTTTTTCGAAAAGATTCTTTTGATATGTCTCGCGAACACGTTTTCCTACTTCGTTAAGTACACTTACATCCCTATCCGGAAAACGGCCTTCGCGGTTAGGAGGTATATTCAGAAGGAAAATTGAATTACCGCCTACAGAACGTTCATACATATCAAATACATCATCAGCGCTTCTTACTTTCTGATATGTATCCTCGCGATAAAACCATCCTTCACGGATAGACGTATTTGTTTCGGCAGGCTGATAGTGCAGGAAGTAAGGTTTTTCCCTTCCTAATAATAATTCGGTGCTTCCCAAGTCTTTGTCTGTCAAATCCGGAAAATCATTCATCGTTGCCGGGTCATTATCATAAGCTATAACATTCCATTCCGTGTTTCTTGTTTCGCCTCCTTCATTACCGCACCATCTGATGTCTTCTTTTCCGAAAACAACGGCATCAGGTACAAGCGCTCTTATCAACTTCCGCCATGCATGATAATTATATGTCTGTCCTCCTTTACGTTTCGGGTGTGCCCCGTCAAACCATACCTCATGAATAGGACCGTATTCGGTCAGCAACTCAAAAAGCTGGTTCAGGAAATATTCGTTGTAGTCGTCCACTTCAAATTCAAATGTAGTCTTGTTTTTGAATGGTCTGCCCGGTACTTCGCGAGGGATAGTTCGCATTGTATATTTACTTAGATTGCCATACAATCCTTCGGAGTTCTCTATCTGGAACAAGTCGGCAGGCGATAAATAAACTCCAAGCTTAATTCCGTACTTTTGACATGACTCCGATAAATCTTTCATAATATCACCTTGACCATTTCTGAAATTTGTCGACATTATACCATGTTTCGTATATCGTGACTGCCACAGACAAAACCCGTCATGATGCTTTGCCGTGATAATAACCATTTTCATGCCTGCAGCTTTCATCGCTTCACACCATTGGTCGGTATGCAGCTCTTTCAGGTCAAATATCTTCGGGTCTTCCATGCCGTTACCCCACTCCATCTGCGTAAATGTGTTGGGTCCGAAATGAACAAATGCAATAAACTCATTTTGAAGCGCCTGCAACTGACCGGGAGTAGGTACTACACGAACAGCCTTCTCCAATATAGCTTCACTCGAGTCATCAGCCTCAACTTTAATGGTGCTTTGATTTTTTATGTTTCCTTCTTGTACACAAGCTTGTGTAGCTATAAACACCAACAGCAGTAAAAATAGATTTTTTTTCATGTTATAAAATGCACGTTTCATCACAGTAATAGATTTATTAATAAAATTTGTCGCATAAACATATCAAATTAATTTAACTATGTTTATTCGACAAAGATAGTGTAAGTTGAGAGAAGTACAAAAAAGCTTATTTTTTTCTTACGAGATGCCGCTTCTTTATTATCAATTACCCCACGTGGATGGTTTCGGTCCCATGACAAAGTCTAAAACTCCGCCATCCATCACATCACGATGTCGGATAAAACACTCATTCAACGTTTTACCATTTAGCTTTGCTGATTGAATGTATATATTTTTCTCATTTGCATTTTTCGCTTTTACAGTAAATGTTTTCCCGTTTTCGAGCATTATTGTTGCTTCTTCAAATACCGGACTTGATATCGGATAAATATCCTGCCCTGCATTCGGGAAGAATCCTAATGTGTGAAAAATATACCAAGCCGACATGGAGCCGGAGTCGTCATTTCCGGGCAAACCGGTACGAGTATCGTTATATTTCTCACGAAGAAGCCGGCGTACCACTTCAGCTGTCTTATCTGGACGACCTGCATAGTTATAAAGGCATGGAATAAAAAAGCCCGGCTCGTTCGATATTTGATATAATCCCATGAAGCTTCTTTGATCAAAATGCTCGTGAGAGAAGAATGTGTCTAACCGATGAATGAACTTATCTTTCCCGCCACACAATTCAATCAATTTTGGAACATCATGCAACGCATAAAATGAAATCTCCCAAGAATATGTTTCATAAAAAATATCAGGCCAGGTACCGCCTTTGAATACAGAAAATTCTGAATCACTCAACCATGAACCATCTTCACGACGAGGCCAAACGAATCCTTTAAATCCGATACTTTCAATTTCTCGATTCCATAAATTTTGCCAGTTTTGAGATCGTTTTATATATTTTTCTGCAAGATCATTCCTGTTAAGACCCGAAGCTAAGGTAGCTACAGCATAATCACAATTGGCATATTCCATGGTACGTGAACCCGAACGTTCGTATTTCATTGATACATATCCCTTGTTGTTATAATCAGGAATTCCTCCTCGTCCTTCTTTCCTCTCATCGCCACCGGGAGGAACTTCGGCATTTTTAAGCATTGATTCAAGCGCCANACCNTAATCTANCCCNTCCANNTTTTTAACATAAGCATCCGCAAACAGGATATCACAGTTTGTTCCGCCTTGTACTCTTCCGTTATCGTCACCGCTACGGGCATCGGGCATATATCCTTCATGCTTATATATGTCAAGCAACGATTGGAGAATTTCAACCTGAATCGATGGTGTGATAATTGTAAATAAAGGATGCGTAGCCCTGAAAGTGTCCCATATTGCAAAAAAGTCGTCATAATAAGGTTGTCCGGAAAACCATTTACTATTCTCTCCCGTTTTATTGGTTGGCTGCATATAACAGTGGTACAAAGCGGTATAGAAGATTTTCTTCTTCCGTTCATCACCTTTTACCTGTATTTTGTTTAAAATTTTGTTCCAAGATGCCACACATTGCTCGCGAGTCTTTTCAAAATCCCATGAATCTATTTGGCCGACATTCGCTCTTGCTCTTCCGGTACTAAGATACGATATGCCTACTTTCACTTTTATCTTCTGTTTTTCGGATGTGTTGTATGAGAAATACGCACCGGTCTTCTTGCCGGAATCAAATTGATCCTTCACTCCTGCCATTATTTCATCTTCTTTCCATGTTCCGAAACCTGATGCGGGTGTATCAAAAACTGCATAAAAGTAAACCGTGTAGGCGCTGCCTTCGTTCCATCCGCCACGTACACGAGTATATCCTTCCATCTCCGTTTCGGAAAGTATCTTTACTTCTGACCCGACAAACGCCTGTTTTTCAATATTCATTGAAGTAATAAGAAAACTGCCCAAATCTACCATTATTTTCGATTCGCTGCCGGCAGGAAAAGTATATTCATGCATGGCGCTACTGCTTAATGCCGTCAACCGTACCGCAGTATTGTATTTTTCGAGTTCAACTTCGTATAACCCTAATGATGCTTTTTCGTTCCTTCTCGGCGATGAGTAATCCTGAAGTTGTATATCTCCTACAACAGGGACAAACAGAACATTTCCGTACTTACTGCCTCCTCCCAATCCACTTCCGTGTATATGACTGAAACCGTGTATGTTTCCTGCCTTATCCCAGCCGGCATTCCAATTTTTCTTTCCGCAATCGGGACCTACTTTGACCATACCCAATGGAACACATGCTCCGGGGAAAATGTTCCCGCCCCCTTCAGTTCCTATAAAAGGATCTATGTATCCCGATAAATCGGATTGGGCATTGAGAGCAACAGATAGCATAGTTAATATGCAGATATTAAACATTTTTACAAATATTCTCATTATACGCTTTTATTAAAAAATTAAATAATTATAATTGGTTAACATTTTCTTTATTTAGTTCATGGTTGACCGTGAATTTTCCATATACAAAACAGGACAAATATAGAAAAAAAATGACATATTTCATTATAAACTATTCGTTTTTGTCACATTTTTTTCTGTTAAAGCTGTATTATTTTAAAAATTAATTAGCTTTGCAAAATGATAACTAATATCAGTCAACATATACCAACTGATAATACATGAGTTTTTACTTAAATCTTAAATATTATGACACCTTACGAAAGATATGTGGAAACATTGAAAGGAAATAAAGTAGACTTTATATGTCGTACACCTATTCTTATGCAGTACGCCGCAGAGTTTATCGGATCGGATTACGCGGCATTCGCATCTGATTACAAGACATTAGTTGAAGCAAACATTAAATGCGCTGAATTCTTCGGAATCGACCAACTCAGCTGCATATCAGACCCTTACAGAGAAACACAGGGATTCGGCTCTGAAATTGAATATATGAAAAAATCTCCGCCGCGAAGCACTCATCCTCTTGGTGAGGACAAGGACTTCAACAGGCTCACGCATCCTAACCCGTTGACAGCAGAACGCATGCTCGACAGAGTCAACGCAGCAAGGTTATACCGCGAAAAATTCGGCTACGAATATTCCGTCCTCGGATGGGTTGAAGGGCCTGCTTCAAGCGCCGCAACTCTTCGCGACACAACCAATTTCTTGATGGACATGGCTTTAGATGAGCAATATGCCGGTGATTTGATGGATTTTTGCCTTGAGACATGTATCTCGTTTGCCAAAGCACAGGTCGAAGCCGGCGCTGATACAATAGGAATAGGAGATGCAATAGCAAGTCAGGTGTCACCGGATTTTTACGAAAACCTCATACTGCCTCGGGAAAAGAAGCTTGTTGACGCCATAAAAGAAACCGGAGCTTACGTTAAATTGCATATTTGCGGTAATATCACCCACCTGCTTAACGGCATTTCTACTTTAAACATTGATATTCTTGATGTTGATCATATGGTAGACTTCGCAAAGGTACGTTCGTTATTCCCCAACATCACGCTTTCCGGAAATATCGACCCTGTAAGCGGTGTTTTGAACGGCACACCCGAATTGATACGGGAAAAAGTTCTCGCTGATTATAAATTGGTAGGCAACCGGTATTTAGTCAATGCCGGCTGTGAGATACCGTCAGGTACGCCAAACGAAAATCTCAAAGCTCTTTGCGAACCCATGGAATATATTTCCTGAGATTCCCGAAATTGACAGAAATAACGTTAATGTCCTGATTTGTATATCGTTTTAATTTGAGTTAACTGTTAACAATTCAATCTTATTCCCTGACGGTATAAATTGGAATATGTAGCTGTCCGACGAACGGCCTTGTTTCACTGTACCTTTTTTGCAAGTTATGCTATAATTGAAATCTCGGAAATTTGCATTGATCTTATTTGCTTCATAGGACTTGAAAGGCAATTCTATCCCGGAGGCCGTTTTAAGTTCGAGCGCCCATGTCATGCCTTTTTCCTTTACATTGCATGATACTTCGAAACGGTTTTCATAAAAAATGATTTTGAAAATGTTATTCTTATCATCCTTACATTCTACAGACAAAACACCTTTGGCTATCTCTTTTATTACCGGGTCACCAAATTGCGGTTCCGAAGTGTTTCCATCTTTATCGGTCTTTATTATACGCAAACCGGCACGTTCTTCCCGTGTACTCCACATAAAACCGTCGACTAACGGAAGAGTGAAATAGAAAAACTGATTTCCTTCTCCTGCATTCTTGTAATATGGTGATTCCACCTTTTCGTCAAAAATGTGAATATCGCGAAAACGGAAAGACGAGCCTTCCCATAATAAGTTTGTGCGGTAATAGCGACTGTTGAACCATACAGTTTTCCGGTCCTCATTGCGAATATCATTAACAGCAGTAACGGCTGTCGGAGGTGTATGTTTGAATTGCTCTTTAAACCATAAACCTGATGCTTCAAGCGTTTCTATCTTAATCTTATTCGCTGTTCTCAATGAATCAAACAAAGGAAATTGCATTTCCAATCCTTTTTGCATCGGTTGCCACGTAAAGGAATTTTCCTGCCCTGCCTGTGCATAATTAAATGTAAGGCATGGTTGCTGAACGATAGCATCCAGAAAATATTCAACCCACTCTTTATTGCTTCCCGATTCTCGGTAAACAGGTTCGAGAGAGATAACGCCCTGGCTTCTGCGACCAAGGCCGGTATCATACTGATAAATAGGATCGCTGCCGAGCATACGAAATATAGGTACCGGAATTTGACATTCCTCCGTCTGCGCCGGCATATATGCGTTCGTGCGGCTCGGATAGTAAGCCTGATTCCAATATCCGCCCCACAGTGTATATCCATCTGTGCCGATCTGGTCTTTACAATTACACGACGCTACTATTCCATAGTTTTTGTACATATACTCCAATGTATACGAGTCAATATACCACGAACCGACAGACTTTGGATATTTACCGTAAATCTCCTTGAACTTAGCCATATACACATCAACAAGTTGCTCCCGCTCCCTTGGCGTATATCCTGTCGTGAAAGCTATATTCGCATGTGATACCCACGCATGTTCACCGCGCCATTTTATCCCCGCTGCTTCGACATGTGGCTGCGTTATCTCCCACCATGCACCTATCTCGCACGACGGCTTCAGTTCAGCTTTCATAAGCTCCTGATATGCAGGATTTATCAATGCATCATACTGAAACAGAAATGTAGTAGGGAAATTGTATTTATTAACAAGCTTTATCTGCTCCCGAACTGTTTCGAACATAAGGCTGTCCGAATTTTCAACACGATAATCCGTCTGACGGATAAAATTAATAATATTGATAATTCTCGGAGCGCCCGACAATGCCTGAGCGTCATTAGTGCGGTTAGTTTTATTGTCGCAACTAATACTTATGGAGCAAAACAATATCAACAAATAAGATAAATACTTGAAATTCATAATAACAATTGATTTAAAACAAACAATATTAAAAAATAACAGGTCAAAGATAGCGCAAGTTGAGAGCAATGCAAAAAGTTTTCTATAATAATAGCACTTTTCATTTTTCATTTTTCATTCGCCTTCGGCGCTGGCGCAAGTTGAGAGAAATACAAAATAAACTAAAAAAACATCATAGAAGTTTGTAAATAATATTTCTTCACTTA
>JGI994J12354_10002494_pt1 | contig 17859 bp, 14 predicted proteins | sample IntmicLarv3ML3BL_FD_12354 | JGI IMG/M metagenome (IMG submission 12354) | reverse complement strand
GCTTGAATCCTTGCTATTTGTATTACAAGAATAATTCCCCCCAAATACAACCAATAATACTAAAAAAATAAATAATCTTTTCATGGCTAAATAGTATAAAGATGTGTTAAAACTCAATTTTCACAAAAACAGGGTTATCACTTTAATTCATCATTGTGACAATTTAAACAGATATGCAAATGTAACCATTATGAATTAAAACTTATTATTTTATCTGACAAATTTCATTCAAATAGGTTATAATAAAAACCCCAATCAGTTCATTGTGAGTTGATTGGGGTTTTATGAGTGTGTTAGTAAACGAAAGAGTCTGAACATTTATTTCTCCAATAAAGCAAAAGCGCACCATAATACGGGCGCTTGCCCATGAAAATCACCGGCTATGCGGGGACGATCATAATAATACTGACGATCGTCCTTTTTATTTGTACCTACGCAAACTTCGGTTACATCACCATTTTCATTTATGTACGAAACTAATGCAATCCACGCTTTTCTCGCAATCGGGCCATATTCTTTAGCGTCAAGCCAACCTTTCTTCACTCCGGTTATCATAGCATAAGCAAACATTGCAGTACCTGAAGTCTCGGCCCAACAATCCGGGGCGTCAATCAATTGGTTCCACATGCCTGATTCTGATTGATAGGTTTTCAAACTTTTCATCATTGTCAAGTAACCTTCCATAATACGCAAACGGTCGGGGTTATTTTCCGGTAATGTACGTAGCAGTTCGGTCATTCCTGCCGCCATCCATCCGTTGCCGCGACCCCAGAAGAACGGAACGTCGGGAGCATGAAAAAACAATCCGTTAGGACGCTGCAGACTATCAAGATACATCACCATTTCTCTTGCTGCACGATTGATATATTCACTTTTTCCCGTGACTATTCCTGCTTGCGATTGTACTATAGTGATCATATACATATCATCGATCCACATGCGGGTTTGCCATGTATAACCTTTATCGGCCCACTCTTTTTCTTCGGGTGTGGCTTCCTCCGGCAATTGCCATTGTGTGTCGGCATACGGCATTCCCAAATCGAAATATTTCCGGTCTTTAGTCAATCTGTAGAGTTCCAACGGCAGGCATCCGAACATATTTAAGTCTACGTGGTTCATGATAGGCAGATAATCTTTTTCGGAGGTTGAAAGCAAATCAAACCTGTCCTGAAGTTGTTTCATCAAATCTTTATCACCTGCGACTTCGGCATAGCGTAAAGCTCCTAACCAGGTACATACTTCCGAGTATAGAATATACTTACTTCTGTAAAACGCATGTTTGGCAGGAATAAAATGCTGTCCGAGTTTTTGTCCTACTTCTTTAGGATCAGCTCCTTTCGGGAAAGAGTCAAAATAACCTTCTTTAGTTGAACACGAAAAGCAAAGGAACGCGGTAAATAATATTATTAGGTATTTCATCTGGTATGTTTTAAAGAGTTTTTGAAATAATGTCACAAAATATTGTAAATAATAAACGACTCCTTATTTTTGTAATGAAGGAGCCGTTTATTATAGTAAGATTAATAATATCCCGGATTTTGTTCTTCGGAATCAGACCCTTTCGGAAACAGACGGTCGATATGTCTTTGCGGAATAGGGCGGTATTTATGATGCGACCTAAGACTTACAGCATCAGGATTCCATTTGCTAACATATTCTTCCAGTTTCTCGCAACGAACCAAATCGTTCCAACGGTCAGTCTCTCCCAGAAGTTCACGTCCGCGTTCATCTAATATAAAGTCCACAAAGTTGCCTTGCAAATCTGCTTCCTTCACCTCTATTTCTGCAAATGTGCTTTTCGTATCACCTGGTGTTCCGCCTTCTTCACGCCAGTATTGAGGCATCTTTGTCTCACCTTCCTGCCATGCAGCGCGTTTACGAAGTTCATTTATATAGAATGCCGCTGTGGTGAAATCATTTTTACGTCCGGCTGCTTCGGCTGCGATCAGATAAGTTTCTCCTAAACGCATACGAACCCATTCGCGTCCGCCTTGCATATCGCCGACGCCTAAGCGTAACGGATCAAAATACTTTAGAAGAGGCGGATAATAACGGTTGTTCTGGCTTAAATCATTTCTGTCCCATACGAAATATTTATACGGATGAGTTTCAGAAGTCGGTTTTATACTGTAATAAACAGCCGTGTCACCTATAGCTAAAGGTGTGCCTGTTCTGTTTGTATAGTAAACCCACTTGAGACTTTTATAAAAACGGGAGTCATTTTTCCTGTCGAACATTTCAAACATAACTTTTTCTGTTTGGCGATGTCTGCGGTAAGGACGTCCATTTGCCAAATCTCTTACCATTCCCGGTTGATCTTCGTACCATGAGCCCCAATAGAGGTGGAATGAATTACCATCTCCTCGATAAACCGGATCTGTGGTAAATTGAACCGAAAAGACAACTTCTTTGTTCCCCATATTGTTTATATCCCACAGTTTGGAGTAGTTATCCAGCAGTTCAAACCTTCCACTCTCTATTACAATTTTAGCATTTTTCAGTGCATTATCCATATCTGTAGGTTGTTGTCCGCGTTGTTCAGAAACAGCGCTTCCGCGAGTCAGATAAACTTTTGCCAAAAGGTGATAAGCCGAGTAGCGGGTTGCTTTTCCTGTCATGGGCGGTGTTTCCGGAAGATATTGAACGGAATACTCTAAATCGGTTATTATCTGATTATAAATTTCTGCAATAGAAGCGCGTTTAAATTCTGTACGTACTTCAAAGGCCACATCAAGAACCAACGGAATACTTCCAAACTGTCTTACCAGATCGAAATAAAAATACGCCCTTACAAAAGACATTTCAGCAATAGCCGACTGTTTTTGTGCATCGGTCAAAGTAGTTGAAGCTTCTACCTGTTGAATAACTAAATTGGTTGTACTGATAGCTTTATAACAGGTTTGCCAGAATTGGTATAAAACATCCGCATCTGCATTCAACTGGCTTCCGTATTGATTAAAACCGGACGCAAAAAGACCGGGATCTTCACCTTGTGTAAATAGATCCGTTCCATACTCTGTTATCACATTATACCTTTCATTTCCGGCTCCCCATCGCATATAACTATAGGTGGCCGTAGCTGCCGCGCTTACCCCTGCCTGAGTGCCGTAATAAGTTGGAGTTAGTCGTGGCAGATCCGTTTCTTCAAGATAGCCGGAGCAGCCGTTCATTACAGGAAGTAAAACTGAGCAAACGATATAATATATGACTGTTTTGCTTATATTTTTTCTATTATTCATAGTTTTATAATTTCAATGGTTCATACTAAAAACTCAAATTAAGCCCTGCAAGCCATGAAGTTGGTGAAGGACGAGTATAGCCTGTAGCTCCTTCCGGATCAACTCCGGTAAATTCGGTCCAAATCCAAGGATTCATAGCTTGTACATAGAAGCGGCAACGCGATAAACCGAGGTAATTTGTCAGCCGATTGGGCAATGTATAACCTAATGTAACATTTTTGAGGCGCACAAAATCCGATTTCTCGTAATGCATAGTATAGTAGTAATCAAGAAAATCGACTCCCTCGATCGGACGCGGTGCGACGTTAGTAGGATTTGTCGGTGTCCAATAGTCAACCTTAACGTTGCTGTTTCTCTGAGCCTGATTAAGATAAGAAATATCGTTTTTTACCATTGCTCCAAAATTGGCCAAGAAATAAAAACTTAAGTCAAATCCCTTGTATTGCAGTGAGTTATTTAGACTGAAAATTGCAGAAGGACGAGCTTTTCCTTGAATGACGCGGTCATCGGCATTAATTATATAATCACCATTGTCCCACAGTTTAATAGCTCCGGGTTTGAAATTTGAGCCGTTTGCATTGAATTTTTCTATTTCTGCCAGATCTTCCGGTGTATTTTGCCAAATCCCGACCTTTTTATAATCATAGTGTACATTAATAGCTTCACCGATGAACCATTTATTACCGGGGTCATCTACCTTTCCGTTATACAATTCAATAATCTCTTCTTTGTTGGCGTACACCATAAAGTCTGTTGCCCAAGTAAAGTCCTTTTTACTGATGTTTATGGTATTCAGAGTAAACTCAATTCCTTTATTACGTGTTTGTCCAATATTCGATCGTATAACCTCAAATCCTGACACTATGGGTAATTGTCTGTCTAACAGCAAATTATTGGTGTTCTGCAAATAAAGATCGATGACACCGTTTATTCTATTTCGAAAAAAACCGAAATCTACCCCGACATTCCATTGTCCGGTAGTTTCCCATGTTAATGTATTATTAGGCATTTTGTCAGGAGCATAGCCGATAAGTTTATTACTTCCAAATGTATAATACTGCTTACTGAGCGTGCCTTTTGTTTCATACGGGTTTACTTCGGAGCTTGCAGTCGTTCCGAAACCGACGCGTAATTTCAGGTTGTTCAGAACCGTTACATCTTTCAAAAAGTTTTCTTCGTTAATACGCCATGCAAGGGATGCCGCAGGGAACATTACCCACTGATGTCCTTCGGCCAAGCGTGATGATCCGTCATATCGCGTGGATAACGTTAAGAGATAACGTCCTTTAAAGCCGTAATTGATACGTCCCATGAATGATGCCAGATTCCATTTCTGTTTGTTAGTGTCTGTAGCTCCCTGTACTGATGCGGATGCAATATCATAATAAAGTAATGCATCCGAAGGTGTTCCCTGAGCATTCATGTTATTTGTTTCCCTAAGATATTCCTGAACTGATTGCAGGAAAGTTACTCCGAAGTTATGATCTCCGACTGTTTTATCGTAATACAAAAGATTTTCCCAAAGGTATGAGAAATGGTTTTCCGTAGCATTTTTAAGATAATTCATTGTTTGCGCAGAACGCGTGATAGCGGACTGAAAATCATAGTCCTGAACGGTACGGAAGCTTAATCCCAAATTAGTACGGAAACGTAGTCCTTCAACCGGTAATTTTATTTCTGTATAATAACTGCCCATAAAATTATTTACTTTAAGTGGCTTTGATAAAGCGCCCGGTTCCAACTTCGCCATGGGATTCCAGAACTGATCGTCAGATCCGGAAACATTTTTCAAAACAACTCCGTTTTCATCATACAAACGTCCAACAGGGATTGTGCGCCATGCGTTAAATAAATCCCCTCCTCTTTCTTGAACAGAGCGTGCAAACTGTGAATTTGCGCCTACTCGTAAATAATCATTGATTTGATGATCCAGATTTGTCCTGAAAGAAAAACGCGAATATTCTTCGTCTTTCATTAGCCCCTCTTCTTTAAAATAAGTGCCGCTGATATTATATTGTGTCGTTTTTGTTCCACCGCGTATACTTAATTGATGGTTAGTCAACATTCCCTTACGCTCAATGGCATCCCACCATTTACTGTCGGCACGCACCTTCGACGGATCATAATTTCCGTTCGCATCGTAGCCCATGTGGATGGATTCGAGCGTGTAGGGGTCATTTCTGAATGTAGGTATCTGTTGGTCCAGCTCCCAGCTTGGCGTATCGGAAGCGTATTTATTATTGGCCCGATAGGCATTGCGGACTGTTTCTGCATATTCCCCTCCGTCCATATACCTTAATTCGTTCAGAACGGTCTGGAAGCCTGCATATCCGTTATATTCAACTGTAGTTTTACCTTCACGTCCTTTTTTTGTCGTGATCATAATCACGCCATTAGAACCTCTGGCTCCATAAATAGCCGTTGCTGAAGCATCTTTCAATACATCGATAGATTCAATATCCGCAGGGCTTATTTCGTTTAGTCCTCCTGTAATAGCGATACCATCAACGACATATAGCGGATCACTGCCACCACTGATAGAGCGTTTACCGCGAATAAGAACCGAAGGGCCGGCACCCGGCTGGCTGCTTGTATTATTAATTAATATACCTGCAATACGTCCTTGCATTGCCTGAGCAGCGTTTGTTGATGGCATTTCCGCTATCTTATTCGCGCTTACTGAAGCTACAGAGCCTGTCAGGTCTCTCTTTTTAACAGTACCGTATCCTACAACAACAATTTCTTCCAAGCTTTGTTCGTCTTCCAATAAGATAATTTTGAAATTAGTCTGATTACCAATCCGAATTTCCTGATTTTTATAACCTATATAGGAAATAACAAGTGTCGGGTCAGACTGGCTATATGCTAACGTGAAATTTCCGTCAATATCCGTAGATGTTCCGGTAGTTGTCCCTTTTATTGTTATGTTTACTCCTACCATAGGATCATTAGTCTGATCCACAACGTTACCGGTTATCGTTTTACTTTGTTGTACTTTGGTAACTACGGGATTATTCACGTTGGATGACTTTCTGACAGAAACCTGACGGTCATTGATAATGTAGATTAGATCCGTACCGGCAAACAGGTCGTCAAGAATCGCAGGTAGCGTTTTGGATTTTACATGAACATCAACGTTTCTGTTAAGAACATTGTTGATATCATCGGAAAAAAAGAATACATATTCCGATTTATTCTCGATCTCACCCATCACTTCCTTAATTGTTTGTTTGTTAATGTCAAGAGAAAGTAATGTTTCTTGCGAATAAGTGCTTGAAAACGCGCTACTTATGCCAAGTGTCAATAATAGTATTATTATTTTCATTTTGTTTGAAATGTAATAAAGGTCTTTCAATAATAACCTTTTCTGATCATCATTTTTTTTCATATATTTGTATCGATTTTAATTGTTTCTTACAATATGAGTAACTTTGAAATCTCTCTTGTCGGACAATAGGGCAATATTGTCCGACATTTTTTTATCATTTATTTTTCCATAGGCAAATTAGATTTAGCAGATTAGACAATAATGTTTTTTTTATTCTTTAATAGATATTATGTTTTCATCGATTGAATAGTTTATGGATATGGTATTATGCAGTGTTCGTAATACATCTCTTATATCATCAAACAGTACAAGTTTTCCCGTACATTTTTTGTTTTCGATACTTTTGTCACATTCTATTTGGATATCATAATAGCGGGATATGCGAGTAAATATCTTGGATAACGGTTCGCTTGTAAACTGAAGAAGCCCGTCTTTCCAGCTTATATAATAATATACATCAATATTTTGAGTAGTCAGTTGATCTCCGTCTAAGGACAACATTTGATCAGGCATTAAATGAATTTTTTCGTTTCCTATATTAACATCTACGCTACCTTCGACCAGAGCTACTGCATGATTTAAATCATCATTGTATGCTGATATATTAAATCGTGTACCTAATACTTCAACAGATAGTCGGGATGAGTTTACAAAGAACGGTATATCATTCATTTTGGCTACTTCGGTGTATATTTCTCCTTCAACACGTATTTCTCTTTTTTCTGCACTGAAAGAACTTGGGAAATATAAAGTCGAACCGGAATTGATCCATATTTTTGTACCATCTTCCAACACGATGCTGGAGCGTTTGCCTTTTGGAACAATCAGTTTGTTTGTTTGTGTTTTGTCTGTTTCAATATCTTTTTTTGTGATTTTTTCGCTTCCTGCATTTACGATGACCTCTCCACTCTTGTTATAGAAAATATCAACATTTTGTTCGAATGTTAATGCTTGCTTGTCTGCAAAAATCAATTGGATATCATTTTTATTTATTACAGTACTGTCTGTCACCATAGACATCAAGTCTTCTTTTTCAGTTACTATATTTTTTTCGGGAGAAATAGATAAAAGAATAAATAAAGCTAAGCAGGCGGCAGTAGCAGATAATGAGATAAAAAGGCGGCGGCGTATAATTTGTTTTCGCTTATCGATTCTTTTTTGTATTAGCGTATAAATATGTTGTTTCTCTTCCTTAGAAAGCTTATAGTCATTAAATTTTACTGATTTTAATTGTTCGGCAGCCTCATCAATTTCTGCTTTAATATCGGGATTTTCTTTTATGTAATTTTCCCAAAATATTTGATCTTCCGTGGACTGAAATAGTTTCCATTTCAGAAAAGAATCATTGTGTAACCACTTATTTACCATTAATCGTCTTTATGTCTGATTTTTTTAATTCAGGCATAAAGACGATTTAAATAAAATTTTGTTCCCATTATTATGGGAAAAATGGAGAATTTTAATAAAAAAGCATCAAGAAGATGTGTAGTGGTACTTTTTCTTCACGCATACGCTTGATGGCACGAAAGATCAGTTTACGTGCGGCTTGAGGAGTCATATCCAACAGAGTGCCAATTTCTTCGTATTCCAATTCTTGAATAAAACGTAAATAAACAGCTTCTTTTTGTCTGCTTGTCAGAGTCTCCAATAACTTGTTGATTTTGTTTTGAAGAATAATAAAGTCTTCTTCCTCAATCAGTTCATCCAAAATAGTGGTTTTTAAGGTGAAGTTCATCTCGGAAGAGTTTATTTCTTTTGTGTTGACGGCAGACTTATAGATGTCCAACAGTCTGTTTTTTAGCATTTTGAATAAATAGTACTTCAGATTTTTTACTCCTGACAACTGCTTTTTTTGAGTATAAAGTACATAAAATACATCCTGAATGGCATCTTTTAATGTTTCCTGCTCAAAGCCCAATCCCATACCATACCCATATAACGCGTCTGCATACTTATTGTATATTGATGTATATGCATGGTCGTTTCCCGCGAGAAAAGCACGTAATAATAAAGTATCTTCATCACTGCCGGAATCTATACTCGCCGGATGTCCCTCGGTTCTTTTCATTTTAGCACTTTAAACAGATATGCAAATGTAACCATTATGAATTAAATTTTCCTATTTTTGCATAAAACATTTTTATTATTTAAAAACTCCGCTTTGGCTGAGCTGAGCGGTTTCGTGGGTGATGGTTAATGATTTCGCGACGAAGGAATTCTCTGTCAATATGGGTATAAATTTCTGTTGTTGTAATGCTTTCATGGCCTAACATCATTTGTATGACTCGAAGGTTTGCTCCTCCTTCGAGCAGGTGAGTGGCAAATGAATGGCGTAATGTGTGCGGGCTGATGTTTTTACGTATGCCGGCTATCTTGGCTTGTTCTTTTATAATAAGAAAAACCATATTGCGGGTCATACCGGCTCCGCGCCTGTTGAGGAAAAGTGTATCTTCATGACCTTTTTGAACTTTTATGTTGTGTCTGTCAATAAGGTAGTTGCGAATTTCTGTTATTGCTTTTTCGGATATGGGTACTAATCTTTGTTTATCGCCTTTTCCTTTTACTATAATAAATTGCTCGTCGAAATATATGTTTGAATATCTGAGATTTATAAGCTCCGTGACGCGTATGCCGCAACTATACAGCACTTCGAGCATTGCGCGGTTGCGCTGTCCTTCGGCTTTGGAGAGGTCTATAGAATCTATAAGATTGTTCACATCGTTTAAGGTTAGTACTTCGGGTAGCTTTTGGCCGATTTTAGGGCTTTCAAGAAGTTCCGTCGGGTCTTTTTCCAAAAAATCTTCTGTCAGAAGAAAGCGGTAGAACGATTTGATGCCGGAAATTATACGTGCCTGCGAACGAGCGGAGATGCCGATATCGCTCAGTTGGGCTATAAAATGTTGCAGGTGTTCGTATGTAAGCGACAACAGGTTTACATCTTGTTTGTCATCTATAAACTTCAACAGTTTGTTAATGTCATCGATATAAGCGTCAAGAGTATTTCCGGAAAGTCCTTTCTCCAGTCGTATATATGATGTATACTTATCTAAAATGCCTTTTTCTTTTTGTGCCATATACATTAATATATCAAATAAATCACTATCTTTGCTAACAATAAGCGAAGATAGGCTGCGCCTCGGAAGCAAAAATGAACAAATTCATTTTGTACTTCTCTCGGCTTGCACTATCTTTGCAGCATATTTTCGATTCTATTGAATCAAAGATAAATATTTTTTTTTAATTAGAGAAATATATGAAGAAAATACAAATCATAAACGGGCCTAATTTAAACCTACTTGGTCGGCGTGAGCCGGATGTGTATGGTGACCGGGGATTTGATGATTATATAGGGCATCTTCGTTCTTTCTTTCCGGAATGTGACATTCAGTATTTCCAAAGTAATTCGGAAGGTGCGTTAATAGACAAGATACATGATGTAGGGTTCTCTGCCGATGGTATTGTGTTGAATGCCGGAGGGTATACTCATACATCCGTAGCATTGCGCGATGCTATTAAAGCTGTCGATTCTCCAATAGTGGAAGTACACATATCAAATGTACACGCACGTGAGGAATTTCGTCATAAGTCGATGATTTCCGCAGTATGCAAAGGTGTGATCGCAGGATTCGGGCTTGATTCTTACAGACTTGCCGTTGAGGCTCTTTCAATTAACAATGCACAATTGAAAATGCAGGATTAACAATTAGTAATAATTTATTCATTATACACTATTCACTTAAAAAATTTATGCTTAAACATACAAAGATTATTGCAACGATATCTGACCAACGTTGCGAAGTAGATTTTATTGATTCGCTTTATAAGGCGGGAATGAATGTAGCACGTCTTAACACCGCTCATTTGCAAGAAGATGGGCTTGCAAAGATAGTTAATAATGTACGCGCTGTTTCTGACCGCATAGGTATTCTTATAGATACTAAAGGACCTGAAGTACGTACTACAATAACGAAAGAACTCATTGATTTTAAGGTTGGCGACAAGGTAAAAATGATTGGAAATCCTAACGGTGAAACAACACGTGAGTGTATTTATGTTTCGTACGAAAACTTTGTCAAGGATTTAAAGGTAGGGAGTGATATCCTTATCGATGATGGAGAACTGGAGTTGAAAGTGGCAGAACGGACAGAGGACTATCTTATTTGCGAGGTGCATAACGATGCTTCGCTCGGAAGTCGTAAGAGTGTAAATGTACCCGGTGTTCGCATAAACCTCCCTTCTTTGACGGAAAAAGACCGTAAAAATATAGATTGGGCAATCAAAAATGAGATAGACTTTATAGCCCACTCTTTTGTAAGAACAAAGCAGGATATTCTTGATATTCAAGAAATACTTGACGCATCAAAAAGTTCGATAAAAATAATAGCAAAGATAGAAAATCAGGAAGGAGTCGATAAGATTGACGATATATTGACTGTAGCTTACGGTATAATGATTGCCCGAGGCGATCTTGGAATAGAGGTGCCTGCGGAAAAAATACCCGGCTTGCAGCGTGTGCTGATACGCAAATGCGTTGAGGTTAAAAAGCCGGTTATCGTTGCGACGCAGATGTTACACACAATGATAAAGAACCCTCGCCCGACACGTGCAGAGGTGACGGATATCGCGAACGCTATTTATTACCGTACCGACGCCTTGATGTTAAGCGGCGAGACTGCCTACGGAAAATATCCTGTTGAGGCAGTTCAGACAATGTCTAAAATCGTGCGCGAAGCCGAAAAAACTAAGCTTTCGGCAAATGATATTCGTGTGCCGATTACGGGTGATGACCTTGACGTCACTTCTTTTCTTGCCAAACAAGCTGTTAAGTCTTCTTCAAAACTTAATGTCCGCGCAATAATTTCCGACAGCGTTACCGGTCGTACCGCTCGTTATCTTGCTGCTTTCCGGGGAAATGCGACTGTATTCGCAATTTGTTATCGTAAAGAAACGATGCGTATGTTATCGCTTTCATACGGTGTTTGGGCAGTATACCAACAGTGGCACCATAGCCGTCGCGGTTATTATCGCGAAGCGTTGCACCAGCTTATTGACAGCGGCATGATAACCGAAAAAGATAAAGTAGCTTATCTTAGCGGTAGTTTCGGCGAAGGAGGAGGAACAACATTTCTTGAGATAAACGATGTATTTCGTGTGCTTAGCGCCGGAAACGATTATCAGCTCCCGACGTTCAGCGAATAATGCGCTCCGCGCAAGTGAAAAATGAAAAATGAAAAGTGAAAAATATTATTATACAATTAAACAGTTCAACGATTAAACGATTACACGTTTTATTATGATGTCTATCGACGATTATATTTTGGAACATATTGATGAGGAAGGCTCACTATTGGCTACCCTTAATCGTGATGCGCATGTGAAATTACTGCATCCGCGAATGATTTCCGGGCATTTACAGGGGCGGATGTTGAAGATGTTCTGTCGGATGATGCGCCCTAAGAGGGTGCTTGAGATTGGCACGTATACCGGATATGCTACTCTTTGTATTGCGGAGGGGATAGATAATGACGCGATTGTTTATACAGTAGAGAAAAACGATGAAATGCAACCATTCACAGTTCCATATATCGAACGATCGCCATATAAGGAAAAGATACGATTATTCTGGGGTGATGTAGAGGAATTGTTTCCCACTTTCAATGAAGTGTTCGATATGGTATACATAGATGCTGATAAGAGAGATTATTGCGCATATTACGATCTTGTTTTCCCGCAGCTTAAATCGGGAGCGTTAATACTGGCGGATAATACATTGTGGTCGGGAAAAGTAGTAGAGGTGAATCATGCACCGTCGGACAGGCAAACGCAAGGTATTCTGGAGTTTAATGAGAAAATTAAAAGCGATGATCGTATCGAAAAGGTTATCGTTCCCGTTCGCGACGGTCTGACAATGATTTGGAAAAAATGAAGTTTTTTGTTGCGAATTGAGAAATAATAGATAACTTTACATTCGAAAAAAATAAACTGTAATAATATGTACATGAACACTAAACAATTTAAAGTAATTATAACAGGACTTATTATGTCCGTTATATTTGTTACAAACATTAGCGCACAAGACGACAATGCGGCAACTATGCAAGCTTCTATGGAAGAGGCTTCAATAATAAAAGTTGGCAATGCGGCTCCGGCATTTACGGTTGAGATGCTTGACGGACGTTCGCTGAAACTTCAGGAAATGAAAGGAAAAGTTGTCCTTGTTAACTTTTGGGCTACTTGGTGCGGACCCTGTATGCAAGAGTTTCAGGTCATACCCGAAAAATTAATCAAGCGTTTTGAAGGCAAGGCTGACTTTGTTTTTATTCCTATCTCCCGTGAAGAGAAACGCGAGACAGTAGAGAATAAGATGAAACAGCTGAAACAGAGCGGTATAGATTTTCCTGTCGGAATTGATCCCGATAAATCGATTTACAGCTTGTACGCCAAGAGTTATATTCCTCGCAACTATCTTATAGATAAAGAAGGAAGGGTTGTATATACATCTATCGGTTACGAAGAAAAAGAATTTGACAGTCTTGTGGCTAAGATTGAAGAGATGCTGAAGTAATTGAAANTTGAAAGTTGAAAATTGAAAATTGAACGTTCCTTAATGTAAAAATAAACCAATGTGTCGCTTTTCTTAGGAAGCAAAGTTGAAAATGAAAGAAAAATATANAATTTAACAATTAAAAGATTACTCAATTAAGCTATTACACAAAGAACAATTATGGAAGGAACAAGATTAAGTAAGATAGAACGTTTGTTACAGAAGGAGTTAAGCGAACTTTTTCGTAAACAGACTGCAATGATGCGAGGAATACTTGTCACGGTCAGTAAAGTGCGAGTTAGTCCTGATCTTGGTGTTGCAAAGGTTTATCTCAGTATTTTTCCTTCCGAAAAAGGAAAAGAACAGCTTCTGTCAATTGAAAAAAATAAGAAGACTCTTCGTTACGACTTAGGACAAATAGTACGCACTCAGTTGCGACGGATTCCTGAACTTGTGTTCTATCTTGATGATTCGCTTGATTATGTGGAGAATATAGATAAATTGCTGAAAAATAATAATGCGGATTGAACTTAGCTTTTTACATAGCGCGCAGGTATCTATTTGCGAAAAAGTCGCATAATGCCATAAATATTATCTCGATGGTATCCGTATGCGGCGTTGTTGTTGCTACGATTGCCATGGTATGTACGCTGTCAGTGTATAATGGGTTTAAAGGACTTAATACCACTTTTTTCAGCGTTTTTGATCCCGATTTAAAAATAACTCCTGTTGAGGGTAAGGTTTTTGATCCGACTACCGAGGAGATGAAAAGAGTCTGCTTGCTGCCGGAAATACAATTATGCTGTGATGTACTTCATGAAAATGCTTTAGTCAGTTATGGCGATCGTCAGGAGATTTGTATTCTCAAGGGGGTGGATTCAACCTTTCGTGATCTTGTGAAAATCGATCAGGTAATTATTGATGGAGGATTCGTGTTGAATGACGGTGATTTTGCCTGCGGTGTGCTTGGAATTGGATTAACTAATTCACTTGGTATAAATGTGTCGTTTGTTCGTCCGTTGGAAATAAATATGCCTATACGCGACAGACAGATCAATATGGCAAATCCTTCAACATCGATTCAGGTGGAGTATGCATTGATAAAAGGTGTTTTTCATACAAATCAATCTGCATATGATGAGAGGTTTATGTTTGTTCCGTTAAGCCTTATGCGTTCAATGCTTAATTACGAGAAGGAAGTATCGGCACTTGAGCTGAAGCTTGTTCCGGGCGCAAATGTATCTTTAGTAAAAAGCCAAATAAAAAATATAGTAGGCAGCGGTTTTGAAGTTAAAGATCGCCATGAACAACAGGACGCAACGTATAAAATGGTGCAGATCGAAAAGTGGGTCACATATCTTATGTTATGCTTTATTCTCGTTCTTGCGCTGTTTAATGTCTTAGGTTCTCTTGCAATACTTATGATAGAAAAGGAAGAAGATGTGAGGAAACTGCGTAGTATGGGAGCAGATAATAAGCTTATAAACAGGATATTTTTGGTTGAAGGGTGGATGATATCCCTTCTTGGAGCGGTCATTGGCATTGTTATTGGACTGCTTCTTTGTTTTTTACAGCAATATTTCGGGTTTATTAAGATGGGAGAGACAGCGGGAGTTCTTGTTATCGATGCTTTTCCTGTTGAAGTAGAGTGGCAGGATGTGTTGATTATATTTGTGACTGTTGTAATTATGGGTTTTACTTCAGTGTTATATCCTGTTCATTATCTCGGTAAGAAATGGTTGAATAAAACCTTAGCTATTGGTCTTTTATTGCCGTTGCTGATGAGTTGCGGAGGACAGAAAAAAGGTTCTGAAGCCGACGAAATGACCGGAGAGATTGCCGTAACTATAGAGCCTTTGAGATACTTCACGGAAAAAATATCCGGAGACAATTATAAAGTGTTTTCTGTCGTTCCGGTAGGGCAGGGGCCGGAGACTTACGATCCGTCACCACGTGAAATGATGAGGGTAGGGAATGGCACAGCCTATTTTCATATAGGTCAGCTTGCTCTTGAACAAGCATTGGTTAAGTCCGTAAAAGAAAATAACTCGGACACATATTTATTTGATTTGTCGAAAGGAATGAATTTTCATATCGAACATGAACATCCTCATGGTGGAAGCAATGATCATGGTCACTCACACAACGGACATGATCCTCATATATGGTCATCATTTACCGGAGCAAGGGTAATATCAGAAAATATTTATCGCGCGCTGTCGTCGCTTGATAAAGAAAAACAGGATTTTTATAAAACAAAATATTTGTACTTGGTCAGCAAATTGGATTTAATGGAAAAAGCTATGCATGAACAGTTAGATACGCTTTCATGCCGCGGTTTCGTGATATTTCACCCGGCGTTGACTTATTTTGCAGATGAGTTTGGACTAAAACAGTATAGTATTGAAGAGGACGGAAAAGAACCTGCCCCTTCTTCTTTGAAAAAACTTATAGAAGAATCCCGTGCCGCAGGAGTAAAAGTTGTTTTCGTACAAATGGAATTTGACCGTAAACATGCGGAGCAAATAGCGGCGGAGATTGGCGCTAAGGTGGTGACAATCAATCCTCTTGATTATAGTTGGGATGAACAGATGAAACGAATAGCAAAAGCATTGGTTACATATGGAGAAATTGATTGAAATTAAAAATATCACAGCTATATATGATGTTAAAACTGTACTGAACAGTGTTTCATTAGATGTATGGGAAAATGATTTTCTCGGAATAATAGGACCTAATGGCGGCGGAAAGACGACTCTCTTGAAAATTATATTAGGTTTGATGACCCCGGTATCGGGAGAAATTTCTTTTTTCAGAGATGGAAAGAGTATCCCGTCGTTGAAGATAGGTTATCTTCCTCAGATAAATCCGATAGATAAACGATTTCCAATATCGGTATTTGAAGTTATTTCGTCCGGATTGGCCGGTGAGAAACCTTTATTTAAAGATTTTACAGCTCAACAAAAGGAGAATGTGAATGAATTGATAATCAAAATGGGACTTGAAGATTTTTCGAAACGTGCGATAGGCGAACTTTCCGGCGGACAGCTTCAACGCGCTCTTTTGGCGCGTGCTATTGTGTCTCGTCCACGTTTGTTGATCCTTGATGAACCAAACACTTATGTAGATAAAAAATTTGAATCACGGTTTTATGAAATATTAGGCGAGATTAGCGATAATACAGCTGTTATTCTTGTTTCGCATGATATTGGCACTCTGTTACCAATGGTAAAAAATGTGGCATGTGTGAATGAAACACTTCATTATCATCCCGGAACAGCAGTATCCGATGAATGGCTAAGCAATACCTATGCATGTCCGATAGAAATTGTGGGACACGGAGATCTGCCTCATCGTGTATTAAAAAAGCACTGAAAACAAATGACAATTAACAATTAACAATGCACAATTAACAATGCACAATTTGCAATATAAAATTAACGATTAAACAATTTGATATTTATGGGCGAACTAAAGCGTATATTAATTACCGGAGCGAGCGGGTTTATCGGAGGCTATATTGTCGAAGAAGCTTTGCGACGCGGCTATGAAGTATGGGCAGGCGTTCGTTCCGGCAGCTCGCGTGAGCGGTTACAAGACAACCGTATCCGGTTTATTGATTTGAAATACAATGATAAAAAGGCATTAACGAAACAGTTACAACAAGTAGTTTCTACTTCAGGCGCATGGCATTATGTAGTACATAACGCAGGCGTTACAAAAACAATTAATAAGCAAGATTTTTATAAGATAAATACTCTTTATACACAAAATCTTGTTGAGGCATTAGCAGAGGCTGACTGTAAGCCCGAAAAATTTTTGCTGATGAGCAGTTTGAGCAGTTTTGGGCCGATACGAGAGAAATCATTCAAAATTATTAATAGCTATGACAGGCAAAATCCTAACTCCGCTTATGGAAAGAGCAAGCTTCAAGCAGAATTAGTTGTAAAAAAACAGGATTATTTTCCATATATAATACTTAGGCCTACAGGAGTATATGGATCCGGTGATAAGGATTATCTAATGGAAATAAAGAGCATTAAATTAGGATTAGATGTTAAGGTTGGTATGAAACCGCAAAATATAACATTTATATATGTTAAGGATTTGGCTGTTTCTGTTTTTCTTGCATTGGAGAACAATGAAGTTCGTAATAAATCATATTTTGTTGCTGACGGCGATGTTTATACTGATAATGAATTTACCGGAATAGTGAAGAATCAACTTGGAAAAAGTTTTGCAATAAGCATACGCATCCCGCTTTGGATGTGCTATGTAGCATGTGTTTTCTCCGAATTTACCGGTAAAATTTTCGGAAAAACCATGACGCTTAATACAGATAAATACAAAATATTGAAACAAAGAAATTGGGTTTGCGAAACAGAAACAATAAAACGTGATCTCGGCTTTGTTCCAAAATATAATCTTAAAGAAGGACTTGAAGAAACTATCCTTTATAATAAAGAGAAAGGGCTATTATAGTTTTTTTATGAATGCATAAATTTCGATTTGTTCACATTTATTATGTCGATAAATTAATTTTTACTAAAAAGACTTTTTTTTTAAAAGGATAAAATAGTGATATTCAGCAGTATGATTTTTTTTTAGAAAAAAAAATAAAAAAAAAGACAGAAATCTATTGCAAATTAAAAAAAAGCACTTATCTTTGCATTTAGATATTTAGATGAAGAGGAATAATTATGTTTGGCATAAAGTTGTCATAAATTTCTCAAAATCTTATATATAAG
>JGI994J12354_10002493_pt1 | contig 17862 bp, 19 predicted proteins | sample IntmicLarv3ML3BL_FD_12354 | JGI IMG/M metagenome (IMG submission 12354) | reverse complement strand
AGGGGGATGCCTTGCCGGGGCTACCCCTCACCCCACGGCGCAGTTGCGCCGTGGGGTGAGGGGTAGCGAATCAAAAATTGACCGAGAGGAATGGATGATGTGGCGAATCAGCAGGTGTTATCGCTCTCTGATTTTATAGGCTTGCCGGACACGGCGGCGATGATATTCCGGTATAGCAATTTGACGCGGAGTTTTTTTGAAGAGCGGCCATTTATTCGGGTGGGCAAGCGGTTGACGGGAAATTATATTATTGCGTATACGCAGCGTGACCGGTTGCCGGATATTTTGGCGGATATGGGGTTGTCGAGCATTGGCATTCACCCCTTGGTTTGTGCGCCGTTCGGCGAGGCGGAGTTGGAGTCGGCCGGTATTTTGGCGGTGCAGAGGCAGCCAGGGCTTTCCTTGCGCGGGCAGGGGACGTTGCTTGGGTTTGTTGACACGGGGATTGACTATACACAGAATGCGTTCCGTCATGCGGACGGCACGACGCGCGTGGTGGGTATATGGGATCAGACGGTGAAGGGAGATGGGCCAAGTGAGGTGGGGGCAGATGGGAATGGCTCTGGGGTTGGCACAGATGAGAGTGGTTTTGGGTTCGGCACAAGTGGAAACGGTTTTGGGTTCGGTGTGGAGTTTACAGAGGCGCAAATCAATGAGGCGCTGGCCGCGGAGAACCCGCGGGAGCTTGTGCCGCACGTGGACGAGGCGGGGCATGGAACTTTTCTGGCATCGGTTGCAGGCAGCAATGAATCAGGTGATTATTTAGGCGCTGCGCCTGATGCGGGCTTTGTGNTGGTGAANCTGAAGCGGGCGAGTCCGTTTTATATGAGCAGGTATCAGGTNCCGCCGGGGACGGAGAACGTGTATGAGACAAGCGATATTATGCTGGGTATGGAGTACATTTTGGGCGTGGCGATTCGCCTGAACCGCCCTGTAGCGATTTGCATATCAATGGGCACGAATTTGGGGGCGCATAACGGCTCCAATGTGCTGGAGGAGTACATGACGCGCATCTCTTACGTGCCGGGGGTGGTGATTTGCGCGGCGGCGGGCAATGAGAGCGCAGCGCGGCATCATACGCAGGGCGTTGTGTCAAGCACGGGAGAGCTGGCGACGATTGACCTGCGCACGGGGGCGAGCGGGCAATCGTTCTCAGTGAGTTTATGGAACGGCGACATGGACAGAATGTCTGTATCGCTGCGGTCGCCGGCGGGCGAGGTGGTGACGCGGATTCCCGCGCGTTCGGGGGTGTCGCAGGAGACGAATCTGGTGCTGGAGAAGTCGTCTGTGCGCGTGCAATATAGCTTTCCGGTGGAGGGCAACGGCGGGCAGTTGACGTTCATCACGTTTATACATCCCGCGTCGGGGGTTTGGCATATCAATGTGCATGGAGACATTGTGTTGGATGGCACGTATCACGCGTGGTTGCCTGTGACGGGGCTGGTGAATGCGGAGACGGAGTTCATGTCGCCATCGCCGAATTATACAGTTTGCGTGCCTTCGACGGCGATGGGCGTGATTACCTGCGGCGCGTATGACGGCATCAGCGGCAGTTTGTTTGTGAACTCGTCATGGGGGCCGACGCGGCTGCCTGCCATTGCGCCCGATTTGGTTGCGCCGGGGGTGGCTGTGCCCGGGATTTTTCCTGACGGGCGCGGACGGATGAGCGGAACATCTGTCGCGGCGGCGATAACGACAGGGGCGGCGGCGCTGATGCTGGAATGGGGCATTGTGCAGCGTAACGAGCTTGCGATGAACACATATTTTGTGCGTGCGAATTTTTTGCGCGGGTGCAGCCGCGACATGGGGCTTTCATACCCTAATATGCAATGGGGGTACGGGCGGTTGAATTTGTTGCAGACATTCCAGTTGCTGCGGGGTATATAGGAGTGGCTTGACACGGTTTGACAGGGGGTTGCGCTTATTGTGTATGTAAGTGTATAATAGAAAGTGGTGTAGTTTATAATCAAGTGGATTTTGCCATGCGGCGAGGCGCTTGATGAGTATAGAACAAGGAGGTTCAAGATGGCAGAGGAAGAGAAGGGCGGACGGCGTGCCGAGCGCGGGAGTCAGGTGGAGCGCGGAACGGCAGCAGGCCGTGCGAACCGGGCGGCGCGCAAGAGCCGAGGAATACAAAAGATGGGCATTTCGCCGAACGTGGCCATTGGTGCGATTATATTGCTTTGTCTCTTGGTGGCGGGCGGGTGCTATCTCTGGGCGCAGTATGTGCCGAACGGAAAGCAGATGGATTGGTTCGCCTATCATGAAGGATATGATGCGGACAGGCCTGTGGTGATTGTGGGCGATGCGTTGCAGGGGGCAGAGATTGTGCCGCTGGTGCGCGACGAGGTGCTGTACTTGCCTGTCGGTTTTGTGCGCGAGGCGATTGACCCGACGCTGTTTTGGGATGGACAAGCCAATCGGCTGACGGTGACAACGCCGACGCGGCTGATTCAGATGCGGACGGACGAGCTGACATATTACGTGAACAATGAGGCGCTGTCTTTGCCGCTGTCTGCGTTGCAGGTGGATGGAGAGGCATATATGCCGGCGGGTCTGCTGATGGACTTGTATCAGGTGGATATTGTGCTGCATACAGAGACCGGCATGGCGACGGTGGACGATGCGACTGTGTCGCGGCAGATGGGCGAGACGAAGCGGAAGACTGCGGTTCGGTTCGAGCCGGACATCAAGAGTCCTGTTTTGTGCAATGTGGAGAAGGATGCGCCGCTTGTGCTGTATGCAGAGGCAGATGGATGGCGGCTGGTGCGGACGGAAGACGGACTGCTGGGGTATGTATCGGTGAAGGCGATTGAGGAGACGGGCGTACAGGAAGGTGTGTCTGCGCCGAAAAGCGAGCCGCTGCCGTCACAGACATTGGCAGATGGCGGGAAGATTAATTTGCTTTGGGATCAACTGGATAATATGACCGCGAGTTCAAATGCGGCGCGGCGTGTGGCGCATAAGGGGCTGGATGTGATTTCGCCGACATGGTTTTCGTTTGATTTGGAGGCAATGAACGGTGACTTGGTGAGTCTGGCGGATCAGGGGTATGTGAATTGGGCGCACGAGAATGGTTTGCAGGTGTGGGCGCTGTTTTCGGATAATTTTGATTCGAGGGTTGCCCGTGACATTTTGAGCAATACGGACATGCGCGAGCATGTGATTCGGCAGATTCTGGCGCTGGTGGCGACGTATCGGCTGGATGGCATCAACATTGACTTTGAGAATGTGCGGCTGGCGGACGTAGCGTATTATCACCAGTTTCTGCGGGAGCTGGCACCGATGCTGCGGGAGCAGGATGTGACGTTGTCTGTCGATATGTATGTGCCGAAGCCGTACAGCATGTATTACAACCGTGCGGAGGTAGCGCGCGTGGCGGATTATGTGATTATCTTCGGGTATGATGAGTATACGTCGTCATCGGAGATGGCAGGGCCGGTTGCGTCGATTGGATTTGTGCATGAAGGGATTGTGGACACGCTGGCGGAGGTGGATGCGGCGCAGTTGATTCTGGGTGTGCCGTATTACACACGCGTGTGGACGGAAACAGAAACGGCGGAGGGCATGGAGTTGACTTCGCGTGCAGTGGGCATGGACTATGCACGTAAGATATTTGAAGAGCAGAATGCCACGTTCAGTTGGGACGAGGAAATGGGATGCTATTACAGTGAATTCACAATAACGGAAAATGACGTGACGGCGCGAAGCCGCGTCTGGCTGGAGGATTTGCGGTCGATGGAGGAGAAGCTGAAGCTGGTGCAGGAATATGATCTTGCGGGGGTTGCGGGCTGGCGGAAAGGCTTGGAGTCGGAAGGGGTCTGGGATTTGCTGTATACGTATTTGAAAGAGTAGATGCTTCGTCGGCGCGGTCAGATGACCGTGCCGACGAGGATGGGTAGCAATACAAAAGCTCCCTGCGCGAAGAGACGCAGGGAGCTTTTGTATTGCGTTTTGCGCCGCCCAGCTGCGTGATTGTTTGAGTGTTTGCAGCGGCGCAAAACCGGAGGGACTAGAATTCTCTGGCTTTATAGAATCGTGTGGAGAGTGTGTAGGAGGCGAGGAAGGCAGCGCACCATGCGGCAAGGCAGAGGCCGATGGATAGATAGGTGTTTGCCTTGAGCCAGTTGAGAATTGTGACGCCTATATCGGGGCTGATGACACCGGTGAAGAGGAGCGGAATCAGCGTCCACAGAACAAATGGTGCATATGCCAGGACCTTGGCTTTTGTATACCCCAGCTTAAAGTAAATTGGGAGCTGGAGTGTCTGCGTGAGACTGAGCATGAAAAAGGCAATCAGAGCGACCAAGGCGGTTTCTGTTACGGCAAAAGGCTTTTGTGATACGATTGACATAAGCAAGGTGACCACGAAGGACAGGGCGATGGCGCTAAGGTCAGTCGCGATGGCAAAGAGGTATCGCCCGCGAACGACGGTTTTGCGGGGTATCGCCAGTGTGATGTAGAGTGCGTCGATGCCGCGCTGTTCGCCTACGGCGAAGGGGTAGCTGACATAGGTGACGCAGAGGAAGGCGACGAGGCCGACGATGGCTGCTATAGTGCCGCTAGTGATAAGGATACAGAGCATGATGACGGCGAAAATGATGAGGTTTTTCAGGGTTAGGTACGGCTTGATGGTGATGAAATCGAGTTTGATGAATGAGAGCGTTTTACGCATATGTGGTGTCCTCCTTGCCGGGGCGATGGCCCATGAATACGATGATTTCCTCCAGCGTGGCCGACTCAGCGAGAACGCCGCGAGGGAGCATACTTGCACGGGATGTCTCGATGATGCCCTCGAAGCCCATTCCGTGCTCGCGCAGACCGATGATGTATGGTTTGAGGGCAGGGAAATCGTCTGTGCCGCCTTTGACGAGCATGTATTTTTCGAGAAGCGCGTCTTTTTCGCCGCTGAAGATGATTTGGCCATTGAGGATGAAGACGATGTAGTCCGCGATTTTCTCGAGGTCGCTCGTGATGTGGGTGGAGAAGAGAATGCTTTTGGTCTCATTAGAGACGAATTCTTGCAGGAGGTCGCACAGCTCGTTGCGGGCGACAGGGTCGAGGCCGCTTGTGGGCTCATCCAGAATGAGAAGGTCGGCGCCGTGCGAGAGGGCGGCGGCCAGCGTGAGTTTGACTTTCATGCCGCGGGAGAGTTCTTTGACCTTTTTGCGGCGGTCGATGCCGAAGCGTTGCAGAAGTTCGGCGAAGCGTGCGGACTGCCATTGTGCGTAAAAGGGTGCAATGGCGCTTTCTACGTCCTGCGCTGTCCAGTCGTCAACGTAGAGGGGCGCGTCCAAGATGATGCCGAGCCGATTGTTGACGGCGGCGCTGCCGCCGGGGTCTGTGCCGAGGACGGAGATGTCGCCGCTATCGAAGTGCGACATGCCCAGAAGGGATTTGATAACCGTAGTTTTGCCTGCGCCGTTGGGGCCGATGAAGCCCGTGATGTATCCGGCAGGAACGTCGAGGGTGACGTTTTGTAAAGAAAATGTGGGGTAACTTTTGCGGAGATTACGGACGGTGATAGCCTGTTTCATATGTTTTCCTCCTTGCATAAGATGTCCAGAATGTCTTGCAGCTCTTGCCTTGTCACGCCGCCTGCTTTGGCGGCATGAAGGGCGGCGGCGAGGCCGTCCTCGACCTTGCGCAGGGCATTTTCCCGCGCCAGTTCTTTGTTTTGGGGCAGGACGAAGCAACCCTTGCCCTGCACGTTTGCGACGAAGCCTTCCTCTTGCAGGTCGTTATACGCGCGGGTGGTAGTGATAACGCTGACCTGTAGATCCTGCGCGAGGCGGCGGATGGAAGGGAGCATGTCGTCCTCTCGCAGAGTTCCGTCGAAGATGGCCTCTTTGATTTGTGTTTTGATTTGCTCGTAGATTGGCACGCCGGAGCGGTTGGATACAATGAGCTTCACGTGGTCACCTCCTTGTTATATACATCTATATACAGTATATACAAAATGGGCGGGGTTGTCAAGTGTTTTTTGCATGTGGCATAATAAGTCTTGGAAATCATCGACGCGAGAAAAACATTCTTGCTTGTGATTTCCTAAGATTATTATGGTATAATTAGGAATATAGATACTATGAAAGGGAGAGTGGCGACTTGGATTCGAAAAGTAAGTTTCAAAAAGGCGTTCCTGTGGTGTTGAAGGTATTTGCATGCGTTTTTGCGGCAATCGTTTTGTATATAATCAGCGCTATCAAATATGCGGAAATATATAGTTTTTGGGGTGCGGCTGCGCCTCGTGACTATTGGGCGTATGCCGGGAACGGGTTTGGCATTACGGTGATGGTTTGCATTGGTATATTCATCCTGCTGCTGCTTTTCATTTGGAAGATATTCAAGTTGAGATGGCGGCTGGTGACAGCGGGGGTTATCGTGGCATTGATGGCGGGCGGTTTGTTATTCCACATATCTCAAGAGAATATACTGGAGATACATGAACCGAAAGGATGGACGGGAGAAGTCAACCTGATTGAGTACGAGCCGTTTCGTGAAGGCACGCTGGCCAAGGATATTGATGCGCCGTCGGCACTAAGCTTGCAGGAGAATCTGCCGCGTCTTGACGGGGCGACGGCGCTCTACCCGCTGTATGCCGCGTTTGCCCGCGCGACATATCCCGAGGATGTATATAGTGCGTATGATCAGGACAGCGGCATCACCTGTTCAAGGACATCGGAGGCGTTTGAGCAATTGCTGGCGGGCGAGGCGGATATCGCGTTCCTGATGGGCGTTTCGAAGGAACAGCGTGCGCAGGCGAATCAGCAGGGTTTGGAGTTGATGATGACACCGATAGGGAAAGAGGCGTTTGTCTTCTTTGTCAATCGAAGGAACGCGATGTCGGACTTGTCGGTCGAAAACATTATCGACATTTACGCCGGCAGGGTACGGAATTGGAAGGAACTGGGCGGCCAGGATCTGGAGATTTTTGCATACCAGCGCCCTGAAACATCCGGAAGTCAGGCCATGCTGAGGGAGATTATGGGCGACACGCCGATTGCCAAAGCGCCGCGTGAGAATTATTTCGATATGATGATGGGCATGTATACGGCTGTGGCGTACAAAAATCACAGAAATTCGGTGGGCTATTCCTTCCGCTACTATATCAATGATATGATAGACGAGGATGAAATCAAGTTTCTTGCCATAGACGGTGTTGCGCCGACACCCGAGAATATCGCGAGCGGCGCGTATCCCTTTGCCCATGATTTCTATGCGGTGACAGTGGTTCGTGAGATGGAGACGGACGCGAACATGGCGCGGATACGCAATACGGAGAAGTTGATTGACTGGATTGTTTCGCCGCAGGGGCAAAGCCTTGTCGAAAAAACAGGATATGTGCCGATGGCGGAATAAGGCGATGAAGCGAACGGATTGCAAGAAAAGAAGCGGAGGAGATGGCAATTGCCATCTCCTCCGCTTCGTCTGTTTTACAGCAACTTATCGAAGTATCAATCCACGAAGAAAGGGTGCGTTGTGTTTTCCTGCACAACGGTTTCGTTGTTTACGAGCACGATGACAATATCGGGGTCATACGTCTCGTAATACTGCGCGAAGTCATCCGTATAGGCACGCATGTCCAGCTCGTCGCAGCTACTGATGACCAGCGGCAGAAACGTGAACGGTATGTTGCCGAAGGAATCGCCGATGGACAGCAGTTTCATGTCCACGGGCGCAAGCGCGTTGCGGTAGGCAGTGAATCCTTCATCGCCGTGGCCGTAGCCTGTGTATGGTCCTGCGACAAAGAAGTCCTTTGCGTTGGCCGTATGGTCGTAGCTGATTTCGGCAAAGCTGCCCTGTTTGTAGACCTCGCGCGAAGGCACGCTGACAGAAAGCGATGTGTCGAACAGCGGCGTGACGATGGAGAAATCATCCGCCCCCGCAAAGAACCGCCCTGTGCGTTTGCCCGAAGAGCCGAGGAACCAGTCGCGGTACACCTCGGAACGGAATTGCGCCAAGTCGGTATACATAAAGTCAACGGCGGGGATGGTGCCGTCGGCTGTCAGCCGCTCGACGATTTTGGTATACGCCCAAAGGCCTGTCTCCGGCGTCCAGTGGTGGTCGGTGACGAAAAACGCATCGGCGTGGGAAATGCCGTCGTTGTGCATGGCGTCGCGCAAATCCAGAACAGGCACATCCGCCTGCCGCAGGCGCGCGAGCAGGTCATCAGAGTTTTGATTGCTGAAATCCTCATAGCCGACAGGCAGCAGGTTTTCATATTTCGAAATCTGCGAGGGGGCAAGCACGAAAAGGAATGCCTTGCCGTCCGCGGCGACGCGGTTGTGCAGCTTGATAAGCTCATCGGCCGCGGGCGACACGTCGCGTTGGCTGATAACGCCCGCGAGATGCCCGTTTTGCAGGCGGATGCGGACGTTCATGTAGCGCTGCCCCAGAGAACGCGCCATCAGGCCGTTCAGGTTGATATACGTGCCCTTGTTCGCAAGGAGCGGGTCGGAAAAGTTGAGCATGGCTTTGTATTCTGCGTCCATGGCGCTGCGTGCGGCGAGTATGCCGGGGTTGCTTGTCCGCGAGGCAACAACGCCTGCCAGTGCGGGCGGGAGCGCTGTGATGCCGATGTATGCGATATACAGAAGGAATGCAAGGGCAAGGACATGCGTGTGCTTGATTTTCTTGAACCGGTTCTTGAAGTTCATTGAATTTGCCCCCTTTCTAAAAGTTGAAGTAGATAAACGGATTGTGCGCACCCAGTATCAGGAACGAAACGGCCCAGAGGAAGCCGAAGGCATACGCCGCGACAGAGCCAACGCTGTATGCAACGCGAATCACAGGGCTGACAGAACGCGAAAGCCGCGCCGCCGCGTTCTTGAATAATTGTGTGGAGCAGAGCAGGCCGAAAAGCAGGTAAGGCCAGTATTCGCGCAGGGTCATCACCATATTGCCGCAGCTGATTGTGTTGCCGGCGAGGCCGAGCATGGAGAGGCCGTATTGCAACGCCGCCGCGCCGCCGTCCGCGCGGAACAGCACCCAGCCGAGCAGGACGCTCAGCAACGTAAACGCGCGATAGGCCGTCTTGGCGGCGGCAGACTTGAACTTGTCAGGATACCCCGTCACCTTCTCAAGGGCAATCAGTACGAAGTACAGAAGCCCCCAGGTGATAAAATTCCAGCTCGCGCCATGCCAGATGCCCGTCAGAAGCCACACGACGAAGAGGTTGAATACGACCCGCGCCGCAGATTTCACGCGCGAGCCGCCGAGCGGGAAGTACACATAATCGCGAAACCACTGTCCAAGCGACATATGCCAGCGCCGCCAGAATTCGGAGATGGATTTAGATATGTAGGGGTAGTTGAAGTTCTCCAGAAACGTGAAGCCGAACATTTTGCCAAGGCCGATTGCCATATCGGAATACCCCGCGAAGTCGAACAGGATTTGGAGCGAATACGCGATTGCGCCCGTCCATGCATAGGCAACGGAGCGTTCCGCGTCAGGCAAGGCAAAGGCGGCGTCGGCAATGAGCGCGAGGTTGTTCGCCAGAAGAACCTTCTTGATGAAGCCGACAAGGAAGCGCTGTACACCGGCGCTGAACCGGTCGAAAGTGACCTCGCGCGTGATGATTTGCGCCTCGATATCCTTGTACCGCACAATCGGCCCCGCGACAAGCTGCGGGAAGAAAGCAATGTAAAGGCCGACATGCTGCGGCTTCTTCTGCACGGCGACATCGCCGCGGTATACATCGATGACATAGGACATCGCCTGGAACGTGAAAAACGAAATGCCGATGGGCAGCAGAATCTTTTGCAAGGGAATGCTCAGCCCAAAGCGGTTCACATTACTGATGAAGAAATCCAGATACTTGTAGACAAACAAAAGCCCGAGATTCGCGACAATGCAAAACGCGAGCAGTGCTTTGCGCAAGGCGGCGCGACCGCCGGCATAATGAATGCCCATGGCGCAGGCGTAATTAAACAGGATAGAGCTGACCATCACAATCGCAAACTTAGGCTCGCCCCATGCATAGAAGCCAAGGCTCATGAGGAGCAAAAAGGTGTTTCGATAGGGCTTGTGCAACAAAAAATAGCCTGCCAGTGTCAATGGCAAAAATAAGAATAGAAAGATATTGCTTGTAAACAGCATAGAATCAGCATCCTCCTGCCGCAACGCTTGTGTGCGTTGATATAATGGAATGATTGTATCACGGGCATAGCCTTTTTGCAACTGATTCGCCCTGCGGTTGATATTTTGCTGCTTGACGGGATGTTGTGTATGCGTATGCGTGGGGATATAATAATCCCAAGCGCGTGATTATTTCACAAGGAGGGATTCAAATGTTATATATTGCGGAGAATTTGAAAGCACTGCGGAGGGGAAGGGGCTTCACGCAGGAAGAGGTTGCGGAAATCTTGAATGTGGCGACGCAGAGCGTCAGCAAGTGGGAGCGCGGCGACACGCTGCCCGATATTACGATGCTGCCTGCGCCGGCGAATCTCTACAAGGTCAGCGTGGACGCGCTCATCGGGATGGACAGGATAAGCGGTCGGCAGGCAAGGGATGCCGTGTTCGAAGCCGCGCACCGGCATTTGCGGAATGGCAGCATCGGCGAGGCGGTTGCTGTGTATACGGCGGCGCGCAAGACGTTCCCGAATGACGCGGGCATCCTGTCCGATTTGGCGGCGGCGCTTGCGCTTGACGGCGATGCAGATAAGCTGGCGCAGGCTGTTGCCTTGTGCAAGCAGGTATTGGCCGAGGGCGGCGGAGAGAAGGTTCTGCACACAACCCGCGCCGCCTTGTGTTATATCTATATGAAGGGCGGTGAATGGGATAAGGCAATCGAGACGGCATGCAGACTGCCGCATGTGCGGGAGAGCCGCGAGACAATTCTTGTGTGCATCGGGAACCGATTGGGTGTGGAGGATGTGAATGCGGCGCTGTGCGGCATTGTGATTGGCGAAGCGGCGGAATAGGCGGGGGAGGTGAGGTCGGATGAGAGCGTCCGGCCTTTTGCCTTGACCGAAATCTCACGGTTTGCTATAATAGCCCCATACAGGCCGAGTGCGCGGGGCGCAACATGCGGATTGGCAATCGGCAATTGTGGTGGAGGAGATGAGTGCTGTGTCGGAGAAGAAGGCGAACGCGCCGAATATATTGATGATTATGGCGGACCAGCTGGCGTTCAATGTGATTGGTGCGCTGGGGCATACGGCGGTGAAGACGCCGAATCTGGACAAGCTGGTAGCACGGGGCGTGACGTTTGACAACTGCTATTGCAATTCGCCGCTGTGCACGCCGTCACGGGCATCGTTTGTCGCGGGAACGTGGATTCGAAACAACGGCGCGTTCGACAATGGCGCGGAGCTGCCCGCGGCCACGCCCACGTTTATGCACCATCTGCGCCGCGCAGGGTACGAGACGATTCTGGCGGGGAAGATGCACTTCGTCGGCCCTGACCAATTGCATGGCTTCAACGAGCGGCTGACGACGGACGTGTACCCCTCGGGGCTGGACTGGACACCGGATTGGACGCGCGGCGCATATGCGAACGCGGGTACGGGTGCGCGGCGGTTGAAGACATCGGGCGTTTGCGAGTGGAACATGCAGATGACGTATGACGAAGAGGTGCTGTATAGGACGCTCGAGCGTATGCGGCGGCTGAAGAGCGAGCCGACAGGGAAGCCGTTCTTCCTGTGCGCGTCGTTCACGCACCCGCATTGCCCGTTCTACATGACGAAGGAGTATTGGGACTTGTACGCGGATGTGGAAATCCCGATGCCGGAGACACCTGCGCAGGCGTTGGAGGAGATGCACGCGTACAACCGATGGATTCAGNTGCATCACGAGCGCGACATCTGCGAGCTGACGGAGGAAGAGATTCGCAACAGCCGCAGGGCGTATTATGCGATGGTGACGTATTTCGACCATCTGGCGGGGCGGATTGTGGACGAGCTGGAGCGCCTTGGGCTGGCGGAGGACACGGTGATTGTCGTGACGAGTGACCATGGCGAGATGCTGGGCGAGCACGGCATGTGGTTCAAGCGGACATTCTTCGACCATGCGGCGAAAGTGCCGCTGATTGTGTCGTGCCCGGGGCGGTTTCCGTGCGGAGAGCGGCGAGGCGAGGTGGTGTCACTGGTGGATTTGAGCGCGACGTTTATGGACATTGGCGGTGCGATTGATTGCGAGGCATGGCTGGATACGCTGGACGGCGACAGCCTGCTTGGGTTGCTGACAGGCACAGAGGCCGCGTGGAAGGACGAGGCGCTGTGTGAATATTATGGCGAGGGCACGGTGCATTCGATGGCGGCGCTGCGGCGCGGGCGGTATAAATATGTATACGTGCAGGGCGAGACGCCGCTGCTGTTTGACATGGTTGACGACCCGTGCGAGACGCGGAATCTCGCCGCGGACGCGCAGTATGCCGAGATATGCGAGACAATGCGGCAGGCGATTCAGCCGGAGCTGATGGCGCGGATGGACGAAATTGTCCTGTCGAGCCAGCGGCAGAGGCACATGCTGAATGAATCGATGGCGGCGGGCAGCCAATCGAATTGGGGATGGGATTACCAGCCGTTCGTCGATGCGTCGCAGCAGTATATACGGTGAGCAGCGGCAAAAAAAGAAGGCCGCGCCAAATACGCGCGACCCTATGAGCGATAGTTGTAAATTATTTGTAAGTAACGGTATTGCTTTGCATCACAAATGAATCCAGCAAAGTACCGCTGCTGTTTTTAGCCGTGTGTGTGCATTGCAGGCGATAAGTGCCTTTGGCAACAGACCAGGTTTCGGTCAAGGAAATACGAGTAGCTTTGGAGGCTGACCATGTTTTGATGGTAGTCCACACGCCATTGACGGATTGTTGTAGTTCGATGGTTACGCCAGCGGTATTGCCCGGTGTAACTGATGTCTCAGCGCGGCACACAAGTAGTCCAGACGACTGAAGTTCAAGCGAACTGATGCATGTGCCAATGACAGAAAAGCGAGCGCGAGGTGCGTACTCTGCATACACGAATGTTTCCTGTGAAGCGGCTGCGTCGATGCTCGGCATGGCTGCTGTCGCGATTAGGATGATTAATGCAAAAAGTGCCAACTCTTTTCTTTTCATGAAAAATCCTCCTTTTTTAGGTTCTACTAATAATAACCCGAAAAAGGAGGATAGGTGGACAACATAATTGAAAACGGAAAACTTAATGAATATTTTTGGCAATTCGTATGGCTTGTATCTCATCAAGATTGCAGAAGATGCTATATATAAAAGAACCATCATTCCAAACTAAAATGACTTTATCTTCGGTTACGCTGCAATAGGCATCATACTCATTGATGCTTATAATCTTAGTCTCGGCATTTTCAGTGTCAACAGCGACACTGCTATTAATGTGGCTTTTTTGAAATGAGATAAACAAATCTTCATTCTGAAATAAATAATAAAGAAATTTGCCATCTTTGTCAGAGTCTGTCCATTCAAAGCCTGTCGGAAGATAGCCGAATGATATTTCCTCGTCGGTGTAGAAGGTGCCGTTTTCCAAGCTGATGATGGCGGCGATCGGCGTTTCGGTGATAAACATGTTTAGGAATCGTATGCGCCAAGCGTCGACACTGAACACCAAAGTGCCTGTGACCACGATGAGAACACCAACCAAGGCGGCCACGCGCTGTGCATGTTTGAAGAATTGTTTTCTTCGGACAAGGCGGCCTGCTTTTCGGAAGATTTTGTTCATCTGCTTTTCATGCGCCTGCGTGAATGCGATGGGCTCTGCCGAGGCATATTCTTCGGCCCATTCGTTGCCCAGCTCCTCTGCGGCCAGCTCCGCCGCATCCTTATATAAAATATCAAGCATTTTGTCGAGTGTATCTTTGTCGTTCATTTCAAACCCTCCCGCATAAGTACCCGCTTCAACTTGTTGTGTAATCGAGTTTGACGTTTCTTGAGTGCCGCTGTGGAAATGTTGAGGAGATTGCATATCTCGTCGTTTGTACAGTCATATGTAAATTTCAGCACAAAAATATCGCGGTATATATCCGGCAATTGTTTTGCGGTTTTTACAATTAGCTGAAGATTCTCTTGCCGGATAACGATGTCCAGCGGATTGGCGTCGTTGTCCCCTGCGGTGTAATCTTCGTCGAAAAGCTCGTCGTCAGACGTTATCAGTTGCTTCCGCGTATTATAAATATCTTTCGCGACATTCGAGCAAATCAGCACCAGATAATTGCGCGTTCGGGCGTTTTCCACGCCGTCAATCTTGTGCAGATTGTTGTTGATGCGGATGTATGCTTCCTGAACAGCGTCTTGGGCGAGATGGGTGTCGTGCAGAATTCGGAAGGAGCAATGGAGAAGGAGGTGATGATATTGCTTATATAATTTTTGGAAGAATACCAATTCGGCCTTGTTCTTGCTTTCTCGAATATACAAATATGACACCTGCTCTCGTTGTGGGTTTAATGGTTTTTGTCAGGACGGCGGTGCCATGCCTGCTATTTATGCTTGTTCATAAAGTCGATGTAATCTGAAAGAGTATCCAGCGCATCGTCAGACATGTGCGCCAGTTTGAAATTGATTTGCGCTATTTTGGGATTGCCGCCCTTGGATTCATCCACGTGCGTTCCCGTAAGAATATAATCGATTGACAGGCAAAAGAATGCTGAAATGCGCATAAGCGTCTGCACGCCCATCTCTCGTGTGCCATTTTCCAAATGGGAATAATAGCCGGACGATTTTTCGATTTTCTCCGCTACCTCGGCCTGCGTCAGTTTAAGGTCAAGCCGCCGCTTTCGCAGTCGTTGCCCTATTTCTTTATAAGTCGCCATGTGACTGCCCCTATTGAGTGTTCGACATTTTTTGCAAAGTTTCCACCTATATAATAAGGGATTGTGCGGAAGAAATAAACAGACTGNAAGACGTGTGNTTCGCGTCCNCAAGACGGATTTTNGAATGGNGCAATGNGCNGCTGGCTTTTCGAAAATCAATAAGGCATCCTTCTGCATGGNTTTGTGCAAAAGGATGCCTTATTGATTGTTTGTTTATGAGGGCTGAATTATACGNTGAAGCGGAACTGATTTAACAAATACGACACGTCGTTGTCACTCAAACCGTAGTCGGCAATCAGGCGCGACTTGATTTGCCGCAGTCGTTCCTTGTCCTGCGCGTCGTTAGCCGCCTTGATGGCGCTGAGGTAGTTGTTGTAGTCTGATGAGTTCATAGGTACACCTCCCAACTGATTTTTTATATATGATAGCAAAATGCTGTCAAATATCAACACTCATAAATGTTGTATTATGAGTGGCTCGAATTGATAGATGCGGGTCGAGTTTTTCTTTGAGGCACATCATGTAATTAGTTGTGGACACGTCGTCAGGAATAGGCCATGACATATAAAATTCTGTTCTATCCTTATTAAATCGACCGTGGCCTATACAGGTGTTAGTACCGAACTCATGTGTTACTTTTTGAGTGTCAAAAAAATCAGTAAGGAGATACTCGCCGGAAGAGCTTAGAAAGATATGTTCTTTTTTGTAAAACAACCGTGTTACGTCATTATGTTCTAGACTTATAAAAGCGCAAACAGTTCTGGAGGAAGTTGTTATTGCGGCGAAATAAGAGTATCTTATACTAACCTTGAAAGACTGGCAAGATTTAAAGAATGCCCTCATTTCCTCTGCGATTGGGGTGAGGTCTAACGCTTGCAATGCCTTTTTTTGCTTCGAGGTGCGGATGACTGTCTTTATAATTGTTTTTATGACGATTGCAGAAGTTGCTATTAGTAGTATTGCCATCACTATCTGCCAGTGGTTCGCAAGGAAGACGAGAACAACAAGAATGAGCACTATTATACTGAACACTATAAATTCATCCATATTCATACCCCTCTCTTTTGTAAATGAGAAAATTTTATTATTGCTATACACGATTATTCCCGATAAATCGGGAATATTCAACCCCCAATATTCCCAATATAATGGGAATATGAAGGAGGCGCTGCCCATGATTACCTACGAACCCTTATGGGAGACGATGAAACGGAAGGGGATTTCGACATATGTGCTAATTAAGGATTATGGATTCAGCCGTGGCACGCTTGATTCGCTGAAGCAAAACAGGAACATTTCCACGGCGACGCTGAACGACATCTGCAACATACTCACTTGCAATGTCGAGGAAGTTTTGCAGCACATTCCCGATAAAAAATAAAGCTCATTCACGCTATGAACAGGTGAATGAGCTTTTTGCATAGTTGTTGTCTGCTATATAAATACGGTGATGGCTATACGTTGAAGCGGAACAAAATTACGTCGCCGTTGCGCACGATATAGTCCTTGCCCTCGAGGCGCACCAAGCCTGCCTCGCGGGCGGCGCTATACGCGCCAAGACGCATCAGGTCATCGTAATTGACAATTTCCGCTTTGATGAAGCCTCGCTCGAAGTCGGTGTGAATTTTGCCCGCGGCCTGCGGGGCTTTGGTGCCGAAGGGGATTGTCCACGCGCGGACTTCTTTGGTGCCGGCGGTCAGGAAGCTCATCAGCCCGAGGGTTTTGTAGCTCGAGGCGATGATGCGGTCGAGGCCGCCCTCTGAAAGGCCGAGTTCCTCAAGGAACATCTGCTTTTCCTCCGGTTCGAGGGTTGAGATTTCCTCCTCGATTTTGGCGCAGACGATGAACATTTCGTTGTTCTCCGCGTCCGCCTTTTCCTTGACAATCGCGGTGTACGCGTTGCCGGAAAGCTCGGATTCACTGACGTTGACCGCATAGAGCACGGGCTTGCTTGTCAGCAGCGTGAGACTCTTGACAAAGGCTTCGTCGTCCGTGCTGAAATCGATGGAGCGCGCGGGTTTGCCTGCCTCCAAGGCTGTCTTGATTTGCTCAAGGATTTCAAGCTCTTTCGCGAGCGATTTGTCTGCCTTGGCGGCTTTCTGCGTCTTGGAGACGCGGCGTTCGAGCACTTCCAGGTCCGCGAAAATCAGCTCCACTTCGATTGTCTCCATGTCACGCATAGGGTCGACATTGCCATCGACGTGGATAACATTGCCGTCGTCAAAACAGCGCACGACGTGTACAATCGCGTCTACCTCGCGGATATGCGCGAGGAACTTATTGCCGAGGCCTTCGCCCTTGCTGGCGCCGCGCACGAGGCCTGCAATGTCCACGAACTCAATGGCCGCAGGAACAACGCTCTCCGCGTTGTAAAATGTCTCCAGATGCGCAAGGCGCTCGTCCGGCACGGGCACAACACCCACATTTGGGTCAATCGTGCAAAAGGGATAGTTTGCCGCCTGCGCGCCTGCGCGCGTCAGCGAGTTGAACAACGTACTCTTGCCTACATTGGGAAGCCCAACGATGCCTAGCTTCATAACAATTTTCTCTCCTTAATAGTCAATAATTGGTTACTTCTTTTTGCCCAAGAACCAGCCTGTCAGTATGCCGTTCAAAAATACGAACACAGCGGCAAAGATGAGGGCGGCGATGAGCCTCGGTCTGTGTGCGGCCGGTGCAAAAAAGCCTCCGGAAGAACGCTGCAAAGGCGCTTTCTGCGCGGCACGGTAATGTCTTCTTGCGGATTTAGCCATATGGATATTTCCTCCTTGTCAACAAACTCTGTATATGGTCATTTTGCTTCTATGATAAATATACCACAAATTCGCTCATATTCCTATGTTTTTTTTCGAATCATATAGGTGAGGTGATTTATATTATGAAAAATATACGNATATTTGCCGGATGCATGGCGCTGACGCTGGTGTTGTCTGCCTGCGGCGCGGACAAGGCATCCATGCAAGCGCTGGCGAAGCCCACACGCCGCCCGCAGAGAGAGCGGCAGATGACAAGCGTGCGCCCTGCCGCGACGGGGAGTGCGGCGCCGAGTCAAACCCCGGACCATGCGCCGGGCGAGGAGCTGGCAGAGGCGGTTACAAC
>JGI994J12354_10002492_pt1 | contig 17863 bp, 14 predicted proteins | sample IntmicLarv3ML3BL_FD_12354 | JGI IMG/M metagenome (IMG submission 12354) | reverse complement strand
AATAGATTGATAAAATCCAACGCACCATCAATTAAAACATCGTCATGATAGATGGTTCCGTCCATATCCAATAAAAATAGTTCTTTTTTAAGCAATATTTCAAAATTTTTCATTATTTACTTTTTTCGGTCATAAATTCTTTGGCAGCACCGATAAATGATTTAAATAACGGATGAGCACGATTTGGTCTTGATTTTAATTCAGGATGAAATTGAACGCCGATAAACCATCTGTGTTCCGCAATTTCTATTATTTCTACTAAACGTTCATCAGGCGAAAGTCCCGTGAGTGACAAGCCTTTTTGTGTCATTTCCGTACGGTACTGATTGTTAAATTCATATCTATGTCTGTGTCTTTCGTATATTAATTGTTTATTGACATACGCATTATACGATTTTGATTCTTTGTCTAATTTACATGGATATAAACCCAATCTCATAGTTCCGCCCAAATCAGAAACATTTTTTTGTTCTATCATTAAATCAATGACATTATGTTCATTGTTTTGCGTAAATTCCGAACTATTTGCGTCTGAATAACCTAAAACATTACGTGCAAATTCAACAACAGCCATTTGCATACCCAAGCAAATTCCGAAAAAAGGTACATTATTTTCACGTGCATATTTAATTGCCAGGATTTTTCCGGGAATTCCGCGATCTCCGAAACCACCCGGAACCAGAATGCCATCGAGTCCGCTTAATTTTTCTTTGGAATTTTCTTCGGTAATATCTTCGGATTGAATCCATTCGATAGATAACTTTACTTCATTTTCAAAACTGCCGTGTTTTAACGCTTCCATAATCGAAATATATGCGTCATGCAGTTCGACATATTTTCCGACAAGCCCGATTTTTACATGATTTTTACTTTTTTCTGATTTTTCAATTTTTTCGAGCATTTGATGCCATTCGTTTAAATCGGGTTCAATATTTTGCAATTTTAAACGTTTGCAAACCGCACGTCCGAAACCTTCCGCTTCAAGCATGATCGGCGCTTCATATATATTTCCGACGGTTTTATTTTGAATAACGGATTCCGCGTCAACATTACAAAATAACGCTACTTTCGCACGTGTCTCAGCAGAAAGTTCATATTCTGTTCTGCAAACGATAATGTCAGGCTGAATACCTAAAGATAATAATTCTTTTACGCTGTGCTGCGTTGGTTTTGTCTTGATTTCATTTGTTGTGCCGACATATGGCATAAGCGTTACATGCACATACATACAATCTTCTGCTCCGACCATATGCTTAACTTGACGGATTGCTTCCAAAAACGGCAAACCCTCGATATCACCGACTGTTCCGCCTATTTCTGTAATGACTATATCCGTATTGGTTTCATGTCCGACTTTAAAAATTTTATCTTTAATTTCATTGGTAATATGCGGAATGACTTGAACTGTATTACCTAAATATTCGCCTTTTCTTTCCTTAGAAATTACTGACCAATATATTTTTCCCGTTGTAATATTGCTGTTTACCGTTAAATTTTCATCGATAAAACGTTCATAATGACCTAAATCAAGATCACCTTCTGCACCGTCGTCAGTAACAAAAACTTCTCCATGTTGATATGGACTCATTGTACCCGGATCGAAATTTATATATGGATCAAACTTTTGATTTGTAACTCTATATCCCCTTGCTTTAAGCAATCTGCCCAAAGACGCTGCTGTTATACCTTTTCCTAAACCCGAAACAACTCCGCCAGTTACAAATATGTATTTTGTCCCCATAAAATCCTCCGTTGATATTTATTTTAATTATGAATAATTTACACTACAAAATATTATACTACAAAATAAAATGTTTGTCCAACATTTTTTAATTAAATTTTACACAAAATTTCTGAATTATTTCTTGATAATTTTAACTATTTTATCTACACTGCGATATAAATTAGAATTATTAGTAATTATATAGTCTGCCGCTTTAAAATATTTATTTTTTCTTTTAATATATAATTCATTTAACTTATCAGGATTATTTTTTATTAATGGTCTTTTTTCCGTATTAAGCGTCGATTGAATATTTTTCAATGATCTTAATATTAGAATAACCGTTCCTTTTTTAAGTATTTCAAGATTTTCATTCTTTTCAATGATTCCGCCGCCGGTTGAAACTACGCAATTAATATTTTCACTGACACTTTTTAAAGCTTCATGTTCGGACAAACGAAATACATCTTCACCCAGTTCAAATAATTCAATAATGCTTTTTTTATTGTCTTTAACGATTAACTTGTCCAAATCCAAAAATTCGTATTTCAATCTTTTTGCTAAAATACGCCCGATTGTGGTTTTTCCGCTTCCCGGCATTCCGATGATGAATATTAACATAGTTTATTAATTTCCTCTGCATTTATATAATCCAACCGGTTATTTCGTTGATATTTATTTTTATTAACTTTACCTGACCAATATCTGTAGGAATAACCAATTCTATTTCATTATTTATACTAGATTGATTTTTTACATAATCAATAAAATTATTCTTTTCATATTCGTAAGTTATAGGCAAACTAAATTTAGTTAACAATCCATTTAATCTAAATAAACATTTGACAGGACAAAATCCCTTTTTTATGCTATTTTTTGTTATAACAGACATACCGACTGATAACGCTTGCCCATATAAAATATTAAAATTTTCTAGTTCTTCGATAAATTTACCGATTATATTTCCGAAATTTAAAAATTTATTTTCATTGTTCATTATTTCAAGATGTAATTGAACAGTTCGGAAAACAATTTCTGATATATTATAATCATTTTCAAGTTGTTCAAATAACATTTTATCTTTTATAAATGCGATTTTAATAATTTCCGCCATTCCATTATTATAGTGTTCTTTATCCAGCGTTTGCAATAATAACGGATCAATTATTATCTTTTCAGGCGGATAAAATGTACCGATTTTATTTTTAACGAAACGAGTATTCACATTGTTTTTACCAAGCAAAGACCAATTGACCATTGCATTCAAAGTCGTTGGAATTTGTAAATAATTAATTCCGTTCAAATAAAGATTTGCACAAAGGCTCGCAATATCAGTGATTACACCGCCGCCAAATGAAATAATCAAATCGTTTTCGCTCATGTCAAATTGCGACATTTTATTAATAATTAATAATACATTTTCGATATTTTTATTTATATCACCCGGAAATAATGAAATAAATTGACCTTCATAATTATTCAAACTTGAAATCAATTGGTTAAAATACAATTTTTCAACGTTTTTATCCGTTATTATAAAAATTTTTTTTACATTCGGATTTATATATTCGTTAATTCTGTTAATAAGACCATTTTCGAATAAAATTTCATAATTATTTTTTTCAGTTTGAACGCTTAACTTTTTCATATGTACTCTAATCTATAATTATATTTAAAATCATTTAATTAATTATATAATAACCGATTTTACTTGTCAAGAATTATTAAAATCATTATGTATATATTTACATTTTTATCTGAATGTGTTATAATTACTAAATAAATTTAAAGGATATTTTGATATAAAATGCAATATAATATTTTTACAAACAGACTTCCGACTGTCAGTGAATGGCAATCTTTACGTAAAAACGCAGGCTGGCATTTTTATAATGACATTGACTCACAGACAGCACTTGACAACTCGTTATTTGGCGTATGCGTTTATGATAACGATAATATGCTGATTGGTATGGCTCGCGTAGTCGGCGACGGTAAGAGCTGTTTTTATATCCAAGACGTGGTTGTCCACAGTGACTGGAGAAGTCAGGGAATCGGTAAAATTGTTATGACCGAAGTTTTAAAATATATTGATGCCAATGCCGCCGAACGTGCTGTTGTCGCGCTCATGTCAGCCAAAGGACGCGAAAAATTTTACGAAAGTTTCGGTTTTATTAAACGTCCCACTGACAATTTGGGTCATGGAATGGTCAGATTTTTATAAGCATATCAGAGCCGAGTTATGGCTCTTTTTTTATTAATCATCCAAAAACTGATATATATTTTCTTTATAAACCCATTCATTATTAACATCGACATAACCTTGATATCCGCTCATTTTCACCCAAGTATACCATAACTTTTCTTTTGGCGGTGATTGCGTGTCGTACACTAATTCATCATTAACGTAAAAATTGTTGTCACCATTCATTTTAATATTTACATTCGAAACATACAATTCTTCCAGTTTATAATTATACAATTTATATTCCTGCGAATTATGATAAATAGGTGTACCATTTTCTTGCAATATATCCGATTTTTTCACAACATCTTTTTTTGTCGTGAAATACAGCTTATTATTTACATTATACCATTTTTCGAGTATAAAAACCTCATCACTAAGCAAATTTCCCTGCATATCAGCTATTACACAGGTCCGATTGTATAAATCTTTTTCGTCATTATTTACAATTGCAACATCACCGACAAAATCTCTTACCGAAACAAACTTCGGTGCATAAAGCCATTCACCTTTTATGTTGATAAATCCGTATTTTCTGCGTGAATAAACCTCTTTTATCGGTTTTGAATAGTCGTATTCCGAATCTTTATCAGCTGCAAGAATATAACCGTTACTAAATACTAAAAAAGCGTGATAAGCCGTTGTTTCAAGCGGCGGATTTGAAAGATCCTGCATATTATAAATTAATGTGGGACTATCTTTAAACGATACTATCAAAGTTTGAGCGTCAAAACTGCAGATATAATAACATTGTATATCGTAATTAAATTCAAGCATTTTTTTTTGTTTTAATATTATATACTGAATATTCACGAATTTCGTCAAAAACTTGAATCGATGTTTTCCGCGTGAAAAAATAATCCGAACCGACGTTAATATCCGCATATCTTTCGTTTTCAATCGTCATATATAATTCGCCATAAATATTATAAACATATATATCTTTACCATCGCCACACAAGACATATTCAATTTCATCATCAGTATTTTTATAAAAATAATAATTAATATATATCGGTTCAATCACTGTTTCGCCGAATTCATTGATAAATCCGATTTTATTATATATAATTTCATAACCAACATCCGTAAATTCCGTATGATTATTTTTTTCGCGAAAAATCGGATATAGTTTTTGCCCATCTTTGAAAATCGGTTCACGCGTTTCTATTTTATCAATTATCTCAACTATAACATCTTCGTGTTCCGTTAATATCTTTTTTTCGCAGCCGTTGTAAAATAATATTGAGAAAAGAATAATAAACAATATATATTTTTTCATTTTTTCTCCTATCACATTATTTTGTTAATCATCTAAAAACTGATAAACATTTTCTTTATAAACCCATTCGCCATTAACATCGACATAACCCTGATATCCGCCTGTTTTCGCCCATTTATACACATTTTTCGTTTTTTCATCAGGTGGAGTTTTCGTGTCATATGCTAACTCTTTAAAAATATAAAAATTATTATCATCTTTTAAATTAAAATTAGCATACGAAACAACCAATTCTTCCAGTTTATAATTATATAAGATAAATGTTGTAAAAGAATTATCGACATTCGAAATATCGGAATCTGACTTCGTAGTGTGACTTGTTTCAAAATAAAGTTTTTCATTTATATTATAATATTGATAAAGTTCATATGGTTCTTCATTAAGAATATTTCCCTGCTTATCGATAATATTACAAACTCTTTTAAACTGATCATCTTCTTTTATATAATCAAATGTAATCGCAACATCGCCGATAAAATCGATTACCATATTAAACTTCGGTTCAATTACCCATTCACCTTTTTTATTGATGAATCCTTGTTTTATAGGTGTCTCCACCCAATCTTGCAATTCTTCTGAGAAAAATGCATCATATTCTCTATTAGCAGCAATAACAAAATCAGAATTATTAAAATTAGCAACACGATATGCTGTTGTCACAATCGGTTGTTTCGATAAATTTTTTAAATCATAAATAAGCATAGGTTCATCTTGGCGCGTTATATACAACGTTTCGTTGTCAAAACAATTTACATAATAACATTTCACATCTTTATCTAGAAACATCACTTTTTCTTTTGTTTTGATATTGTATACTGTATATTCCCTAGTTTCTTCCCAATAACCATATATATAATTATTATACGTAAAAAAATAATCGTAACCGTCGCTAACATGTGCATATGCCGCATTTTCAACAACCATATGTAATTCACCGTAGATATTATAAACATAAATATTTTCGCCGTCGCCGCAAAGAACATATTCAATCTCACCGTCAATATTACGATAATATTCAAAAGATATATATATCGGTTCAATCACTGTTTCGCCGAATTCATTTATAAATCCGATTTTATAATAAATTGAATAATTGGAATCCGAATAATTTGAATTTGTTTTTATTTCACGTAGAATAGTGTACAATTTTTCCCCATTTTTAAAAATCGACTCGCGTGTTTCTATTGTGCTTCCGATATCGTCTTCTTGATCCTGAAACGGTTTTTGTTTGCAGCCAAAACAACATAAAATCGAGAAAATTATGATAAGCAATAATAATTTTTTCATAACTGCTCCTTAAATCAATTCAGAGTGCGAATTAATTTTCGCACTCAAAAATTTATATTAATAATTTTCTAAAAATATCTTACAAGCTTTATGCATCATATAAATATCTGTTTTACCGGCAACTTCGTTAGGCGAATGCATACTTAAAACAGCAACACCCATATCAACTACTTCAATATCTAAATCCGCGATAAATTGTGAAACCGTTCCGCCGCCGCCTTGGTCAACTTTACCAAGTTCGCCTGTTTGATAAACAACGCCGTTTTTTTCAAACATTCCGCATAGTGTAGCCATAAATTCAACATTGGCTTCCGATGAACCCGATTTTCCGCCGCGGCCTAAATATTTTGACATACACGGTCCGCAATTCATCATTGGTGCATTTCTTTTTTCGTAAACTTCACTGAAATTAGGGTCAAACGCAGCCGATACATCCGCTGAAATACAAGCCGAATTAGCAAAAACTTTCTTCACGTTATATCCGTCTGACAACAATTCAATAAAATTTTTGATATATGCACTACGCATACCTGTTTGTCCGACGCTGCCGATTTCTTCTTTATCGGCGAATACGACAATAGCCGTCTTTTTAATATCACTCTCTAAAAGTGACGTAAACGCAGGATATGCACAAATTCTGTCGTCCTGACCATATGAACAAATCATACTTCGGTCAAAACCTAAATCAGAAGCTTTGTGAACAGGAACAATGGACAACTCGGCTGTTAAAAAATCTTGTTCTTTTATTCCGTACTTTTTATTGAGAAATTTCATGACAGCCAATTTATATTTATCGCTTTTTTCATCTTTTTCGAAAGTCGAACCGATCAAAATATTAAGGTTTTCACCTGTATAAGCCGTTTCAAGCGGCTTTTTTGATTGATCGCCTGCTAAATGAGGAAGTAAATCTGTTATGCAAAAAACAGGATCTCCGTCTTGTCCGCCGATATTTACATTAATTGTTTCGCCATTTGTTTTACAAACGACTCCAACCAGCATTAATGGAATTGTCAGCCATTGATATTTACGAATTCCGCCGTAATAATGCGTTTTAAACATAGCAAATCCGCTGTCCTCATATAAAGGATTGGGTTTTAAATCCAATCTGGGTGAATCGATGTGAGCTGCAATTAAATTAAAACCGTTTTCAGGATTTTCACTGCCGATTACAGCAAAAATAACAGCTCTCTTTTTTTGGATATAATAAACTTTATCGCCCGCTTTATATTTTTTATCATATTCAAAAGGTTTAAATCCTTCTTTTTCCGCCATTTTTACGGTATTTTCAACGCATAAACGTTCAATTTTACTGTTATCTAAAAACTTTTTATAACCTTCACAATATTCATAAACTTTTTTTATATCTTCGTCGCTCATAACATCATAACTATTTTTCGGTGCATATAATAATTCGCTCATTTTTTTTATCCTTTCAAATCAATCAATTCCATATATTTTTTTATAAATTTCAATAGCAGTCATTACTTTTTTCACATAGTATTCCGTTTCGGAATATGGAATTTTATTTAAAACTAAACCGTCATCACTCAGACTATTATCACCAAGCCATGTAAAAACAGCCGTTCTACCCGCATTATAAGCACATAATGCTGTTTTTATATCATAAAAATCACTTAAATTCATGCTAAGCAGCATAACGCCATATCGAATATTATGCTCAGGATCAAACATATTATCATATATTAAATCATTATCATTTTTATTTTTTGTTTTAAGCCATTCGAACGTGTCTTCGGTTATTTGCATGAGTCCTGTAGCATTTTTATTTGAAACAGCCATTTTATCAAAATGACTTTCGGTTAAAATTACTGCATAAATCAAACTTTCATTGACATCAAACATTTCTGCATAACAACTGACAAATTCACTGTATTTAAGTGGATAAAAATTTTTAAAGACTTTTTCATAACTTATAAAAAATATTCCGATAACTACAACAACAACGCAAATTACTAAAAAAAGTTTCTTTAAAAAATTCATTATTCACCAAAATCTATTTTATTTACAAACACAAGGATTTTTTGCTCAAGCACATCTTTTTCATCATTAATGATCATATAATCCGAATTTTTTTCGAAGAATTCATCGGATTTTTGCCGTGAAAAACGCAACTCTGCATTTTCAACGGATATTTTATCTCTTGCCATTACTCGTTCTGTACGTAATTTTTTATCAGCATTTACCACTAAAATCTTATCGCATATTTTATCTGCAGATGCTTCAAAAAGTGCTGCTCCGTTTAATACAATTTTTTTTATTTCGTTTTTTTTCAACTCATCAATTTTTAATTTTACTGCTTTCATGATATAAGAATGCATGATTTTATTTAATTTTTGAATATTTTTTTGCGATTTAAATGCTATTTCAGCTAATTTTTTCCTGTTTATTATATTATTCTCATTTATTTCATTTCCAAAAACTCTAATAAGATCATTCGTTGCAATCGGAAGAATTTCATGTGCAATAATATCCGTGTCTATATGAAAAAAGCCGTATTTTTCCAGTATTTTCGCAGCTTCATTTTTACCCGCACCACTCGGACCTGTCAAACCTAAAATAAACATCATTCACCTGTTTTAGTCAAAATTTATTATATTAAAATCACACGCTCGCAATAATCTGTTATACACTGCAAATCCCGCTCCGTCGGTGTTCGGTAAATGTATATATATAATATCCGCGTCAGATTCATCAGCTAAACGTAAAGAATTAAATAAATTTTGCGCTAACTGTTCATAATTTTCTTTTTTTCCGTACGAAATACAATTAATATCAGAAAAATATTCTTCTTCATCATTAAAACATATGACATATTTATTTTTATATTCAGAGTTTTTTATATATTTGACAAAATTATCGGTTTTTCCCGTAATTCCGATTGTTTTTATGTCTGGTGCATAATGTTTATGTTTTAATCCGGGCGAAATAGTTTTTTCGCCGGTATTAATTTTATTTAAAACAGCGTCAGAAATAATAATTTCGGGTATAATTTCACGTAATTGTTCAACTGTTATGCTTCCCGGACGCAATAATTGTTTGTTATCGTTAAGCAACGAAATAACCGTAGATTCAATGCCGTAGTTACACATTCCGCCGTCAATAATTCCGTCAATTTCTTCCCCGAAATCATTTTGTACATGCAATGCACACGTTGCGCTGGGTTTACCCGATTTATTCGCTGAAGGGGCAGCAATCGGAACACCTGATTTTTCGATCAATTTTTGCGTTAATTTATGTTCGGGAAAACGTAAAGCAACCGAATTCAATCCTGCCGTCACTATATCAGGAATTAATGGGTTTTTTTCTAAAATCATAGTGAACGGACCCGGCCAAAATTTTTCAGCTAAAGTATATGCAATTTCTGGAATATTTACCGCATATTTTTGAATATCATCAAATTTTGAAATATGTACAATCAAAGGATTATCCGACGGACGTCCTTTAACTTTAAAAATCTTTTTAACTGCCGAAATATCGAGAGCATTTGCACCCAATCCATATACAGTTTCAGTCGGAATAGCCACTATTCCCCCGTTTTTTATGAATTCAGCCATTTTATTCATATTTTCGTCAGTAGGCTTATAAATCATTTTTAGCCTCTTAACATAAACATTTCAAGAATGTTTATTCCGACAACCAATAATGTGCATATTACGAATGAATAAAAAAACGGTGATGTAAAAACCGCTCCCATTTTTGCGTAAGTCGGTGCAAAATCCGTCACTTTATCTTTAGGCATTTTTAATCCATATAGCACAAATGAGGTTATCATCAAACAAAAAACCGTGAATGAAAACGTCAGCATAAATATTATATAAAACAAAGTTCCTGCGTCTGTATCGATAATTTTCATAAATAGTTGCACGATAGCCGAATAAAAATTTAAAACAAAATGTCCCAAAACAGCAACCCACATCGATTCGAATTTAATTGCATAAATACCCAAAAATAGTCCTGCAACAAACGCAAAAAGCATCTGCTCAATCGTGTTGTGCAGCATGGAAAAAACAAACGCAGATATAAAAACCGTAAAACCGTTTCCGAATTTATGCAATTTATTCAATGCTACCCCACGCATTAAAAATTCTTCCAATAATCCCGGCATAACTGCAATGACAATGATAAATAACGGAATCAAATATATATTCGTAGGTGTTTGCGTTTCATATGTTACATATGGAATATTAAATATTGATTTAAATAAAGATAATATAATTTGCGTCAAAGCCGAAGCTATATTAGCAAAAAATATCGTGGTTCCGATTGTGCATAATACTTCTAAAACAGTGGGTTTTCGTGACTTAACAACATCTTCATACTTAGATTTCGACAAATAAAGGTATAAACATGTCGGAATAAAAAGACTTATTATTGGAATTACAATCATTATCAGCAGTCCTGATAATGTGTTATAAGAAAATAAATCATTTAATATTTTACTTGATGAATGTTCTGTATAATTTTCAATAAAAAATGATAAGAAGTTTCTTGACATAAATAAAATAAAGATAAGTAAAACTTTTACGAATAAAAACAATGCAAACAAGCCGTTTACAGTACTTTTCAAGTTGTCTTTTTTAATCATTCATGTTCCCCTTTTATTCTTTGGCGTGCTTAAGACGACTTGAACGTCCGACCCCTCGCTTAGGAGGCGAGTGCTCTATCCACTGAGCTATAAGCACATATGACATGGAAACCGTTAAATTTCCATGTATTATTTAATTAATTGGAATTTGTGTGTCTTCATTTTTTAAAAAGCTGCCTGCTGCAGGAATATTTTTTGTTTTATAATGATTTGCGTTAATAAACATACCGTCTTCCAGTATTTTTACACTTGTTATAAAAGTTTTAGCTTTGAGCGTCATTCCGTTTACACCGGCTGTGTTTTTCGTCGTTTTTGGATTAATCAGTCTGCTGTCTATGATCAATGTTCTGTTATTTGACGCTGTCAATACAAATTCGCAATCTTCTTTGATATTAAAAAAAGCTATAGGTTTTGATAAATTCGAATAAGCATTGATTAATTTTTTTCTGTTAAGTTTTGTTTCATAAACATTAAATTCAATTTTTGCAGCTTTTCCGTTTTGGAAAAATATTAATAAATGTCCTGAAAAATCGATGGTTGCCGTCATGTAAATAATTGTTTCATCTTGTTCCAATCCTAATTTTTGAGGTAAATAATCACCCAAAACACTCGCTTTTGTGTCTTCAAATTCATATGCTTTGCATTTGTATACCTGTTGTTTTGATGTAAAAAAAAGAATTTCGGAAATATTTTGTGCTTCAATACTATACAATAATTTATCGTTTTCCTTATATTTATGTTCCCCGCTCATGCGTAATGATTGTGCCGTGATTTTTTTGAAATATCCGCTTTCTGAGAGAAATAACGTTACTGAATAGTCTTCGATTTCCTCGTTGAAATCTTCTGTTTGTTGAATATGGTCATAAACAATTTCTGTTTTTCGTTCTTTTCCGTATTTTTTTACAGTATTTTGCAATTCGTCAATAATACGTTTATTAATACGTTTGGGATTATTGAGTAAATCCTCGAAATCGGCAATTTCTTTATATAAATTATCAATTTCGCTGATTTTATTTAAAATATATTCTTTATTAATATTTCTCAAACGAATGTCCGCAACAAATTCCGCTTGAATTTCGTCAATTGAAAATCCAATCATTAAATTCGGTACAACTTCGTCTTCATCTTCTGTTTGGCGAATAATTTGAATGGCTTTATCTATATCCAATAATATTTTTTGCAAACCCAATAATAAATGTAACCGTTCTTTTTTCTTGTTGATATCAAAAAATAATCCGCGTTTAATACATTCAATTCTGAACGCAAGCCATTCGTTTAATAAATCTTTAATACCTAAAACTCTCGGAACTCCGCCGATTAAAACGTTAAAATTACATGCAAATGTATCTTCCAAAGTAGTCATTTTAAATAATTTTTGCATTAATTTATCGGGATCTGTTCCGCGTTTCAGGTCAATTGTTAATTTAAAACCGTTGAAATCAATTAAATCACTGACATTTGTTATATCTTTAATCTTTCCTGACTTAACAAGTTCAACAATTTTATCAGAAATAGCCTGTATAGTCGTTGTGTACGGAATTTCGTATACTTCAATGCAATTATTTTTTTTATCATAAGTATATTTCGATTGTATTTTTATGGAACCGACGCCTGTATTATATACATTTTTCATAACATTTGCGTCGTAAATTATCTTGGCACCTGTTGAAAAATCAGGCGCCGGAAGTGTCAAATGTATGTTATGCTCGGGATTTTTTATCAGTTCAATAGTGGTTTCACAAATTTCTTTTAAATTAAACGATGAAATGTTGCTTGCCATACCCACTGCTATACCTTGATTGGCGGCAACTAAAATATTCGGGAAAGTAACGGGAAATAACGTTGGTTCGGTAGTTGTTCCGTCATAATTATCAACAAAATCAACTGTATCTTTATCAATATCTTTAAAAATTTCTTCGCAAAATTTATCCAATTTTGCCTGCGTATACCTTGATGCTGCATATGCATCAGTTGAATAATGTTTTCCGAATGTACCTTTTGAGTCAATATATGCGTTAAGCAAAGCTTCTCGTCCTTTGGTTAAACGAACCATTGTTTCATAAATCGGTCCATCGCCGTGCGGATTTAATTTCATGGTTTCGCCTACAATATTAGCAGACTTTGTTCTGCCGCCCGTTAATAATCCCATTTTATACATAGTGTATAATAATTTTCTGTGTGATGGCTTGAAACCGTCAATTTCGGGAATTGCGCGTGAAACAATAACGCTCATAACATAGGGCATATAATTTTCTTCAATTGTATCCGTTATTAATTTTGGTGTAAATTTTGCCATGTTTACTCCCTTTTGTGTATATTTCTAATCTAAATCCAATAATTCTAAATATGCAGGACCTTTTTGCACAATAAATTCTTTTCGTGCCTGTAAATCGTTACCTAATAAAGTTTCGAACATAACAGAGGTCGAATCTACATCCGTTGATGTAATTTTAATCAGTCTTCGGGTTTCGGGATCCATTGTTGTTTCTTTCATCATGTCAGCTTCGTTTTCGCCTAAACCTTTTGAACGTTGAACCGTGTATTTTCCCGTAAATTTAGATGTTATATCAATTTTATCTTTTTCTGTATAAGCGAATTGTATTTTATTTTTATGCGTAATTTCATAAAGCGGAGATTCAGCAATATAAATTTTTTCTTGGTCAAGAAGTGTAGGCATTAACTTGTAAAACATCGCTAAAATCAAGGTTCTAATTTGATAACCGTCATAATCAGCATCGGTGCATATAATTATTTTTGAAAACCGAAGATTTGCTGAATTAAAGTCTTCAAGAGTTTTTCCTTTTGCTGATATTTCAATTCCGCAGCCTAAAACTTTTATTAAGTTCATTATGATTTCGTTTTTTAAAATCTGATCGTAATTAGCTTTTAAACAATTTAAAATTTTACCGCGAACAGAAATTATTGCCTGAAAATCCGCAATCCGAGCTAATTTACAAGAACTGAGCGCTGAATCGCCTTCAACGATATATAATTCGCGTTCGTTGGGATCTTTCGAACGGCAATCCACGAACTTATCGATTCTGTTAGCAATGTCAATATTGCCGGTTAATTTATTTTTTAGAGAAATTCTTGTTTTTTCCGCATTTTCACGGCTTCTTTTATTTATAAGCACTTGTTCGGCAATTTTATCGGCTTCAGCTTTATTTTCAATAAAATAAACTTCCAGCTGATGTCTTAAAAATTCCGTCATTGCTTCTTGAATAAATTTATTGTTTATCGCTTTTTTTGTTTGGTTTTCGTAAGATGTGATAGATGAAAATGAATTGGAGACCAAAATCAAACAATCAAAAATGTCCTGATATGTGATTTTTGATTCATTTTTTATATATTTATTATTTTGTTTTAAATAAGAATCAATACTGTATATAAACGCATTTTTTACCGCTTTATCGGGACTTCCGCCATGTTCCAGGTAACTGGCATTATGATAATACTCCAATAATTGATTTTTATTGGAAAAACAACATACAACATTCAATTTTACTTTATATTCGGGCAAATCATCCCTATCTTTACCTTTTCGTTCGGCAGACCATGAACAAATTGATGTTAATGCATCATTCCCTGCTATTTCTGTAATATAATCAACTACACCGTTTTCATATAAAAATTTTTCTTCTTCAAATTTTCCGTTTGCTGTTTCATATTTGAAAATAAACGTAAGATTTGAATTAATTATCGATTGTTTTTTTAAAATATTTTGAAAATATTCTTTGGGAATATTTATATCTTTAAAAACATCTAAATCAGGACGCCATTTTAAGCGTGTTCCGCTTTTTTGATTATTTGCAAGCTTTTTTAATTGTTTTTCTTTATTTTTTTCAACAGGAAAACCTTTTTTAAACGATAAATTATATTGAAATTCACCGTTAAAAATTTCAGCTTCCATATATTCTGACGAATATTGCGTCGCACATAAACCAAGCCCGTTTAAACCTAATGAATATTCATAAGACATTGCTGACTGATTGTCATATTTCCCGCCTGCATACAATTCACAAAACAATAATTCCCAGTTATACGCCTTTTCACGTTCATTGTAATCAACCGGCGTTCCGCGTCCAAAATCCTGTATTTCTATGGATTTATCAGCATAATAAGTGACAATAATTTTATTTCCGTAACCTTCACGAGCTTCATCTATTGAATTAGAAATAATTTCAAAAACTGAATGACAGCAGCCTTCAATACCGTCTGAACCAAAAATTACAGACGGTCTTAAACGCACTCTGTCCGGACCTTTTAACGCTTTTATACTGTTGTCGTTATATTGTTGTTTGGGCAATTTAATACTCCTAAATTTTATATAATATGTTATTTAAAATAATCCACGCCTGCTTTAAAAATCTTTTGATCGTCAAGTCCGTAAACATTTTTCGCTACATTATTTCCGATACGCTCACTGTGACCCATTTTTCCGAATATTTTACCGTCCACACTAAAAATACCTTCAATTGCATGATTTGATGTATTTGGATTATATTTTATATCCATTGAAACATTGTCATCCATATCAATATACTGCGTAGCAATTTGACCGTTTTTCATTAATTGGCTGATTACTTCCGGATTTGCGATAAATCGTCCTTCACCGTGTGAAATAGCTACTTTATGCACTTCACCAACACGGTTATACATCATCCAAGGACTTTTCACTGATGAAATCCGAGTTCGAACAATTGTTGTTTGATGACGTCCGATTTTATTAAATGTTAAAGTCGGCGAATTTTCGGTTATATCACTGATATTTCCATTCGGTAAAAGACCCAGTTTAATAAGTACCTGGAAGCCGTTACAAATACCCAAAATCAGTCCGTCATGTTGTAAATGATAATCAACTGCTTCTATTATTTTTGGATTTCTGTAAAAAGTTGCAATAAATTTACCCGATCCGTCCGGTTCGTCACCGCTTGAAAATCCTCCAGGGAACATGATAATTTGCGTATTACGAATAGCTTTTGCCAATTCGTCGATAGATTCTTTCAAATCTTGCGCTGTTCTGTTTCGGATAACAAAAATTTCGTTGTCCGCACCTGCTTTAGCGAACATTTTTGCACTGTCATATTCGCAATTTGTTCCGGGAAAAACAGTAATTAACGCTTTGGGATTTTTATTTTTAATTTTCGGCAATATATAATCTCTTGAATTGTAGTTAAATTCTTGTGCTTTTTCAATTTCAGCCGTAATTTGTGTCGGAAAAATATTTTCTAATGGTTTTTGCCAAACTTCAATCAATTCATTTAAATTAATTGTTTCATCGAAAATGATAAAATCTTTATCAATTGTCTTACCTAAAAGCATAAAATCATTCAAAAAATAGCCGCTTTCGAACACAAAAGAGCCATATTTTACATCAAAAAGTGTATTTTTGACTACGTTTTTATCAAATTCGAAGCCAATTTTGTTGCCCAAACACATCTTAAATATACATTCTGCAACACCACCCGATGTTATTGTACGGCAGGATGTTATTTTTTTATCGGAAATCATTTGATTAATTTTATCGAATAATCCGTTTAAATGCGTATAATCAGGCAATCCGTTTTCATCTGTTTTGATTTCGGCGTAATATACATATCTACCCGCTTCTTTAAATTCCGATGAAATTAATTTTTCTGCGTCACTCACACCTACTGCGAACGATACTAATGTTGGCGGAACGTCGATGTCTTCGAATGTTCCGGACATTGAATCTTTACCGCCGATTGCTGCTATTTCTAAACCGAGTTGCGCATCTAATGCTCCCAGTAATGCGTTAAACGGTTTTCCCCAACGAACGGGGTTTCCCATTGTACGTTCAAAATATTCTTGGAATGTCAGCCAAATTTTAGATCTTTCGACTCCGCTTGCAATCAATTTTGCAACAGATTCTATTACTGCGTAAACAGCTCCTTTGAACGGATTTTCGCTTGAAAGATACGGATCAAATCCGAATGACATGACGCTTGCCGTTGAACAATCGCCGTCTGACGGCAATATTGCCGCCATTGTTTGGCTTGGTGTCAATTGATATTTGCCGCCGAAAGGGAGAAAAACGCTTGATGCACCGATTGTTGAGTCAAATCGTTCGATTAAACCTTTTTGCGAGCAAACATTTAAGTTTTTTATAGTATCTGTTAATTTTTCTTTGAAAGAGTATTCTGTTATTGTTTCTTTTTTAATTTTTGGATCTTTTTCAACTTTAACGGTTGTATATTTATTTGCGCCGTTACTGTTTAAAAAATTTCGGTTTATATCGACGATATAATTGCCGTTCCATTTCATTTTTAAACGTTTTTCTTCAGTAACTACCGCTACTACAGCTGCATTTAAATTTTCATCGTTTGCCATTTTTATAAATTTATTTACGTTTTTTTTATCAACAACGATTGCCATACGTTCTTGTGATTCGGATATAGCCAGTTCTGTACCGTCTAAACCTTCATATTTTTTCGGAACAGCGTCTATGTTAATTTCCAATCCATCAGCCAGTTCACCGACAGCTACACTCACGCCGCCTGCACCAAAATCGTTGCATCGTTTAATTAATTTAGTAACTTCTCCGTTTCTGAACAGCCTTTGGATTTTTCTTTCTTCTGCCGGATTTCCTTTTTGGACTTCTGCACCGCATGTTTCTATTGACTCAATTGTATGTGACTTTGACGAACCTGTCGCTCCTCCCAGTCCGTCACGTCCGGTTGCTCCGCCTAATAATATAAC
>JGI994J12354_10002491_pt1 | contig 17871 bp, 8 predicted proteins | sample IntmicLarv3ML3BL_FD_12354 | JGI IMG/M metagenome (IMG submission 12354) | reverse complement strand
TTATCATGCGCTCGCCCGCCGATTTGACTGTAACTGGGGTTTCGCTTCCTGAAAATCCGCGGTCGGGAGAGCTTACTAACATTACCTACACCGTCCTGAACCAGGGGACCGGCGATTCCTACGCGTCGACATGGAAGGACAGGGTATATCTTTCAAAAACGGGGGAGCTTGACGGATCGTCGGTTATCCTTGCAACAGTTACCCGAAACGAAAAACTCGGGGCAAAAGGCACGTATACCCAAAAGGCCGACGTTCAGCTCCCGGCAAATCTGTCGGGCGAATACTACATCATCGTCGCCGCGGACATACAAAACAGCGTATTTGAAAACGGCGCTCGCGCCAATAATACGGGCGTAAGCCAAGCCTTTGAAATGCTTTCTCAAAACCTTCCCGACATGCAGGTTGCCTCCGCAAGTTATAAAACCAATAACTTTTCCATGGGTAATACCATTGAGGTTTCGTGGGAGGGAAAAAACATAGGCGAAGCGGGAATTGATACGACATGGCGCGACTGCGTATATCTTTCCAAGGACGCTGCGTTGACCTGCGATATGGTAAGCGACGCGGTACTTCTTGGTGAGGTGGAATTTAAAGGGAAGCTTAACATCGGCGGCATCTATAAATCGTCAGGGAAATTTGTGCTGCCGCGTGTCAGCAGCGGAACCTATTACGTCTACGTATTTTCCAACGCAAACAAAAAGTTCAACGAAGGCGGACGTATGCAAAACAACCTTTTCCGCGTTGACGACGGTATTGTGAACGGAGTTTCGGTTCCTCCCGGGGTGGGGGTAGAAGGCCAGTCGCAGGATTTGGCTGTAACCGGATTTACCGCTCCGGCCGAAGCCGCCTCAGGGAAAAAGGTTGAGGTTTCGTGGGCGGTGAAAAACAAGTCTTCCTTTACCACCGTTTTGTCGTCGTGGACTGACTGCGTATACATAACGAATCAGACCGAATTCTCCGAAGAAACGGCAGCGCTTTTGCTCGCGCGTCCTCATGTCGGAAACCTTTTGAGCGGCGCAGAATACACCGCTACGGAAGAGGTGCGTATCCCCGACGGTATTTCCGGCCAATACAGGCTTGTGGTTGTCACCGATACAAAGCAGGTCTTTGACGACAACAGCTTAGATAACAACCATTTAATGCGTGACATCGGTGTGATGTTTACAACTCCTCCCGATTTAGTTGTCGATTCAATGCAACCGATCGGGGACGTTATCTCCGGTCAATCTCTCCCGCTGCGCTTTACCGTCAAAAACAAGGGGGAAGGCGTAGCCGAAGAAACGTGGTACGACGCGGTTTATCTGACCCAGTCTCCTGACAGTCCAGGCATCCTTCTTGGCGAATTTGAATCAATAAAACCGCTTAGCTCCAGCGAAAGTTATACGAGACAGGTTTCGGTAAAAATACCTTCCGGAAAATTTGGCGACTATTATCTAATTGTACGCACAAACTCGAGGCAATCGGTTTATGAGAGCAATTTCAGCAATAACGATAAAACTGTCATTGCCGAGCTTACGCCGATGCAGCCCATAGATTTGGAGACGCGCAGCATACGCATACCCGAAACCGGAACGCTTGGCAAGGCTGTACAGGTCAAGTGGCAGAGTTATAACGGCAGCGGCAATCCGGTGGATGCCGAGGTTACCGACCGTGCTTATTTGTCCGCCGACATGGTTTGGGATAATAACGACACGGTGCTGGGCGATATCACACACAGGCTACAAATGAGTGCGGCGGGCGGTGCCAACGATACTACCGAGGTTGTTCTGGACGGAGTAATGCCCGGTCTTCCGGTCGGTAGTCACTATGTGATTGTGCGAAACGACATATACAACCAGCTCAACGACACCGAACGCGCAAACAACACCGGCGTTTCAACCGGAACCATTACAGCGCAGGCGGAGGAAATAAAACTAAACCTGCCCGCGCAGGGAACAGTTACTAAAAACGGCTATACCTATTACCGTTTTGTGTCGGAGACGCCCCGCTCACTGTCCATTGAATTTACCGCCACGGACAAGGAATCGGTAAACTTTGTATATGTCGGCTTTGAGCGCGTACCGACGCAAAATCAGCACGATTACGGCAGCGGCGCGACAACGGCGGCCGACAGGAAAATCACTGTCCCGCTCTCACAAAAGGGCACCTACTATATTATGGTAAGCAACACCGCTACGGCAAAAGCGAACGTAAATTATACCCTGGCCGTAAACGGCGTCAACTATGGACTGACCTCGGTAAGTCCGAAGAAGGCCGCGAAGGGTGAGGTGACCCTCACGTTAAACGGCGCGCTGATTGAAGCGAATGTAAACGTATATCTCAAAAACGCGGCGGCACGTATACCGGCAAAAGAGGTCTACTATTTTAACCCGGGTACGGTGTACGCAACCTTTGACCTGACCAACGCGGCGCTCGGGAAATACGCGGCGGAGATTGATTGTGCCGGAAAGGTATCTTCGGTGGAAAACGCCGTGGAGGTTCAAAGCCTGTCGAAGGGATCGTTAAAGGTCGACCTCAATATGCCGCGCTCTCTGCGAAGCGGCAGCGTGACCCCCGGAACGGTTGTATTCCGAAATGCGGGGTACACCGACCTTGTTGCGCCCATGTTCTATATCGGCGGAGAGGGCATACGCATACGCGAGCCGGACGACCCCGACATGACCAGCGGGTACATCCTCGCAATGGCGCCGAACCGGAACGGCCCGGCCGGAATTCTTCCCGTCGGCGGAGAGATCTCTTACAATTTTATTGCCAGCTCGTTTTCAACAACGGAACTCCAGGTTATCCCTCTTGAAGAAATCGAGGATCCGGGGGTGGATATTCCGCCGCTCGACGAAACCTCTGCAGGCGATGAAATCGTCCTGTTTAACACCCTGACCGCACTTGGGCGCGACGGAAAAAGTTACGCGTCGGTTCTTGGAAAACTCGCTTCATATCTAAGTCAATTCGGTGATGTTGTCACCGATATTGATGACTTGGTTTCCTATCAGTGTATGCTTTCCTCAAACGCCAAAATGGTGGATGACGAACTCATATCCTTTAGCGACGTAACCGACGGCTCGGGCGACCAACGTCTGGAGTTTTCCCGGATATTCAGCTCGGACATACTGGACAAAAACAAGCCTTCTTCGTTGGGGCTTGGGTGGAAGCATGAGTTTGATATTTCCGCCGAAGTGGATGAGGACGGGGACGTAATCATTAACTACCCGTCCGGTCACAGGATGTTTGAATACATAGACGGCGCTTTTGTCCCCGAGCCGGGTGACAACGGCCGACTGACCGTGACCGAAAGAGAAGTGCTGCTGACCGAAAAATCGGGCGCGGTGATGGCTTTCAGTAAAGACGGTCTGCTTAGCAGGCTTATCGACTTGAACGGAAACCAGATTAGTTTTCAGTATAAAAACAACCGATTGTCACGCGTAGAAACCCTTGTTGGCTCTTACTTAGACATACAATACAACAACAAGGGGCTTATCTCAAAGGTTACAGGCAGCTCCGGGCAAAACGCCGAATACAGGTATGATTCAAGTGGCCTTCTGATCGCTTTGTCCACAATACACGGCGAAACGGCTTACGACTACGACAAAACGTCAATCGGAGGCGCCCGTGGCGCTCTTACATCAATTACCTACCCCGACGGCGCGCACATGTATTATGAATACGATGCGCAGGGTAGGCTCATAAAGCAGTCGGCCGACGAGGGCGTCGGAGAGACCCGCTTCGAGTATGGTATCGGAGGCAAGGTGTCGGTTATTAACGCGCTGGGTCACAAAACACAGGAATATTATAACCGCTATAGACAGCTATCCCGTACAATTGACGCGGAGGGTGCAAGCGTTGAAATCGGTTATGACAACCTCGGCCGGATCGGCAGCATTACAAGCTCGCTCTATTCGACATACCGGTATGAATACGACGCGCGGGGCAATGTCATAAGTGCGGTCAACGCTCTGGGCGACAGGGCGCGTATGAGTTATGACCAATACGGATTCCTTACTTCCATGACCGATGAAAAGGCCAATACGACCATCTATCAGCGCGATACAAAAGGAAACCTTACGGCTATTGTATACGCCGACCGCTCCAAGGAATCGTTTAGCAGCTCGGCGGGACGAATTACCTCATACACAAACCGTAGGGGGCAAAAGGTTTCGTATGAATACGACAAATACGGCAACATGCTCTATGAGGTGTACGGCGGCGGCGGTATTACAGGATATACCTACGACGACAAGGGGAGCCTGTTGACGGTAGAGGATTCAAGCGGAAAAGCGGAGCTTGAATACAGCGAAAAGGGAGAGGTTTTAAAGGTCACCTACCCCGACGGGAGAACCCTAAGTTACACCTACGAAAACGGCAGAAGAACCTCCATGACCGACGACAAGGGCGTCCGTTCAGTATACCGGTACGATGCCGCAGGACGGCTGACCGCCCTTACCGGTAACGACGGCGCGGCAATTGTCAGTTACACCTACAATAAGCTCGGCCAGGTTGTCAGTGAAGCAAACGCTAACGGTACGCACACAGAATATACCTACCAGAAAAACGGGCTTCAGAAAAGCATTGTCAACTACGGCGCGGCAAATGCCGTAAACTCCGAACAGCGGTACGAGTACGACGGCTTGGGTAACATGACCTCAATGAAAACCCTTGACGGCACATGGCGTTACGAATACGACCTGACCGGTCAGCTGACGCGGGAGACGGCACCAAGCGGTACTGTGACCGAAATGCGTTATGACGCCGCGGGAAATCTAAGTACGGTCACCAAAAACGGGGAGGTCACACCCTATACCGTAAACAAGCTCAACCAGTACACACAGGTGGGCGGTACGGAGTATTCCTACGACGTGGACGGTAACGTCATCGCGAAACTTAACGGGGACGGCCTGACAAACTATGCCTATGATATGATGGGGCGCATCATTTTCCAGAAAAACGAAAGCGACACGTGGCAGTATGAATACAACCTGTTAGGCGTACTGGATACCGTACATAAAAACGATGACCAAACAGAGTATCTTATTGACCCTGTGGGAATGGATAAAATTGTGGCGGCGGTCGACAGCCGGGACGGCGCACAGACACGCTACCATCACGCATTGGGTTTGGCCGCGATAGAAACCGAAGAAAAAAGCATGTTTGTGGACAGTGACCTGTTGGGTTCTGTCACAGGGCTTACCGGCGCGGATGGCAGCCTTGCCGCACAATATTCCTACGACTTTGCCGGGCGGCTTACAAGCGGCGGCGGCGTGGAGGAAAACCCGTTCACCTATCTCGGCGAATACGGTATTCTAAACGACGGAAGCGGACTGCTTCACATACGCGCGCGGACATATGACCCGGAAACAATGCGGTTTAGGAGCATGGATCCTTCTTACCAGACCTTTGACATGAACATGTACCGGTACAGCCGTAACAATTTCCGCGCTGTGGCTGACATCAACGGAAAATGGTGGTTCGCGGCGGCGGCGGGCGTTGGAGCAGTAGTCGGCTGCGTAACCAGTGTCGGAAGTCACCTTATAATCAACGGAACGTCGGGCGGATGGCGCGGGGTTCTCGGCGCCGCCGCCGGAGGCGCGATATCGGGTGCCGCCACCGGGCTTGCCATTTCATTAGGCCCGCTTGGTATCGTTGTAAATGCGGTCGGTTCAATGCTCGGCGACATGGCGGATCAGGGGATTGCATCCGGTCAAATTGACTGGAGAGACGTCACCAGAAGCGGTATGGTTTCAGCCATAACCTCACCGATCCCGATGCCGTTTAAGCTTGATAAAATCAGACCTACCCGCAGAAATTGGAAAAAAAGCAAATATGCGGATAAACTGTGGGCTAAGTTCTCCGTTTTGGGGACAATGGATGCAATAATAGGCAACCTTGCCAATTATGACCTGAAATGGCTGCTCTCAATTTTCTTCCCCGTAGACCCCAACGATATCATAGGTCCCGCCGGTGTCGGCGACGCGGGTTGGATTGCGGGCGACGTACGGCTTGACTATCTCATTCGCTGTGAAAACGACCCTGAAATGGCAAACGCTCCGGTACAAAATCTTACAATCACTCAACAGCTTGACCCGAATCTTGATATCCGCTCCTTCCGTCTTGGCGGCTTTTGCCTACAAAATCACGTGTTCACCGTACCGGACAACGTGTCCGCGTATCAGGACGTGTTGGACTTGCGTGAAGAGCTTGGCCTTTATATCAGCGTGATGGCAGGTGTGGATGTAATTACCGGCGAGGCCTACTGGCGGTTTACTGCGATAGACCCCGATACCGGCGTACCGCCCCTTGACCCAACCGTCGGATTTATGCCGCCCAATATCGGAAAGGACGGTCAGGGCGAAGGATATGTGGGCTATTCAATAGTCCCCAAAAATACAACACTTACCGGAGATATCATTCATGCAAAGGCCGCTATTGTTTTTGACAATAACGCCGCGCTTGAAACGCCGGAGATTTTTAACACGATTGACAGCGCAGGCCCGGTATCTGAAAACGCCGAGGTTACGGCTTTGGGTGACGACGACGTGATTCTTTCCTGGGACGCTGAGGACGACGAGAACGGCTCCGGGTTTGACCGCACGGACATTTACGTATCCGTTGACTTTGCTCCGCTGATTTTGCTGTCCTCGCTTGCGAACGTGCGCCAGACCGTACTTTCGGTCAATCAGGATAGCCGGTACGATTTTTACCTGCGCGGCAGAGATATGGTGGGCAACACGGAACCGATACCGTTCGCCGCGTCCGCGTCGTATAAGTATACCGCCCCGGAAGAGCACGTGCCCGTCACAGGCGTAAAGCTCAGCGAAAGCTCAAAAACAGTCAATGTCGGAGTTAACTTTACATTGACCGCGACAGTGTCTCCGCAAAACGCCACAAACAAAAGTCTTGTGTGGAAATCAAGCAACGAAGCTGTCGCCACAGTATCAGGCGGCAAGGTAACGGTCAAAAAGGCCGGAGATGCAACCATAACCGCAACGACGGTGGAGGGCAACAAATCCGCGTCCTGTAAGGTTACTGTCACACAGCCGGTAACCCAACTATCCATCGGTGGAGCGCCGGGAAACATGATTACCGGCAACACCAAAATTCTGAAAGCCAACGTCACTCCTTCGAATGCAACCAATAAAGCGGTCACATGGTCGTCCTCCAACACAAAAGTTATTAAGGTCGATCAGAGCGGCAAAATCACAGCGGTCGGAGGAGGTCAGGCTACCATTAAAGCGACGGCAAAGGACGGAAGCAAAAAGTCAGCCAGCTGTAAAATTACGGTGCATCAGTATGTGACCATGCAAATTGGAAAAACGACCGCTATCATGAACGGTGCAAAAACCAGCATCGACGATGCCGGAACGAAGCCCTTCAAGATTTCCGGAAAAACCATGCTGCCACTCAGATTTGTCGGCGAGAAAATGGGCGGAAAGGTCAAATATGTAAATGATAAAACGCCGATTACCATGTCCTATGGCGACACGAAGGTCGAATTTAAGCTTGGCGACAAGAGGATGAAGGTAATTACAGGGTCGAGCAGCAAAACGATCACTTTGGACGTAGCCGCGCAAAAGGTCAAGGGAAAGACATATATCCCGCTGCGCGCCATCGGTCAGGCACTCGGGTTTGATGTGTATTACGAAGCAGGGACGGAATATATCGTAGTCAATAATCCGAAGATGACGGCGGCGGTGAGAAATGAACGATTGGCTGAGGCGAAAAAAGTTATAAAATGATCGTTTTAAACGCAAATCGCGAATGAAAAGGCAGTTGGATGATATTCCGTAATTTATGTGAAATCAGGAGCGGACATAGAATTCAAAAACAAGCTTGACATTGAGAAGAGGGTACGGACAAGATTTTGTCCATACCCTCTTCCCTCGATATTTGAGAGAATTTTTTACTGATTCAATAAAAGGTTTTATCCGCTCTATATATGCGTTTCTTTTAATCATGAAACCTCATCTCCTAACAACAGTATAGTAGAACAATGTCACAGTTATAACCGCCAGTCAATGGAAAATTAACAATTTTGGCGGCTATAACTGTCAAAAATAAAATTTAAATCGCTTCTTGTATGTGGCTCTATCTGTTTAATTTTCGCTATTTTACATGCTCAATGGCGATACGTTCGGAGAGCTTCATGATATTTAGTATGTATTTATCCATCTCTGTCAATGTTATCAGTGTCGGGTCGCCCTCGCGAATCCGCAGTGTCCGTCGGATCTCCTTCGGTATAACAACACGACCGAGGTCGTCAATTCTTCTCACAATACCGGTTGCTTTCATAGGCTTCTAGTCCTCCATTTTTCATTCATTTGGTTTTGCGTCACCGATATTGTTTGTATAATGGTAGCCATTATACAAGAATTTTCGTAGTTTTTGGGAGGGAATGTGATAAAAAAGAACATCTTCTCAGGGGCTGGCAGGGATGGAGGATTATTCCACTTTTCAAGTTAGTTGACTATATTTCTGAAAGCATTGAAAAGCAAAACCCCTCCAAATCAATCACCCAAAAAGAAAATTAACCTGTTTCAGGGTAAAACTCAACCCCCTGCAACAGGTTAATGCATACGATATTCGGATAAGGATAAGGCGTAGAAAAATCCGGAAATGGGCTAGCTGTTTTTCATGATGACATTTTCCACCCTGTCCGCCGTATGCTCGCAGGTATCACAGCATTTCTCCAAACAGTTATAGATTTCCGCCCAGGCGAACGCCGCCTTCGCGTCCATATGATCCATGAAAAGGTCACGGGTCGCCCGGATATAGAGGGTATCTCCCATTTCTTCCAAGCGGTTGATTTCAATGATGGAGTCATGGATCTTTTTCGATTTTTTGAAATTGGAAAGCTCCTTGAAAACCATCACCATCGCCTCACAGCACTGTGTGATAATTTTTGCGAATTGCATTGCGTCGGGGCGAATATCCTGCACATTATAGATATACATTTTTATCAGGACATCTTCGATTGAATCGGTAATATCGTCAATTTGAGAGGCGATGTCAATGATATCTTCCCGCTCGATCGGGGTGATGAATTCCTTGGCCAACAGCTTGACCAGTTCATGCTTGTGGTCATCCCCTTCATTCTCAAGCTTGTGCATTTCTTCCATGTCCTTTTTTATCTCGGACGCTTTGAACTGCGACAAGGTTTCCTCTAATCGCTGCGCGGAACGATGGGCACAATCGGCCATGTCGGAAAACATCCCATAATAATCATTTTTCTTTGCCATAGTTTTTTGTATCCTCTCATCTTAAAAAATATTGATAAATAGTTTTGCCATTAAAAAGCCAATCAATCCGCATCCGGGGAAGGTCAATACCCAGGCGTACACCATTTCCTTTACAACGCTCCAATTCAGGGAGGACAATCGTTTGGAAGCGCCGACGCCCATGATGGCCGTTGTCTTGGTGTGGGTTGTGCTGACCGGCATACCGCTCAGGGAGGAGATCAGCAGGCATCCGGCGGCGGCGATATCGGCGGCAAAGCCCTGATATTTTCTCAGCTTTACCATGTCCATACCCACCGTTTTTATGATGCGCATACCGCCCACAGAGGTGCCCAGCGACATCACAAGGGAACAAAAGACCATCAGCCATAACGGGATAATAAAGCTCTCGGCGTTGGCCTGTCCCTGCGCCAAAAACATACCCAGCAGAAACACACCCATAAACTTTTGTCCGTCCTGTGCGCCGTGCATGAAAGCCATAGCGCCCGCGCCGACGACCTGTGCGTTTTTAAAGAACCCCTCGGTTTTGTTGCGGTTCATATTACGGCAGATTCGTTCGATCAGTTTGGTAACAAGATAGCCAAGGACAAAGCCCATGACCGCAGAGAAAGCCAGTCCATAAATGACCTTTATCCACTCGCTGCCGTTGATTCCGCCCAACCCGCCGTGTACGGCGATGGCGGAACCGCTCAACCCGGCGATCAACGCGTGGCTTTCGCTGGTTGGGATTCCGAACCACCAGGCGGCGACCGCCCAAAGAACAATGGCGACCATGGCGGCGCACAGGGCGACCAACGCCTCTTGGGCATTCCCGCCGAAGTCCACCATGTTGTAAATGGTCATCGCCACAGTGGAGTTGACCAGGGTCATAACAACGATCCCCAGGAAATTCATGACCGAGGCCATGAGAATCGCCGCGCGTGGGGAGATAGAGCGCGTGGAAACACAGGTTGCGATTGCGTTGGGAGCGTCGGTCCAGCCGTTGACCAGAATGACGCCGACTGTCAGCAAAGAAACAATAATCAATGCGGGATTGCCTCCCAAAGCGCTTAGAAAATTCGATAACGATACACTCATTTTTTACGCTCGGCGCCGGAGAAGGTTACGCTGTACTTCTCCGGTGCTCCTCCTTCTTTTTTTCAGGGTTTCAATGACGCCATATATTTCGCATAGACCTCATGAACCGGTCCATCGCAGACGATCCGCCCGTTTTTCAGGAAAATGCCCCGCTCACAGAATTGCTCCGCCATCCGTTCCGCATGGGTGACAAACAGCAGGGTGATATTTTCATCTTCGGACATGCGCCGAATCCGCTCCAGACATTTCTGCCGGAAATCGGCATCCCCGACGCTGAGAGCCTCGTCCACAATCAAAATTTCCGGGTTTGTAGCAACGCAGAGCGCGAAGCCCAGCCGGGCTTTCATCCCGCTGGAATAGGTGCGGACAGGCTGGTCGATGTATTCCTCGATGTCGGCGAATTCTATGATGTCCGGCTCCATCTTCTCGATTTCTGAGTTGTGAAGCCCCATAAGCTGGCCTTTTAGGTGGATGTTTTCCCGCCCGGTGAATTCCGGATCGAAGCCGACGGTCAGTCCGAGCAGCGCGCTCACCCGGCCTTTTACAAAGACTTCACCCGATTCGGGAAAGGCTGTCTGTGTAATCAGCTTCAGGATGGTGGATTTTCCTGCGCCGTTTCTTCCGAAAAAAGCCACCGATTCTCCCCTTCGGATGGCAAAGGAGAGATTGTCGCTCGCCAGCTTCGCCGAATAGGGAACCTTGCTGTAAAAAACGGACAAAAGCCGATGCTGATCGTTTTTATACAGCTTATATGTCTTGGAGACATTTTTAAACTCAATCACAACCTCATTTTGGTCCATACACGTTACCTCTCTTCCGGTTCTGTCGCTTTGGCCTACAGGACGTCGGGAATATCCTTGCGGATTTTACGGTATACCAGAAAGGCCAGGGTATAAATTATCAGGGTCACAATTAAAAAATAAAAGGTTCGCTTCTGGTCAAAAAACCAGATTTTATTGATATACACATTTCGAAACCCGTTGCACAGATAGGTGACCGGGTTGATATTTAAAATAGGCTTCAGCCACTCGACCTTCACGTTGTCCACATTCCAGATGATGCCCGACAGCCAAAAAATGGCCATCGTAAAGGAACGGACAAGGTTGGAAAAATCCTTGCTCATTATGGAGAGCAGAGAAAATAACAGGGTTTGCCCGGTTCCGTAAATAAAAAGCATGAGGATATAATAGGGGAGCTGCAAAAAATAGATGTCCGGAGGATGGCCGGCAAGGCAAAAGAGCAGAATGCAGAGCACCTGAAGGAAAGAGTTGACGATGACCTTGGAAAGGCTGAAAAAGGTGGGGATTGTGGAAACCGGAAAACTCATCTTTGTCACCAAATAGGAATAGCTTCGGATACAGTTTGTCCCTGTATTTAGAAGCTCCCGCAGATAGAACCAAGGGATTATTCCGGCGACAAGCCAAAGGAAATAAGAAAACTCCTCGCCGTAGACGTTGATTACGGGCCGGCTGCCCCGCAGTCCGATGGTAAAGGCAAACCAATAGACAAAGATGGTAAAACAGGGCTGAATAAGCGCCCAGGCCCAGCCGAGAGCCGCCCCATGGTAGGTTTTCTGAATGTTGGCGATCGCCAGCTTAAAAATTTGTTTCCGAAAAAACAGATGCTCGCCGAAAATCTGCGAGACGACATTTTTATTCTGATTGAGAGAATTGTACATCAAAACCTCCTTGCTGTTCTCACCCCGGAAAACGGACAGGAATACAACGCCCCTCATTATACTATAAGTCGATGTCATTGACAAGGTTTTCTAACTTGAAAACTGAATTTTTCTCCGCCGTTTCCCACGTCCCCAAGGAAAAGAAAGAGGATTTTTTCGATCCTGTCCGGGACGGGGGAGAGGGGAAACCGTTCCGCATAAGAGGCCGGCGGCTTGGGAAATCTAAAAAGGGGAAGTCGAACCCCTTCACAATTCAAGGGGGAGTTACATAAGGTATAGTGGACGGTTCCGGCAGGAGTAAGCTGTGTGAGAAAGGTTGATCGACTTATGAAGAAAAACAAAACAGAGCTGCGATTTTTTTTGGGCGCCAACGCGGCGTCCGGATTTGTTTCGCATTTTGAGGAGCTATATGACCCCGAGGGGGGCTGGCAATGCTACATACTCAAGGGCGGCCCGGGGACGGGAAAATCCAGTATAATGAAGCGGATCGTTGAGCTGACGCCCGCGCTGGAACACGAATTGATTCACTGCTCCTCCGATCCGGAATCGCTGGACGGCGTTATTTTTCCGGAGAAAAAAATTTGTATTGCGGACGGCACCGCGCCTCATGTGATGGAACCCCACTACCCCGGAGCGGTAGAGCAGATTGTCAACTTGGGTGAATTCTGGGATAAAAGAGGCCTTGCCGAAAACACAGAAGAGATCATCCGCCACACAAAAGCGACGGCGGTGTTTCACCAGCGCTCCGGCAGGCTGAGGGACGCGGCGGGGGTACACATCGCCGACAATTCGCGGCACTGTGTCGGCTGTGTGAATCATGAAAAGCTCAGAAAGTATACCCGCGGCGTCGCGGCCAGGGAATTTAAGCAGGCGGGCGGAGAGGGAAAGGAGCGCTTGCGCTTCCTGACCGGCATCACCCCGCGGGGGATTCTGGGATTCTGGGAGAATGTGGAGCGGCTCTGTGAGCGGGTCTATGTGATTGAGGACGAATTCGGCGTAGTCAGCCGGCAGTTCATGGCCGAAATCCGTAGCGCCTGTCTGGAAAAGAAAATGGATATGTATACCTGCCTTTGCCCGATGAACGTGGAGGATAAGGTGGATCATATTCTCATTCCGTCTCTCTCCCTCGCCTTTCTTACGAAAAATTCCTGGCACAATATCCCCTTTAAGGGAACCAAAACCATTCATGCCCGCCGCTTTACGGACGAGGAAATTCTGCGCCGGAACCGGCAGCGTTTCGGCTTCAACCGGAAGGCCTCGCGGGAGCTGATGAAGGAGGCCGTCGCGCTGCTGGCGGAGGCGAAGGAAAGCCATGACCGGCTGGAAAGTTTATATATCCCCCATATGGATTTCGAGGGGATCGGAAAACTGACGGAGCGGCTGGCGAAGGAGATTTTGGAGGCGTAGAGAGAATAAAAAAACCGGCGGGCGAAACCCGCATCTCTTGACGAAAAGGGAAAAAACTGGTTGAATAGAGAGGATAAAATTGTGTGTGGAGAAATCGCCGCCTGACGGCGGGCTTGCCCGCTGAAAGGGCAAGATCGCGGGGAGCTTGGCACACACGGGGAATCAATACAAAAAAAGCAGAGGAAAAATGGAATGGAAGCCAGAACAACCGAATCGAGACAGGTTCATGAGCGCGGCGCGGGAATTCTTCTTCCGGTCAGCAGTCTGCCCGGGAAATACGGCATGGGGACGCTGGGAGGCGAAGCCCGGCGGTTTGTTGATTTTTTGAAGAGCGCCGGGCAGCATTACTGGCAGGTTTTGCCGGTAGGTCCGACGGCGGCGGGAAACTCCCCCTATCAGTCCCCCTCCGCGTTTGCGGGGAATCCTTTTTTGATTGATTTGGAACAGCTGTGTGAAGAGGGGCTGCTCGAAAAAAAAGAGGCGGAGGTGGTAGACTGGGGGAAAAATCCGAACCGGATCGAGTACGCGGCGATCCATAAACACCGGATGCCGCTGCTTCGCAAGGCACACAGCCGGAGCGGGGAAGAGGACAGCGCGGCATACCGCGAGTTTTGCGGCGCACAGGCGCACTGGCTGGAGGATTACGCGCTGTTTATGGCGCTCAAGGAGCGCTTTTGCGGGAAAGTGTGGCAGGAGTGGAACGAAGACATAAAAAAAAGAACGCCCGAAAGTCTGGGAAAAATTCGCCGGGAGCTTGACGCGGAAATCAAATTCTGGAAATTTATTCAGTTTGTTTTTTACCGGCAGTGGATGCAGCTCAAACAGTACGCCAACCGGTCCGGCGTCCGGATTGTGGGGGATATTCCACTGTACGTTTCCATGGACAGCGCCGACTGCTGGGCACACCGGGAACTGTTTTTGATGGAAGAGGACGGCCAGCCGGCCTATGTCGGAGGCGTACCGCCCGACGAATTCTCCGAAGAGGGACAAAACTGGAATATGCCGGTGTATTACTGGGAAGCGCATGAAAAAACCGGATTCAGCTGGTGGAAACAGCGCGTGGCCGGTGCCGGAAGCCTGTATGACAAAATTCGGATCGATCACTTCATCGGCCTGTCCCGCTATTTCTGTATTCCGGGCGTTGACGCTCCCGCAGCGCGCGGAGCCTGGCGGACGGGGCCGGGAGAAAAGCTGCTCCGCGCTGTGGGAGAGGCGGTGCCGGTCTCCCGCTTGATCGCCGAGGATTTGGGAGACCGGAACGAGGCGACCGACCGCCTGCTTCAGCAGTTCGATATTCCCAACATGAAGGTGCTGGCGTTCGCCTTCGACGGAAAGGAAAACAATCCCCACCTTCCCCACTGCTATGAGAAAAACTGCGTTGTCTACGGCGGTACCCACGACAATCAGCCGCTCAAGGCCTTTTTTCAGAGCGATGCCGCGGCGCGACGCTTCGCCGCGCACTATCTGCGTCTGCCCCTCGGGCGGGATCCGGTTTGGGAGACGATCCGCATGGGCTACGCGAGCGTCGCCGAAACGGCCATTTTCCAGATGCAGGATTTTCTGCGGCTGGGCGACGGGGCGCGGATGAATACCCCGGGGACGATCTCCCCAGACAACTGGTCATGGCGGGTTTCGCCCAAAGCACTCAGCGCCCGTTTGGCCCGCCGGATTCTGAGGATGACCCTGCGGTATGGGAGATGAGATGGTTCGGCGGTATTTAAATAAACAAGGTGCAGTATTACAATTTGCGTTTGTAATAATTTTTCCCAACAACGCCTTGACAAATATATGCATATAATTGATAATATAAAGAGGTTATATCTATTCCTTGTGATGTGCACGATCCCACAGGGATTTTGTGGGGATATTGGGCATTGATTTTTGCAATCTTAACAACTTAACTAACATTCTATAATAGGAGGTGGGCGATGGAGGCGTAACCCCCGGTAAAATGACTGCGTCAGCGGTCATTGCCTGAAGAGCCGGAGAGGGAGAGAAAACAATACTTCGGGAAAAAAGAGAAATTGAGGAAGACTGAAAGGTGATGAGTATTTTGAAAAGAACAGGACTTAAACGCTGTCTGGCGTGTTTCATCGCGCTGATGATGATTTTTTCAACGCTGATGACCCAGCCGGTTTCGGCGACGCGTCTCAAAGGCTTTGATGACGTCGGACGTATGGTCTCGGCGGAGAGCATCGTCCTTCTGCAAAACCCGACGCTGGTGCCGGACTATCCGAACCAGAACGCCAACAAGACCGGCAAGGTACTGCCGATTGACAATGGTGAGGTTCTTTCCGTCTTTGGACGTGCCCAGATGCACTATTATTACAGCGGCACCGGTTCAGGCGGCGACGTGAAAATTTCCGACATTATGGAGGAAGACAATCTCCTGGCCGGACTTAGGGGCAATCCCAAGGTCAGGCTCAATGAAAGCCTGATCAATACTTATAAGAATTTTGTTGCCTCCAACCCGTTCAACAGCGACGGCTTGGGCGGCTGGAACCCGCAGCCCTTCGGCCAGGTCGAAATGGACCTTTCGCAGAGCGTAGCGAACACGGCCGCGGCCAATTCGGATGTCGCGGTGGTTGTCATCGGACGTACCGCGGGAGAAGACCACGATTTCCCGGCCGGCTCCAGCGACACCAATGTTGCGCAGATGGGCTATGAGCTGAGCAACCGTGAAAAGACAATGATCAGCCGCGCGTATGCGGCGTTTAAGCGCGTGGTCATCGTGATGAACTGCGCGAACATTATGGACATGTCCTGGGCCAAGGATTATCCGAACGCCGCCATCATGTACACATGGGCGGGCGGCCAGACGGGCGGCTACGCGATCGCGGACGTGCTGACCGGAGACGTTACGCCTTCCGGAAAGCTGGCGGACACGATGGCGGACAGCCTTTCCGCCTATTACGCGCGCGGAAACACCCCGGACGGCCAGGTGCAGTTCGGTAACTCCACCCGCATCTTCTACGGTGAGGACATCTATGTCGGCTACCGCTATTTCGAAACCTATGCCAACGCCTATGAAAGGGTGCTGTACCCGTTCGGATACGGTCTCTCCTATACGTCGTTTGACATTACCACCGGGACCATCACCGCCGACGCGACACACATCAATATCCCGGTGACGGTGAAGAATACCGGAGCGGTCAAGGGCAAGGAAGTCGTCCAGGTATACTATGCCGCGCCACAGGGTACTTTAGGAAACCCGGCCAAGGAGCTGGGTGCCTTCGCCAAAACCCGCGTCCTGTATCCGGGCGAGGAACAGGCGATGACCCTGTCGATCAAGATCAGCGAGATGGCTTCTTATGACGAGGCCGCCGCGTCCTATAAGCTGTTGCAGGGCGGCTACAAAATTTACGTCGGCAACTGTGTGCGCGCCGGCGCTCCCTGGGGCACCTCCTGCACGGAAAAATACACCTATAATGTTGCGGCGGACACCGTCACCAAGGCGCTGACCAATGTAATGCCTCCGGTGAGAAACTTCCAGCGCATTAAGCCGACCGGTGCGGCGGACGCGAACGGCCGGTATACCATCGGTGCTGAGGATGTTCCGACCATGACCGGTTCCAATACGACAAACAAACAAACCAACGCGCAGGCCCGGATTGACGGCCTCCGCACCCAAAATATCGCGGCGCTGTCCCAATATACACCGAACAGCGCGGCCGCGAGCGCGAAGCTGATTGATGTCTATAAGGGCAACGTAAGCCTGACGGATTACATCAACAGCCTGTCCCGTGCGGATTTGGCCTCGATTGTCATCGCGCCCGGTATGTCCCCGACCAGCGTTCCTGCCGGCGGCTCCGCCGGTGTGTTCGGCGGTGTCACCACCGGCCGGACGGCCGAGGGCAGCAGCGACCTGAAGGGTGCCCGCGGCGTACCGCCCGTGACGATGGCCGACGGCCCGTCCGGACTGCGCCTGCAATCCAGAGGCAATACTGTTGACGGCGTCAACTATTCCAACGCGCCCTATAACCTGAATCAATACGCAACCTGTTTTGCCAGCGGAACAGCCATCGCCTGTACATGGAACACGGAGCTGGCGGAGCTTCTGGCGGAGTATTGGGGACAGGAACTGTTGAACAACATGGTGGACGTGGTTCTCGGCCCCGGTATCAACATCCACCGCTTCCCCCTCAACGGCCGTAACTTCGAGTATTTCTCGGAAGATCCGCTGCTGACCGGCACGATGGGCGCGGCAATCATCCGCGGCGTCCAGTCTAAGGGCCCGGTGCCGACGATTAAGCATTACGCCTGTAACAACCAGGAAACCGGGCGTCATACGTCCGACTCCGTGGTTTCCGAGCGCGCCCTGCGCGAAATCTATCTGAAACCCTTCCAGATTTCCGTTGAAGACGGCGGCGCGCGTTCGGTTATGACCAGCTACAACTCGATCAACGGACTGTGGTCGGCCAATAACCCGGATCTGAACACGACCTTGATGCGCAACGAATGGGGCTACACCGGATTTATCATGAC
>JGI994J12354_10002490_pt1 | contig 17880 bp, 19 predicted proteins | sample IntmicLarv3ML3BL_FD_12354 | JGI IMG/M metagenome (IMG submission 12354) | reverse complement strand
GAATATGGCAGGTGTACCGTTATTGGTACCAATTATTCATAGACCAGATGCAGTGAGACCGTTTGGACGTTCGCGAATAACGAGGGCTGGAATGTATCATCAACGGTATGCTAAGCGAACTTTGGAACGAGCCGATGTAACGGCAGAATTTTATTCTTTTCCACAAAAGTATGTGACAGGGTTGAGTAATGATGCTGAACCACTAGATAGTTGGAAAGCGGCGATTTCTGCAATGTTGTCATTTACGAAAGATAGTGACGGTGATGCTCCGAAGTTGGGACAGTTTACGACGTCTAGCATGACGCCATTTACCGAGCAGTTAAAAACGGCGGCAGCAGGTTTTGCAGGGGAGGTAGGATTGACACTTGATGATCTGGGGTTTGTATCTGAAAACCCCTCTAGTGTGGAAGCTATAAAGGCGAGTCATGAGAATTTAAGACTTGCAGGACGTAAGGCGCAACGTAGTTTGGGGTCTGGGTTATTAAATGTTGCCTATGTTGCTACTTGCCTAAGAGATGGGTATGCTTATTCACGAGAGCAGTTTTCAAGCACGAAACCTAAGTGGGAGCCGTTATTTGAAGCAGACGCCAACACATTGACATTGATTGGCGATGGTGCCATTAAATTAAACCAAGCAATACCAGGATTCATTGACGGAGAGACAATTCGAGATTTAACAGGAGTAAGAGGAGCTGATGCAAATGGATAAAGACATTGTTCCTGAACTGCTCGCCAATATTGAGCAAGAATTTGATTTGCGAACGTTTGACAATCCTAAACTAAAAATGGCTATTCAACAACTTAGAGACAAGCTGGCGACTTATAGGAATGTTAATGAATTTGCTGTTGAGATTGGAGAAATATTAGCAAGCACTTTGAAAGGGCAGATTACAGGGGATACGTTGCCTGACGGAAAGATGTATTATAATATTGCAGAGCGTATCTTAAATACAACGATGAAGAAAAATTATGATTTGATTTCGGGTTATGCTGCCGATGTGCAAACGGAATTAAACCATAAGGCAGGCTTGCATTTGAAAGGGCAAAAGCCATCACTTAACAAGGACCGTATAAATGGAATTGTGAATCGTGTTTCTAATGAGGACGATTTTTCAAAAATCAAATGGATACTAGATGAGCCGATTGTGAATTTCAGTCAAAGCATTGTTGATGATGCGATTAAGACAAATGCTGATTTTCATTTGAAAGCAGGATTGTCACCTAGTATTGAGCGTACAGCCACAGGTAACCCTTGTGATTGGTGCAAGGCAGTAGAGGGTGTTTATAACTACCCTGATGTACCCAAAGATGTCTTTCGCAGGCATAGACATTGTCGTTGTAATGTTGATTATGACCCAAAGACGGGGAAAAGGCAAAATGTTTGGTCGAAAAAGTGGAAAGAGCAGGAAAGATATGATAAAATAGAGGCAAGAAAAGAATTACATCGAAAATCACAAAGTGGTGATGAGGTGAAATATATTTCGGATAAGAGATTTGAGCAACTTACTGTTGAAGCAAGGAAAAATGGTGCAGAGATTATACATGGTGGCGAGTGGGCAAATATGCATTTGGATTCTATGGGGGCAAGTGCAGCGAATATAGGTGATTGGCTAATCTTTAGAGATAGAGTCACTATTAGCGAAGTCTTAGAGGAAACGTATCACTTTACACAATACCTAAATAGATTGAATTATGATAAAAATATAGAATTAATGAGTATACTAAACGAAATTGACGCGAAAGAATATCTCTTGGAAAATGCTAAAAAATATCGCATACCAAGACGTGAAGTCGAAGGAACTCAACGACATTTAGAAGAATACAAAAATGCATTGGTTAAATGGAAGGAGGAGCATACAAATGGATAAAATTGTGGGACAATCCAAAATCGGGAAATATACCGTGCTTTACTTAGAACCGAACCCAAATAGATACTTTATGGATTATAGAAAGTATAAAATAAAAGATAGAGAGTACGAGCCTGTTCCAGTATATGATGCAAAAAACACAATCGCAATCATAACCGATGAGAAACAATTTGTTGACGAAACAGTAGAGTATATTTAATAGCACTTAATTACAATTATGTAACTAGGTGCTATTTTTATATTCAAATTTAAGGAGGTGGAAAATGAAAAAATAGTAAAATGCTTTCCAGCGATAGGATTATCATGCACAAATCAGATTGAAAGGAGATATTATGACTACTAAAGTAAGACTTGGTAATCAACATCCTACTCAATCGGTAATTCTTCCATATACTGAAACATTATATCAAGAAGCGGTTGGCATCTACGAAAGAACAAAACTTAAATGCTATGAGTGGCAATCAAATATATTGATGTGTATTATGGCTATCGATGATGATGGTTTATGGATTCATCAGAAAAATGGCTTCTCACTCCCGCGAAGGAATGGTAAAACGGAGATTGTTTATATATTTGAACTTTGGGCATTGGAAAAGGGTTTAAGTATATTGCACACCGCACACCGCATCAGCACTTCGCATTCATCGTTCGAAAAAATGAAGAAGTATCTTGAAAAGTCGGGGTATGTCGATGGAGAGGACTTTAACTCTATTAAAGCTAAAGGACAGGAACGTATCGAGTTATATAAAAGTGGTGGCGTGATTCAGTTCAGAACAAGAACAGGTAACGGGGGATTGGGTGAAGGGTTCGATGCATTAATTATTGACGAAGCTCAAGAGTACACTACAGAACAAGAGTCGGCATTGAAGTACACTGTTACGGATAGCGCAAATCCCATAACAATTATGTGTGGAACGCCACCGACACCCGCTTCAAGTGGCACCGTATTTACTAGTTATAGAGAAAAGACACTGTTCGGTCAATCGAATTATGCAGGCTGGGCAGAGTGGTCCGTGGAAGATGTTAAAGATATTAACGACGTAGAAGCTTGGTATAATTCTAACCCATCAATGGGGCATCATTTGAATGAGCGTAAAATTGAAGCCGAACTCGGTGAAGATAAATTGGACCACAATATTCAACGTCTTGGATATTGGCCGAAATATAACCAAAAATCAGCAATCTCGGAAAATGAATGGCTAGGATTAAAGGTTAAGGCGTTGCCTATTCTTAAGGGACCTCTTTTTGTTGGAATCAAATACGGCAACGATGGTGCGAATGTAGCAATGAGCATAGCGGTTCGAACTTTATCAGGAAAAATATTTGTCGAAACCGTTGATTGTCAATCAGTTAGAAATGGGAATCAATGGATTATTAACTTCTTAAAAAAGGCGGATACAACAAATGTTGCTATTGATGGAGCTGCTGGGCAAAATGTTCTAAAAAGCGAAATGAAGGATTTCAAATTAAAAGAGCCTATATTGCCGAAAGTTTCAGAAATCATTGCAGCTAATTCAATGTGGGAACAAGGTATTTATCAAAAAAGTGTATGTCACATGGATCAACCATCACTCACGGCAGTTGTAACCAACAGCGATAAGCGAAATATAGGTTCTAACGGTGGGTTCGGGTATAGAGCGCAGTTTGATGATATGGATATCAGCTTAATGGACAGCGCATTACTAGCGCACTGGGCTTGCAGCAATAACAAGCCTAAGAAAAAACAACAAATCAGGTATTGAGCGACTTCAATTATGGAGTCGCTATTTTAATACAAAAAAATTACCGATACCACCGGGTAAGTGGGAGAAAGGACGTATATTATGTCAGAAACATTTAAAGCAATTACAACACAAGAGGAGTTTGACAAGGCCGTACAGTCAAGAGTCGTAAGAGAGCAAGAAGTTTTAGCAAAAAAATACGGTGATTATGATGAACTCAAGATGCGTAATGAAGAACTAGAAACTGAAGTAGGAACTCTGAAGGCAACCATCGAAACGACAAGCCAAGATACGAAAAATCATGAGCAAGTAGTAGCAGACTTAAATGCAAAGATTGCGGGATATGAAACAGCAAGTCTAAGAACAAAAATTGCATTACAAAATGGACTACCGATTGATTTGGCAGAAAGACTTGTCGGAGATGATGAAGAAAGCATCAAAGCTGATGCAGAACGACTCGCTTCTTTTGCGGGTAAACAGCAACCAACTGCACCACCACTTAGAACACCTGAAAAACCTTTGGGGGATGATAAGGACGGTGCATACAAATCACTATTAGAAAACATTGATTCAGAAGGAGAATAAAAATTATGTCAGTATTATCAAAAGGAAATTTATTTGAACCACAACTTGTATCAGACTTAATCAGTAAAGTGCAAGGAAAGAGTTCGCTAGCAGTGCTATCAGCGCAAAAACCAATTCCGTTTAATGGCCAAAAGGAATTTACATTTACAATGGATTCGGAAATTGACGTTGTAGCAGAAAATGGAAAGAAATCGCACGGTGGAATTTCTATAGCACCACGTACTATTGTACCGATTAAGGTAGAGTATGGAGCGCGTGTATCGGATGAATTCTTGTATGCATCGAATGAGGAAAAAATCGATATTTTGAAGGCGTTTAACGACGGATATGCGAAGAAACTTGCTAGAGGTTTGGATATTATGGCATTTCATGGAAAAAATCCACGTACAAATGCAGCGTCTACGGTTATTGGAAGCAATCACTTTGACAGTGAAGTAACACAAACGGTTGCATTTGGCCAAGCAGACCCTGATGCGAATATCGAAGCAGCAGTGGCAATGGTTCAAGGTGTAGGTGGAACTGTAACGGGACTTGCGGCAGACCCAGAATTTACATCGGCATTAGCAGGAATGCGAACAGGTGGAGATACAAACATTCGCTTATTCCCAGAGTTGGCATGGGGAGCAAATCCAGGTTCTATTAATGGATTAAAAACAGATATTAACAATACAATAGCAGCAGGAACAAATAATGTGGCTATTATTGGAGATTTTGTAAATGCGTTTAAATGGGGATATTCTAAGCAGATTCCATTTGAGATTATTAAGTACGGTGACCCTGATAATAGTGGACAAGATTTGAAAGGATATAATCAAGTATATTTGCGTTCTGAAACTTATTTGGGCTGGGGTATTCTTGAACCAGAGAATTTTGTAAGAATTGAAAAATAGGAGGAACTTATGAGATATAAAAATGTAAAAACGGGGGCTGTGTTTAGCAGCCCTTGTGTTATCAAAGGTGGCGACTGGGTAGATGCAACAGATAAGTCAAAAGAAGATATTACAGAATTAGAAACAGATGAGCAAAAGGTTGAAATGGAAGACGAAAAAGAAACGGAAGATGAATTGTCAGAAATCACTAAAAAGCAGATCATGCGAGAACTTGATGCATTCGGAGTTAAATATGATTCAAAGGCAAATAAGCAAGAATTGTATGATTTAATGCTGGAACAAGGACGGTAATATTATGGCGTCTTTTGCAACAATAAACGATGTAACAGAACTATGGAGACCACTTACAGCAGAGGAAACGGCAAGAGCAAAGCAATTACTCGAAGTAGTTTCAGATTCATTACGCATGGAAGCCGATAAGGTCGGCAAAGATTTGGACTCAATGATCGTGGAGAACCCTGCTTTTTTTGCAAGTGTTGTAAAGTCGGTTACTGTTGATGTTGTAGCGAGAACGCTTATGACATCGACAGACCAAGAACCAATGACGCAGACAGCAGAAAGCGCGCTGGGGTATTCGTGGTCGGGTTCTTATCTTGTACCAGGAGGTGGATTGTTTATAAAAAATTCCGAACTTAACCGTTTGGGTTTACGAAAACAAAGATATGGGGTGATTGATTTCTATGGGCAGAATTAAGGGAAGCACTGTTATTCTAGTGGACAAAATCGAAAAGAGTAAAGATCCATTCGGACAATCCATTTATGAGGAACTAGAAATTGAAGTTGAAAATGTTTTGATTAGTCCGACATTGTCAGAGGATATTGTCAATCGTTTAACCCTAACTGGAAAGCAAGCAGTCTATACGCTTGCAATCCCAAAAGGCGACACACACAGTTGGGAAGATAAAGAAGTGAAGTTTTTTGGTGAGCGCTGGCGAGTATTTGGTATACCACTTGAGGGCATAGAGGAAAATATGCCACTTGATTGGAATAAGAAAGTGACGGTGGAACGTTATGGCTAAAATGAAATTTGTGTTGAATAGCAATGGCGTAGGGCAACTTTTGAAATCGGCAGAGATGCAGAAAGTTCTAACGGGACACGCTACAGCTATAAGAAATAGATGTGGTGATGGATATGAACAGGATATTCATGTTGGAAAGAGTCGTGCAAATGCAATGGTCAATGCGACATCGCACAAAGCAAGGAGAGAAAATGCAAAGAACAATACTCTGTTAAAGGCGGTGCGATAATGATTGAAATGGTAATTTATAACTATCTTAATAAGCATTTACCCATACCAGCCTTTTTGGAAAAAAACGGGAAGATGCCAGATAAATATGTATTGTTTGAAAAAACCAGTGGTGGCAAAAGAAACCACATCCCCTCATCTACATTTGCTTTTCAAAGCTATGGGAAGTCTATGTATGAGGCGGCAATGCTCAATGAAGAATTAAAAGAAGTTATTGAAAACATGATTGCTCTGAATGAAATCAGTGGAATCAAATTAAACAGTAATTATAATTTTACAGACACGGAAACAAAAGAGTACAGATACCAAGCGGTATTTGATATCAACTATTATTAGGAGGAAAAAGAAATGGCAGATGCAAAAAATGTATCAACAGCAAAACCAAAAGTCGGCGGTGCGGTTCATGTTGCACCACTTGGAACGACGTTGCCCACAGACCCAACAACAGCTTTAAATGCCGCATTTAAAAGTTTGGGTTATATATCGGAAGATGGGGTGACAAACAGTAACTCGCCATCATCAGAAAATATTAAGGCATGGGGTGGCGATACGGTTGCAAGTATTCAAACAGAAAAAGAAGATACGTTTTCTTATACTTTAATTGAATCAACAAATATTGAGGTTCTAAAAGAAGTATATGGTGGCAGTAATGTCTCGGGAACTTTAACGTCTGGAATCACAATCAAAGCAAATTCTACAGAATTAAGCGAGCACACGATTGTTGTAGATATGATTTTAAAGGCGGGTGTATTAAAGCGTATTGTCATACCTAACGGAAAAGTTTCAGAAATTGGAGAGATTAGTTATGCGGATGGAAGTGCCATTGGCTATGAAACGACAATAACAGCAGTTCCAGACACAGCAGGAAACACACATTACGAGTATATCAAAAAGCCAGCATAGGAGGAGAAAGCATGTTAAAAGGAAAAACGAAATCGGGGTTTGAATATGAAATTGCAGACGAAAGGCTAAACAATTATGAATTATTAGAAAGTATGGCAGAGGTGGATAGTAACCCGCTTATACTTCCAACGGTTATTAATTTATTGCTGGGAAAAGAAAACGCGATGGTATTAAAGAGCCACGTAAAAGGCGATGGGGAATTTATATCAACTGAAAAGTTAAGTCAAGAATTGCAGGAAATATTTGATAGTAAAGAAGTAAAAAACTCCTAATCCTTGCTGGAATGATTCGCTTAGATGAGGACGCATTGATATGCGACCTTGCAGAAACATATAGTATCTATGATTACAGACAGTTACCGCCTAAAACGGTAGCTGTTTTTTCTTGTGGTTTAAAGGATGATTCTAGGATAAAAATGAAAATATCTGGAAATTCTGTATCTTTGGAAATTTTTTTGTTAGCGAATATAAGTGATGGAATTAGGGGGTTATTATGGACCAAGTCAAAGGGCGCCGAAAAAGGTAGAAATCAACCAACATCTATTTTGGAAATGTTATATCCCGACAAAACTAAGAAACAAGATACAAGAGTGTTTCATTCTGGTGAGGAGTTTGAGAAAGAAAGAGAAAAATTGATGAAAGGAGATGAGAATTAATGGCAACAGAATTAGGAAAAGCGTATGTGCAGATAATGCCGTCCGCTAAGGGCATCGGTGGTTCGATTCAAAGTGAATTAGATCCAGAAGCAACATCGGCTGGTAAAAGTGCTGGGCTTAAAATTGGAGCAGGACTTAAACTTGCAGCATTGGCATCAGTAGCGGCGATAGGAGTGGCGCTGGGAAAAACAATATCTGCGTCGTTAGCTGAGGGTGCAAAACTCCAACAATCTTTAGGTGGAATTGAAACGTTGTTTAAGGGCAGTGCAGATAAGGTGAAAGCATACGCAAATGAAGCATACAAGACAGCGGGACTATCTGCGAATGCTTATATGGAAAATGTAACAAGTTTTAGTGCAAGCCTATTGCAATCGCTAGGTGGTGATACGGAAAAGGCAGCAGACAAAGCAAACATGGCTATGGTTGATATGTCTGATAATGCGAATAAAATGGGTACAAGCATGGAAGCTATTCAGAATGCGTATCAAGGATTTAGTAAATCAAATTACACGATGCTGGACAATTTGAAGTTGGGTTATGGTGGCACAAAAGAGGAAATGTCAAGGCTACTAAAAGATGCTCAAAAGCTAACAGGCGTTAAATATGATATAAGCAATTTATCAGATGTATACGATGCAATCCATGTAATACAAAATGAACTAGGTATCACTGGAACGACTGCGCTTGAAGCTGCCGAAACATTTAGTGGCTCTGCGGCTGCAATGAAAGCGGCATTTTCTAATGTCTTAGGTGGATTGGCATTAGGGCAAGATATTCAACCTGCATTGCAGGGGTTGGCAGAAACAACGGCAACTTTCTTGTTTGGAAATTTTATCCCAATGGTCACCAATATTTTAAAAGCATTACCTGGAGCGATAGTTTCTTTTTTTAAAGCGGCAGTACCACAATTTCTGGCTGGTGGTAAAGAAATGTTGGAGTCTTTGGGGATAGGCATAGATAGTGGCATGTCGGGCTTTTTGTCAAAAGTGCTTACAACGATTAGCCCAGTTATTGAGGGATTTAAGACGGCTTTTGGACAGTTGCCAGCTCTAATTGAAACGGTTGTATCTACAATCGTTCCAATTATTGGGAAAATAGCCACAGCTTTTACGAAGTTAGATTTCAGCGGAACACAAGCGGTACTTAGTGCGATTATTCCGGCAATTCAGAATGCGTTTAGTACCATGATGGCGATAGTTGCACCAGCGATTGATAAGGTTATTGAATCATTTACTAAATTATGGAATGCAATACAACCATTATTGACGATTTTGGCAGATGCATTAATGCCAGTATTGCAAATAGTGGGTGCATTTTTAGGTGGTGTATTTAAAGGTATTTTGCTAGGCGTCTCGGGGTTGTTTGATGTGCTTAAGGTTGTAATAGAATTTTTAACGCCTGTTATAAATGTTTTGGTGAATGCTATTAAAGCGTGCTTGCCAGTCTTTACGAAAATAGCAGAGTGGGTAGGTGTTTTGGTTGGATTATTTGCTGATTTTGGAACGGCAGGAAATTCATTAAAAGCAATATTAAAAAGTGCATGGACGAATATCAAATCGGCAATTTCTATGGCAGGTCAAGGAATTTCGGCTGTTATCAATGTTGTGAAATCAGCTTTTACAAGTGCTGGAAGTGCAGGTGGTGTACTCAAAAACATATTAAGTACAGCATGGAATGCTATCAAGACGGCAATATCTGTAGTTGGAAATGCAATAGGTAGTGTAATTAATACAATAAAATCTATTTTCAGTAGCTTAGGGAGCGCAGGAGGCTCTTTGAGAAATACCATGAGTGCTGCTTGGAATGGGATGAAAGCGGTTATCTCAACTGTTAGCAATGCAATAAAAACCATAGTTAATGGTGTTAAAACTGTCTTTAATGGATTGAAAAATATTAACTTACTAGCAATAGGGAGAGCTATCATAGATGGGTTCTTGAAAGGCATAAAAGCTTCATTTGAAAAAGTGAAAGACTTTGTTGGTGGCATTGCTACCTGGATTAAAAACAACAAAGGACCTATCGAATATGACCGAAAACTTTTGATTCCTGCAGGTGATGCGATTATGTCGGGACTTGATGAGGGATTGCGAGACAAGTTTAAAGATGTACAGAAAACAATCGGGAGTATGGCAAATCAAATGCTAGATGAATTAAGCTTTACGTTGACACCAGAAGTAGATTTGGCTACTGACGTAGGCAGTGTGTCGTTAGCGAACTTAGACAATATAACAAAACCTGCGAATATTAGTGTGAATAGCACGAATGAGAAATTGGATAGTCTTATTAGGTTATTAGATGCTTTGAACCAACCACAAGTATTACATGCCACATTAGAAGCTGACGGACGAGAATTTGCAAAGATTAGTGCACCATTTACGAAAGTTGAAATGGACAAATTAGAAAGACGGAATATGAGATTGGAGGGGCGACGTTGATGAGTAATTTACCTAAGCAAGCGCTTAATTTAAATGGAGTATGGCTTGATAATGAGCTTGAGGGATTCAAAACGTTAAGTGCTACAGGTCGAGAACTGATAGAGAGTGAAATAGAAACTTATGTGATAGGCAATATGAATGGAAATGTTTTTAAATCAAAACGTACACCATCTAGAATTATTACAGTTGAATATTTGCTACGCGCTTCCAATCTAGAGCAATTACGTAAGAAGTTTAATCAGTTAAATGCTTTTCTAGCAGTAGAACAGTCTACGCTTATCTTTAATGATGAAGCGGATAAATTTTTTGTCGGTACAAAAGAAAAAGTGAGTAGGGGTATAGTGGGAACTAACAGTTATGTTGGTGAAATAGAGTTTTATTGTACTGACCCTTTTAAGTATTCGGTCAATAAATATGTAGCATCTCTTGTAGATGATACGTTTCTAATTAATTACGATGGAACTGAAAAGTCATATCCTACACTAGAGGCGAAGATGAATGGTGAAAATGGATTCGTGGGCTTTGTTAATCAAGACGGTGCGATTTTACAGTTTGGCAATCCAGATGAGGTGGACCGTGAGGTATTTGAAAAATCACAAACGTTAATATATGAGGCGTTCTTTACTTCGTCAGATTTGGCAGGGTGGACATTAAACAATGCAACGATTGTTCGTACTTTTAGTCCCCACATTCAAGTTGGCAGTGTTGCTGTAAATCCAGATGATGATACAAGGTTAGGGTTTTTATCTCCAAGCAACTATGGGACAGGTGCGCATTGGCATGGACCATCGATTACAAAAAAACTTCCACCCGACAAAAACGGTCATGTGGGTGCGAGAAATTTCACGCTTTCATGGGTACATTATTTTGCGATTTATGATAATAGTAACATGGGAGTTATTCAGTTTTTACTTACGGATAAGAATAGGAAAAATGTTGCTTCGATGGTATTCTTTAAAAACCAAACGACAAATGCAGGACATTTTGATTTGTATGCGCAGGGAAAGGTGCTTAGACAACCAAGCGCATTGCCACATCTTTGGACTGAAAATGAAGTGACGGGAAGAACGAAAGGGCGATCGAGTATTTCTAAGTTTGAAGATGAACTTACTTTTAAAGTGGGGAGTCAGACGTACAGCTTTGTTGTTCCAGAAATCAAGGATATAGAAGTAACAGAAGTCAGCGTGTACTTTGGGCAATGGAGTAATCAACGGCAAATGTCGGCGAATGTGCTACGTTCTATACGTTTCGATACTCATAGCGTTACAACGTGGAATGACATACCTAATAAATTTCAAAATGATGAGGTTTTAGCAATAGAATGCGAAAAGGGTGAGGTAAGAGTAAATGAAGTTGTGCAACATGGGCTTGGTGCACTTGGAAATGATTGGGAGAAGTTCTTTTTAACGCCTGGCGTAAATCAGATACAGTGTCTGAACTCTGAGTGGGCAAATCGTCCCAATTTTAATTTGAGTTATAGAAAGGTGTGGTTGTAGTGATTATATATTTTACAGATAGAAGAATGAATATACTAGGGCAAGCGAGTACGGATTTACCACAAGGGCTTGTATTTAGTGATGATGTTAAGACTGAGGAAATAAGTGTAGGTGTAAAGAGCTTTCAGTGTAGAATGCCTTACACTGAGGAAACAAGAAAAGAAGTTGAATCTGTTACAGGGGTAGGGAATTATCTTTTAATGCAAGATGGAGACGAATCTAGTTTTTATACAATTATTGAAACGGAAAATGATACAGCTACAGGGGAGGTTTACATTCTTGCAGAAGATGCAGGAATGGATTTGCTGAATGAAATCAATCCAGCGTATGAGGCAGATAAAGCATATCCTATTTCGCATTATATTAATTATTTCGCAGTAGACACGGGCTTTGAAATTGGAGTGAATGAGGTTAGCAATTTGAGTCGTAAGTTGTCTTGGGAGGGAGAAGCCACAACAACAGCGAGAATTTTATCAGTGGGCACGCAGTTTGATGCTGAAATATCGTATTCGTTTGTGATTGAGAATATGAAGGTGACAAAGAAGTTTATCAACGTATATAAACAACGTGGCAAAGATATTGGTGTAGGGTTAAGGCTTAATAGGGATATTAATCGTATACGAACATCGAAATCAATAGCAAATCTTGCAACGGGGTTGTTGGTGAAAGGTGGAACGCCAGAGGGAGAAGAAACGCCAATTACTTTAAATGGGTTTTCTTATGATGATGGGCGTTTTTGGGTAGCAGGTTCATATTTGTTTGACAGAGAATCTAATGCAATTTGGAGCCGATACTTAATGAATCAAGAAGAGGGGAACAGCCATATTGTGCAACCATTTTCTTATGATACATTAAGCAAGTCGGAACTGTGTAATAGAGCAGTTTCAAGACTTAAAAGGCTATCACAAATCGAAGTGAACTATGAGGTGGATATATCAATTCTTCCAGCTAATATACGAATTGGTGATACGATTCGTATTGTAGATGATAATGGCGAACTGTATTTATCTGCTAGAGTGCTAAAGATGGAAACATCTAAGTCGAAAAATGAGGCGAAAGCAACTCTTGGTAATTATCTTATACAAGATAGTGGTATATCGCAAAGACTAGAAGAATTAGCAGAAGAGTTTAAAAGTATAGCAAAAGCAAGACCTCTATATACGTGGATTGTATATGCAGATACGCAGGCAGGGAATGGAATCAGTTTGAGCCCGACCAATAAAAAGTACATGGGGACAGCTACGAACCAATTTACGGACGTAGTCGATATTAGTGACCCATCTGTTTTTTCTTGGGCGCTTATTAAAGGAGCTGACGGCGTGGACGGAACAGATGGAGTGAATGGGAAAACAATGTTTACATGGGTTAAATATGCAGATTCTCCAACTACAGGAATGGCAGATACTCCGACTGGAAAGAAATTTATAGGGTTTGCATATAACAAGGAGACTGCAACAGAATCAACAAACTATCATGATTATACTTGGAGTCCAGTGAATCTTAATGGTGAAAATGGAAATGAAGTTTTCAATCCGACAATGTCGGGAATGATGGAAGCTACATCTAGCTACACGCAATTTGGTTGGAGTGCGAATAGTACACATTTCAGATATATTACACCCGAATCGGACTTTCCTACGGATTTCATTATGGAAATTGGTGGAACCAACAGTACAACGAAACAAGGGTGGTCGAGGAATATACCTGTTATACCTGGACAGACACTTAGTATTTTAGCAGAAGTAAAGACTAATATTCCGACTGCCACACGTACCGTTGTACAACTGCTACGTTTTTTTGATGATACGAAACCTGCGAATGCAACAGCACAAGCAGATACAGTCGGTGGCAACAGCTATGTTCACATGTTTAATGACGGACATTCACTCAAGGGAGCAGGGGTTATACAATGGAATAATGAATTAGTAAAAGCACTAACAGTAAATAAGTGGGGCATGTTTAGTTACTCGGTTAAGGTTCCAGAGGGAGCGTCATTTGTGAAAATTGGATACTATAACGGAAACGCAGGCACTACGACAAGAGTGTGGGGCAGGAGACCATTTATGCTTGCTAGTATTGCAGGCGAAGACGGTGAGCGAGGGCCACAAGGAGTTACAGGACCTAAAGGTGCTGACGGAACACCACGTTATACATGGTTAAAGTACGCAGATAGTCCTACCAGTGGTATGTCGGACAGTCCGACGAATAAGAAGTATATTGGATTGGCGTACAATAAGACCACTGCTACGGAATCGTCTAACTATGCTGACTATACTTGGAGCTTAATGCAAGGCGTAAAAGGAGATACGGGAGTTGCAGGACCTAAAGGTGCTGACGGTACTCAGAGATATACTTGGATAAAGTATGCAACGAGTGCGACTGGGGCTAGTATGTCGGATAGTCCTACAAATAGAACGTATATCGGTATTGCTTATAATAAGACGACTGCTACGGAATCTAATAATGCAGCAGACTATACTTGGAGTCTTATTCAAGGTGCAAAAGGAGATACGGGAGCAACTGGAGCTACAGGGCGAGGCATAAGTGGAACTGCTATTGCCTATCAAGCAAGCAGTTCGGGAACGACAGTACCAACGGGAACGTGGGTAGCCTCACCACCAAGTGTGTCAGCGAACCAGTTTTTATGGACGAGAACGGTCTTAACTTATAGTAGTGGTTCGCCAGCTACGACTACAAGTTATAGTGTGGGAAGAATGGGAGCGAATGGAGCTACAGGAGCTACGGGAGCTACAGGCACAGCAGGAAGAGGAATTAGTTCTACAGCTGTTACTTATCGAGCTGGAACGAGTGGAACGACAGTGCCATCGGGTACATGGACGACTACAGTACCGTCTGTAGCAGACAATCAATATTTATGGACTAGGACGATTATTACCTATACAAGTGGTACTCCAGCCACAACGACTAGTTATAGTATTGGTAAAATGGGAGCGCAGGGTACAAGTGGAATTATTGTATCTAGCACGGCACCGTCAAGTCCGACGACTGGACAATTATGGCAGACAGCAGCAGGGCAACGCATTCAACGTTGGAACGGTAGTGCGTGGGTAACTCATACGTTCCATGCTGACAATATTTCGGCTGCGAATTTGAGTGCGATTAGTGCGGATTTGGGTACGGTTACGGCGGGTACTATAAAGGGAACTAACATTGAAGGTGCGAATATTACAGGTGCCAAAATAGTGAATACGTTTACGAATGTTCAATACGCTGCAAATGCGCGACTAACAGGACAAGTAATTATGGAAAATGGAAATATTGAATGTAAGTATACAGTGGCAGCAGGTGGTAGTGGCTCATATCGCTTAGATCCTATAAGTGTAAATGGGCATATAGCGGATGCAAATGGAAATGTTGTAAGTGCATTTCTTTTAAGTGTAGATGGTCTTACGTTACAACGAGGTACACCATCAAGAATATTAACGTTTGACGACTTAGGAAATATTCCAATGGCGCCACGAGTTCAAGACGGTTGGACGATATTAGAGAATAAAAACGGAGTAGTAGAACTATACACCTATATCTCTAACACAAGCGCAACTACGAATGTGGTCACTGTGAATAAGAACTTTCCCTTTACATTCACATCTATTTTAAACGCATCGGTTAATTCGATATTTAACGCTTGGGCAATTAAAAAAGCGTATGCTAATCAGCAAGATGGAATGACGGTAAGAAATAGATTACAGCTAGCGTATATAACGGACGATGCATCATCGAGGAAATATGGTTTTTCTATACACATTGTTGGGACTAGATAATAAAAATTGAATGGAGGAGAATAAAATGAATAAGATGGGAGAAATAAACATGTTTGAATATATGCGAGAACTTATTAAGACAGAAGATGCAAGAATACTTTTTATCCTAGGAATCATTTGCATAGCAATGGCTATTGATTTTCTAAGTGGCACTATTGCAGCGAAGATTAGCCCTAATATCGAATTTAAAAGTAAAGCAGGAATAGATGGTATTTTGCGAAAGATTACGAGTGTAATATTGCTCGTATTTTTTATACCTGTTTCTGTGTTGGTTCCAAACAATATAGGCACGGCACTTCTTTATACTTTATATGTTGGGTACTTGATTATGGAGTTGCAAAGTATTTTGGAAAATTATAAGAAAATGGGTGGAGATGATTCGGTGTTTCAAAGGTTTGTGGATAGTTTTAAGAAAGATGATGGTATGATGAAATAGGATTATATAACAGTTTGTGAAGTGGGGGCATTTTTGATATTGATATAGATATGCGATATGAGGAAATCCCCTTTTTTTAATGAGAGAAGTATGATAAAATGAACTGAATAAAAATATAAGGCAGAGAAGTCTTGGCGGAAAGGTCGTAGCTAGTGGAAATATTGTATGGAAAAGCAATACGAAAGTTAAGAGAATTTATAAACAAATCAAGAGGCACGACAGAGGGGGAAGAGGAGGCGAAACGCTTTTTAGAGAATATTGCTAGACGTGCGATGTCAATAGATATCCAAGATGCAGAGAGCATAAATCATAGAAGAGTTCTTGCTGAGGAAATTGAAAAATTTTCAAAAAATATGTTCTCGAAAATCACCAAGATTGATAGTTGGCATATTAAGCAAAACGTGGAATATGTTACTTGGATAAATAAGAAGTATAGATTAAACAAAAAGGGAAGAAAAAAACACAGTCGCACAAAGAGAGGTTTTTTACGCAGAACTAGGAGTGAATGTTGGAAATGAACAAAATAAGTGTCGACCAGTTGTTGTTTTACAAAATAACACAGGAAACATCAACAGCAATACTACTGTTATAGCTCCAGTAACGACACATCAAACATCGGCGTGTTTTGATGAAATGCAAAATAGATGGTATGTTGAAAGAAATGAAAACGGAAGAATAGCGAAAAAATATTTGGGATTTTATGAGATACCGCTGAAACTGGAGGGTGAAAATGCAGAAAGTGTTTTTGGACTTGTAAATGTTGCACAAATTCGAGTAATTGATAGAAAGAGAATTGTAGGGGCAAAGAAAGGTGTTGCAACGCAAGAGTGTTTCAATGCGATTAAAACGGCAATAGAGAGAAATTTAAGATAATAGCAGAATGCAGATATCATATTGGAAAAAATGCTTAAACGTTACAAAATACGGAAGCGTACAATCAATGCAGATTTAATTGTTGACTTGTAAACGTAAATGTGCTAACATACACATACAAAGACAGAGAAATTTGTCAAGTAGATTTATGCTAAGCATAGATCATCAAAAGCAATAAAGCAAAATGGCACTCAGTGTTGTTTAAGCAAAGACACCTTTCGGGGTGTTTTTGTTTGTTCATAAAAACGAATTAGAAGATAGAGATTAGTTAATACAGTAAAAAGAGCACCTATAAGGGGGTGCTCTTTTTAATATGTAAAGAAAAGGAGAATGAAAGTATGAGTAGAGATATGACATTAGTACACCCAAGATTACAAGAAAAGATAGAATTACTAAAAAAGAGATTTCCAAAGATTGGCTTTAGTGATGGAATGAGAACAAAAGCAGAACAAGACGCACTGTATGCGCAAGGAAGAACAAAGGCAGGGAAAATTGTTACAAATGTAAAGTATCCTAACAGCCAGCATAATTGGGGGATTGCAGTAGACTTCTTCCATAACCAAGTAGGTAATCTATACCCTCTATCGTTTATGAATGAAGTTGGATCCTATGCAAAAAGCATTGGTTTAGGCTGGGGAGGTGATTGGACTAGCTTTGTAGATAGACCCCATTTATACTTGCCAGATTGGGGGAGTACGACAAGCAAACTTACAAGCCAATACAAAACACCAGTAGAATTTCAAAAGACTTGGGGAAAAGTGGCAACAAGCACTCCGACACCTGTACAGCCAAAGCCAACATCGCCCACAACGTCCACAAGTGGCTATACAGGCGATTCTATTGTTGCATACTTAAATAGTATAGGTGTAGATGGTTCTCAAGCTAATCGTAGAAAATTAGCCGTACAGTATGGTGTTGCTAATTACGATTTATCAGCTAAGAAAAACTTAGAGCTTTTAGCTAAAATGCGAAATAGTAATAATGTTAGT